>JGIcombinedJ26865_1000113_pt1 | contig 15891 bp, 8 predicted proteins | sample NGESurdeep072012_7_FD_26865 | JGI IMG/M metagenome (IMG submission 26865) | reverse complement strand
GGGCGCGGCCGCGTCGTGCCGGACGACCAGCCGGGTCTGACCAGCGGAGATGGTGGAGATGTCGTTGGCGTAGGGGGTGATGGTCGGATCGCCGGCCTCGGTGAGGTGGGCGACCAGGGTCACGCTGGTCCCGCCGACCAGGTCGGCGTTCGCGGTCAGCAGCGGCGCGGAATCATCCGTGGCGTCCGCCGCGGTGATGTCGACCTTGTAGCTGCCTTCCGGAAGAGCAAGTGGCCCGGCAACAGTCTCCGGCTGGAAATCGTCGAGGGTCAATGCGCCGTTCACGTAGATATCGACGGGCAGGCCGGGAATGCCGTGGACGACATACACCTCTGCGGTGCCCGCGGCGGACGCGGCCGTCGCGCTCAGCAGGCCGGCCGCGACGGCAAGCGTGCCCGCGGCTGTGGCGGCAATGAGACGCCTCATAGATCCTCCTTGTGGAGTGGGGAGTGCTGACGTGCTGAGTACTTGGCCCCCAACGGGTTCGGATGCACAGATCGGGTCTTCATTCGTTTCACGGATTTACGGCGCGGCCGGGATAAGTCCCGCTGGAAGACCCTCGTTGGCACGCGGCTGGCGGCGGGCGGTGAACGCGGAGGCCACGGGCCACGGTGCGGCACGGTCAGTCGTCCACGCCTCGCGCGATGAGCGCGTCGCCCATCGCGTCGGCCGGCCCGCAACGCCCGCACCACCGCCGGTCCTGCCATCGACCGGAGCGAGAACCCCTGGCCCGCGCGCTNTTTATCGCCTCCGATACCTCGCGCACGATATCCACCAGCAACGGAATATGCAGCGGATCGTCAGGGCCAGCACCGGGCCCACCGGTGCGGATCGACGCCGAACCGGCGCAGCGGGGGGAGCAGTCGCTGGCAGACATCGAGCATCGCCGGTGACCCGCGTGGTGAGGGTGACCAGAGCGGCGATGGCGACGGTGATCAACCGGCTGCCGCAGACCATCACGGCCCGTTCCGGTCCGCTGAAGATCAGTTGGAAGATGCCGACGAACAGGATGACCCACCGGAGCGGCCCGAGTTGTTCCCAGGCAAACCGGGCGGGGGATGCGGGCTAGCGCGAAGCCGCCGGCGACCAGTAGGGACGGCCACCCCCAGCTGCCACGGCCGGGTGGCCGCGACCACCGCGATGATGGCAATCAGCATGCCCAGCCGCTTCTGCCCGGCCGGAATCTTTTGCAGCACAGAGGATCCGGCGTGGTAGAGCCCGATGACCGCTATGGCGCCTGACCCGTGTCCGGCGGGTTCATGTCAGCAACCTGGTGTAGGAGTCGACCGCGGCTGCTGGCGAAACCGTCGGCGATGACCCGGCCGGAATCCAGTACGACGACACGGTCGAATCCCTCGAGAGCAGGTGCAGGTGGTGGGTGACGAGCACGATCTGTTTTCGGGCATCCCGGCCAGCAGGTCGTTGACCATCCGTGAGTTGCGCAGGTCCAGCAGGGTGGTCGGTTCGTCGTCGGCGATCACGTCCGGGCCGGTGATCAACACCGCGGCGATCGCCAGCAACTGTTTCTGCCTCGGCGGACAGCAGATGCGTCGGGTGATCGGCATGCTAGTCGCTGCACCCGAAAACGAGGGCGTGTTGTCGTTGTGCGTCGCGGAGTTCGGCCCGGCGGGCGGCGTCCTGACCGAGATGCAGAGCCGTCCGGCGACGAACCGTGCGTTGCCGTCGATCAGGTCCTGCCAGGCCGCATCCGGGTGCGGCTGGGCGATGGTGGCGGCGGGGCTCATCGACGGGGCCGAACGGTGAGAGCCACCCGGTCGTACCCGGCCAGGGCGCCGTCCTCGGCCAGCGCGACCCAGGCTCCCCGCTGCAACGCGAGCTCGATCAACTCGTCCACGGCGTCGTCGATCACACCGGGGCCGCCGATCGCGTCCGCGGGCGACAGGAAGTCACCGTCGTCACTGATCGTGGCCGGGTAGAACAGGCTCTCCTCGACGACGAGCATCTCGGGTCGCTCGTGACGGGCCGCGAGCCAGGCGGCCGGCACTCCGGTGACCACCCGACCGGCCCGGTCGCGACTGGCCAACTGCTGCAGGGCCTCGGCCTGGCGAGAGCGCAGGTAACTGTCCAGAACGGGTTGCAGACGCTGGGCGAGGACCGGCAGCGGCGCCTTCGCCAGGTTCCCGCTGATACTGCCGGCGAGCCGGCCCACGTTGCGCGACAGGGACCGGAACTGGGTCAGGACCCGGTCCGGCCCGATCAGGATCAACGGTGCGGGACGCAACCGCAGGTAGACGCCCAGCGCGGTGTCGACGCGGCGCAGGAACGCCGAGTTGGTCGGGTCGGTCACCTTCTTCACGCTGTCCACCGAGAACATCGGAAAGGCCTCCGTCGTCGCCGGCTGGAGGACACCCGCGCCGCCGTCGAACAGCCGCGCCTGGCCGGAGTTGAACACCAACACCACGTGCCGTGGGGTGCGGTGCAGGGCCCGGACGAGGTCCCTGGTCGCGAAGGTGTTGTCGACAACGGCTCGATCCTGAACCGACACCGGCAGGGTCATGAACTGGGCGCTGTCCACACTGGCGAAGACAGCAACCGCCGCCGCGGTCGGCGATTCGGCCGCCTCACCCACGACGCGGGCCAACGCGGATTCCACGGCCGCCGACACCGTTTTCTCCGGCAACCGCTGCAACCGGGTGACTGCCTCAGCGGCCAGTGATCTGAGCGTCGCGGCGTCGGCCGACGTCATCCGGGATGCCGATGTCGTGCAGAGCAACAGGGACACCGAAGGATACGACCGGGATACTTGGAGCAGGAGTACATCATCGACGGTCGGGCCGGGCAAGGGGGTCGTGGCGACTCGGGTGCGGGACATCACGGACATGGGGTTTCCTCACTACGGGTGGATGGGTGGCTGATGGTCGGTGAAGAGATCAATCCAGGAGCGCGAAACCGCGATGCTTCAGTGCATCCGACAAGTCGGTGATTCCATCGATCAGGCGTCCGGGAGACCGCCGACCGGAGCGACCGCGGGGTGTTCGGGCGGGGGTGTGCCGCCGGGTCCCGGACGCTCAGCCTCCAGGGCCGTGGGAACTGTCCACGGCCTCGAGGCGGGTTCGAGGACCCTTCGGTCCTGGTCACCGTCGATCGCGGCGTCGATCTGGTCGTCGTTGTCGTCGGCCGGCAACGGGTTTCGCAGTGACGCGATGATCGAGATGGTCAGCGCCAGGATGATGACGCCCAACGACACCAGCGACGGGATCTCCGGGATCGAGGTGGAGATGACCTTGTGCCCGGCCTGCAGGAAGAGCTTGACGCCGATGAAGGCGAGGATGAAGGCCAGCCCTCTGCCCAGGTAGTGGAACTTCTTGAGCATGCCCGCCAGCAGGAAGTACAGGGCCCGTAGGCCAAGGATGGCGAAGGCGTTGCTGGAGTAGATGATGAACGTGTTGTCGCTGACCGCCAACACCGCAGGCACGCTGTCGACCGCGAANATCAGGTCAGCCGCCTCGATGGCGACCACCACGGCGAGCAACGGGGTGGCGATGCGCTTGCCGGCCTCCTTGTAGAAGAACTTGGTGCCGCGGTACTCGTCNGANACCGGNACNAGCTTGCGCAGCAGGCGGACCGCGAAGCTCTTGCCCGGGTCGATGGTGTCGTCGTCATCCTTGAGCAGCTTGTAGGCGCTGTAGATCAGGATGGCGCCGAANACGAACAGCACNGCGGTGAACGTGGAGACGATCGCGACGCCGAGGGCCAGGAAGATGCCACGGAAGACGAGGGCGCCGATGACGCCGTAGAAGAGGACCCGGTGCTGGTACTCACGGGGCACCTTGAAATACGCGAAGATCAACGCGAAAACGAAGAGATTGTCGACGCTGAGCGATTTCTCGAGCAACCACGCGGTGGTGAAGTCGATGGCCGGGTCAGCGCCCAGGGTGAAGAAGACGACGACGGCGAACCCGAGCGAGAGGCCGACCCAGATGGCGCTCCAGATCGCTGCTTCCTTGAATTTGATGATGTGCGCGCCGCGGTGGGCGAGCAGATCGATGGCCANCATGATGACGACCACGGCACCGAATGCGGCCCAGGCCCAGAAGGGAACGGTCATGAGTGTCCTTGGTGAGAGAGGGAAGCTGAGGATCGGAGCCTTGGGCACCGATCTCTCCACTGTGCCGACGCTTTTCGGGTTCATCCACGGCAGTTTTCGGCTGTTGATTGGCCGTTTTGTTGCCGGAACCCGGCAGTTAGATGGGGTGGGTCATTCGAAATCCGGCCAGCCCAACAACCGCGCACCGGTCACCGCGGTCTGCAGCTCGAAACGCTGCGCCGGGTCGGTGGGGTCACGTCGAGTGAGGTCGGCGACCTTTTCCAGCCGGTAGGTCAGCGCGCGGACGGACAGGTGCAGCGAACGGGCGGCGAGCGAGGCGTTCCCACCGGTCGCGAAATAGGCCTCGAGTGTCCGCAGCAGCGACTCGGCCCCGCCCCTGGCCCCGGTCAATGGCGTCAGCACCGCATCGACCAACTCCCGCATCGCGGTCTCGTCGCGGACCAGCACCCGTTGCACCAGCAGGTCGGCCGCGTCCCAGACCTGCTCGTTGCCGCCGAGTCGGGCGCCCAACTCGAGCGCTTCCAGTGCCTGCTCATACGACAGCCGGACACCGCTCGGCCCCTGATGGGCTCTCCCGACCCCCATCCGCCAGGCCCCGACGTCCGCNGTGCGTCGTAGCTGCACACCGGCAGTCGTCGCAGCGGTCGGCAGGCTTCGGGCCAGCCCGGTGACCACCTGGTCGATCGCGCCGCGATCCGGTGCCGCGAAGATCACCACCAGTGANCCCTTCTTGGTGGTCACCAGGGCATCTGCATCGGCCTTCGTCCCCAATATCGAGCGTTCCAACATCGCGGTCAGCGGTGACGAGTCGGTGAACGCCCGCTCCGCCTGCACGACGACGGCGGAATGCGGACCCGCGAGGCTCAGGCCGAACGAGCCGGCCCGCTCGACCAGCCCGGCCAGCGCCTGCGCCCCTCCGAGCAACAGGTCATCGACGAACTCCCGCCGAGCCGCGGCCTGCGCCGCAACGAGGTCCCGGCGGGCCAACTGGTAGCCCTCGGTCANCACCGCGACCACATCGTCGACCGCGCGCAGCATGACCTCCCCGGCCCGCACCACCGTGTTCGGGTCCTGTGCGGAGCTGACCTCCGGCAGATGCCGCCACAGTCGCCACGCTGCGGACAGATACAGGTCGAGCAACGCCCGCATCGCGACACCGCGAGCCGCGGCCTTCCGCCCGGCATCGCGGTAGAGCGCCAGGTCCCGGCGTCCCAAGCGGTTGCCGGTGGCGACCGCGGCGACAAGCGCCGACAGGAAGTCGACGAGCAACTCCGCGTCGATGCCGCCGGCGTCCTGGGCGGCCGCTGCGGCGATCGGGTCCAGCGGAACCTCAGATCCGGTTGCCGATGCCATGTCGCCCTCCCCGCTGATCGAGCGGTGAAGCCCCGCTGACCAACCGGGCCCCGACCCAACGATCCCATCCCCGCGTCCGGACATCCTGGCTGCCAACGACCACGGCGACGGCGGTCCCACCTATCAGGACACCGTTCGCGCGCTCGTCGCGGGCGGAGCCGATCTGGAACGGATCGCCGGTGACGGCCGCACGCGCATTCAGCATGCCCGGTGGTCACGAGGTCCTCGCTCAGACCCTGGAATCCGCGGCTGCTGCCCAGTCCGCCCGGCCGGCCGAGTCGCGGCGGCCACAGCGCTGCTCGTGTGCGCGGCCGGGTCGGGCGATGCCGACCAGGTCGCCACCGCCTTGCGTGCGGGAGCGCCCATGGAATCCAAGGACGAGCGCGGCCGGACGGCATTGTTGCTGCCTCGACGGCCGATCGCGTCGATGTCGCGCGGCTCTTGGTCGCACTCGGCGCCGATCCGGACGCGCAGGACGACCAGCAAGACAGCGCGTGGCTGGTCACCGGTGTCACCGGGACCGTGGCGATGCTCGAGGTACTGTTGCCGGCCGGGCCGAACCCGGCCTTGCGCTACAGGTGCGACGGAGTATCGGTGATCCCGGCCAGCGAAAGCGACATGTCGACCACGTGCGGCGACTGGTGAGCACGGGAATCGACGTGAACCGCGTGAACGATCCGGGATGGTCGCTGCTGGAGGCGATCATTCTAGCGACGGATCGCAGGCCTACCACGACATCGTCGGGATCGTGCTGGCCGCCGGCGTCGACCCCGCGCCGGCGGACGCGCAGGGGGTCACGCCGCTGCAGCACGCGCGCTCCCGCTGGTTCGGGAACATCGCCGACACGCTGCGCCAGGCGGGCGGCTGAGCGGTCCGGCCGGCCCGCCGCCGACCGGGCTTCTGGAGGGCCATCCGGCACGGCTCCCGGGCGCTGTCGGTGGCGCGTGATGGGATCGGGTCATGGTTGGAACCGAGCTGGCGTCACCCCGATTCCGGCTGCGCCGTGCCGCACAGCCGGAAGCCGTCTTCGATCCCACCCACGAGCAGCGCCAGGTGATCGAGCACCGCGGGCGCCGCCTGCGGGTGCTGGCCGGTCCCGGCACGGGGAAGACCGCGACTCTGGTCGAGACTGTGGCCGAGCGGATCACCGAGCGCGGGGCGCCACCGGAAAGCATTCTGGTGCTGACCTTCTCGCGTCGCGCGGCCGCCGAGCTGACCGACCGGATCACCCGCCGGTTGGCCATCACGACCCGGGAACCGCTGGTCCGGACGCTGCACGCGTACGCCTTTTCCCTGCTGCGGTCGCACGCCGTACGCTCCGGGGAGCCCGCGCCGCGGTTGCTTGCCGCGGGGGAGTCCGACCAGATGGTGCGCGAACTGCTGGCCGGGCAGGTGGAGTCGGCAAGGGGCGCGTGGCCGGACGGCATCCTCGGTGCGCTCGGCTCACCGGCGTTCGCCGCCGAGTTGCGAGAGCTGTTGCTGCGCACGGCCGAACGGGGCATCACCCCCACGCGGCTGGCCGAATTCGGTCGGCGGCGTCGCCGGCCGGAGTGGCAGGCGGCCGCGAAGTTCGCCATGGAGTACCAGGATGTCGCCGATCTGCGGCAGGGCAGCAGCGGATTCGGAGCTGCGCTGGACCAGGCGGAGCTGACCCTGGCAGCATTGGCGCTGCTCGCAGACGACAGCGTGCTGGCCGCCGAGCAGTCGCGGATCCGCCGGATCTTCGTCGACGAGTACCAGGACGTCGACCCGGCGCAGGCGCGGCTGGTGCGGCGGTTGTCCTCCGGCGCCGACGAACTGATCGTTTTCGGCGACCCAGACCAGTCGATCTATACCTTCCGCGGATCAGACCCGGCCGCCCTGCGCGACATCGACGTGCCAGCAACGGTGTCGCTCACCGCGTCCCACCGACTGGCGCCCGAGGTGCTGGAGGCGACCAGGCGCCTCGCCCTCAGGCTCCCGGGCGGGTGGCCGCACCGCGCGCTCACCCCGCCGCCTCGTGATCGGGTGGTCTCCGAGGAGGGGGGCCTGCCCCACGACGGCGAGGTCGTACTTCGCACCCTGCCGACCGCCGCTCGTGAGGCCGCGTTCATCGCAGATCAACTGCGGCGCGCGCACCTGCAGGACGGTGTGCCCTGGTCGGAGATGGCCGTGCTNACCCGATCGCCGGTGGTTGCTCTGCCNGCNCTGCGTCGGGCGTTTGCCCACGCGGGCGTGCCGCTCGCNGTGTCGGGACAGGACGACCGGCTGCTCGACGAACCGGTGGTCGAGACGCTGATCTCCGTGCTGCGCTGCGCGCTGGAGCCCGCGACCCTCACCGGCCAGGTCGCCGTCGACCTGCTGGGCTCACCCGCCGGAGCGATGGACGTCGCAGCGCTACGCAGGCTGCGCCGGGCCCTTCGGGTCGCCCGCGCGGGCGAGGGCCCGACCACCGACCTGCTGGCCGCGGTGGTGGCCGGCGCGCCGCTGCCCTCGACCATTCCTGTCGATCTCGCCGCTCCGGTGCTCCGCATCGCCGCCATGGTGGACGCGGCCCGGTCCGGTGTCTCCGACCCCGCCGCGGAGTCGACACTGTGGAAGATCTGGCAACTGTCCGGGCTCGAGGATGCGCTGCTCGGCGCGTCGCTCCGCGGTGGTCGGGCGGGACAACGGGCCGACGCCACCCTGGACGCCGTGCTGGCCGTCTTCGGCATGGCAGCGGAGCTGGCCGAGCAGCTGCCGATGGCGGGGATGAGCGCCTTCGTCGACGTGGTCGAGGGGCGCAGGATCCCGGGGGACCGCACTGCGACACCGGTCAGATCGGCGGACGCGGTGGCGGTGCTCTCGGCGCACGCGGCCAAGGGACTGGAATGGGACCTGGTCTGCCTGGCCGGGGTTGCCGAGGGTCGCTGGCCGGTGCTCCGGTCGCGCCAGGACATGCTCGGGGTCGATGAGATCCTCGACATGGCAAGCGGTCTCCCGCCGACAGTGGCCGACCGGGCACACCTGGTCGATGACGAGCGGCGGTTGTTCTACGTCGCGGCCACCCGCGCCCGGCGTCGGCTCATCGCCACTGCGGTCGCCGACCAGGACACCCTGCCGTCCCGATTCCTGTTCGAACTGGCCGGCACCGACGATCTGCAGAACGGTTGGCCTGCCGGTGTCGACGGCGCGGACCGGCGAGGGCTGCACCTCACCGACCTGGTCGCGGAGTTGCGCCGCGCGGTCACCGACCCATCGGTGCCCGATCGCACCGCTGACCTGGCTGCGACACAACTGGCCAGGCTCGCCGCCGCCGGCGTGCCCGGCGCGCACCCGGACGACTGGTACGGGCTTGCCGAGCGGTCCACCACCGCCCCCGCTGTGCCGGAGAACGCGGTGGTGACCGTATCGCCGTCGGCGGTGGAGTCGATGACGACCTGTGCACTCCGCGGTGTGCTGGAGCGCCGCGGTGGTCGCGGTGCGGCGGGACAGGCCCAGATCGAGGGCATCGTGGTGCACGCGCTGGCCGACGGGCTGGCCCGCGGTGTGACACGCGCCGAGCTCGTCGCCGAGACCGACGAGTTCCTGAATCGGCAGATCCAGCTGCCGCCCTGGCTGTTGGCACGGACCATGCGTGCACTGACCGCGATGCTGGACGCCGCGGTCGCGTGGCAGACCGACAACTACCTGGGCCGCACCCTGCTCGGCTCGGAGCTGAAACTGACCGCGAACGTCCCACCGATCCCGCCGGCGACGGCACCCGGGCATCTCCCGTCGACCCGCCCGGTCGTGCTGGAGGGTCGGGTGGACAGGCTGGATCGACGGGCCGACGGTTCCGTCGTGGTGGTCGATTTCAAGACGGGGGCCACCAAGCCCACCAAGGCGCAGGTGCTGGAGAACGCGCAGCTCGCGGTCTATCAGCTNGCGATCGAGCTGGGCGCGGAATCGCCGGGCGGTGCCGAGCTGATTCACCTCCGCACCGGAAAGCCCGTCGTGTTGCCGCAGCCGCCGCTCGAGCCGGGAGCCGCCGCCCAGTGGAGCGCAGTGGTCCGCGACGCCGCGGAACAGCTGGCCGCCGCGGCCGTCGTCGCCCGGGAGAACGGCCGCTGCGATCGATGCCCGGTGAGATCCAGCTGCCCGCTGCGGCCCGAGGGACGCCAGGTGACCCGATGATCTCCGCGACGGAGCTCGCCGCCGTTCTCGGCCTTCCCGCACCCACGCCAGAACAGGTCGCGGTGATCGAGGCGCCGCTCGCGCCGTCGCTGGTGGTCGCCGGCGCCGGTTCGGGCAAGACGGAGACCATGGCCGCACGGGTGGTGTACCTGGTGGCGAACGGTCAGGTTCGCGCCGACGAGGTGCTCGGGCTGACCTTCACCCGGAAAGCAGCAGCCCAGCTCTCCCAGCGAATCCGCAAACGGCTGAAGATGCTCGGTGCGATCGTCCCCGTACGCGCAGGCAAGGCGGGCGGACCCGGTCTCGGCGGCCCGAACAGCGTCCGCGGGGGAGTCAGCGCAGGCACCTCGGGCGCGGACGGCGATCCAGAAGTGTCCACCTACCACGCGTTCGGTGGTCGGCTCATCGCCGACTTCGGGCCGTTGGCCGGGGTGGAGCCAGGCTCGACCTTGCTGACGCCCACGGCGGCCTGGCAGCTCGCCCGTCGGGTCGTCACCCGATGGGACGGGGACCTGCTGACCGACCTCGGACCGGACCAGGTCACCGAACGATTGCTGGCCATCTCCGGTGCGCTTGCCGATCATCTGTCCGGAGCCGACGAGCTGGCACAGGTACTGGACGACCTGCTGGCGACGTTGCGGTCGGCGGCCCCGGTGCCGCGGCAGCGCGGCGAGCTGCACAGCGCGTTGGCCAAGCAGGTCAAGAGCCTGCAGGACCGGCAGTGGATAGTGCCCTTGGTGCAGGCCTTCTCGGACGCCAAACGTGAGCGTGGCGCGATCGATTTTGCCGACCAGATGCAGGTGGCGGCGCGGCTCGTGCTGGGGCACCCGAAGATCGGAACCGCCATGCGCGAGCGTTACCGGGTGGTGCTGCTCGACGAGTACCAGGACACCGGGCACGCGCAGCGGGTGATCCTGCGTGCGCTGTTCAGCGCCGGGCACCCGGTCACCGCCGTCGGGGATCCGGTGCAATCGATCTACTCGTGGCGCGGGGCGTCGGCGTCCAACCTGCCGCGGTTCACCACCGACTTCCCGCAGGCATCGGGCCGGCCGTCGGCGACCTTGCCGCTGCTCACCAGCTTCCGCAATCCGGAATCCGTCCTTGCCGTCGCCAATCACGCGTCCGCCCCGATCAGGACGGGAGCCGCGGTCGGTCCGGCCGCGCGGGTGACGGTGGGGGAGCTCCGTCCACGTCACGGGGCGCCACGCGGCGACATCGCCTACGGATTGTTCAGCACGGTGGCGGACGAGGATGCCTGGGTGGCGGCGGCGATCGCCCGGCGCTGGCGAGCCGCGATGGACGGCTCTGGCGCCACCGATCCGGAGCTGTCCGAGCCCGGGATATTCGGATCCCGGTTGTCCGACGCCCGGCCGGCCGAATCCCGCAGACCCCAGCAGATGACACCCGAATCACCGCCACCCGAACCCCCGACGACCGCCGTGCTGGTCCGCCGCCGCAGGGACATGGCGGACGTGGCTGCGGCGTTGCGCGAACAGGGGCTTCCCGTCGAAGTGGTCGGGCTGGGCGGCCTCCTCGACGAACCGGAGATCGCCGATCTCGTCGCCACCCTGCGGGTGCTGGTCGACCCGACGGCCGGACCGGCGATGATCCGCTTGCTCACCGGTGCCCGCTGGCAACTGGGCACCGCCGACCTCGAAGCGCTGGCTCAGCGCTCACGGGTGCTGGCCACCGCCGGTCGGGACGCCACGCACGCCGGGGGTTCCGCCCTGACGGGGCGCCGATCCGGGACCGAATTGGTCCGCACCGCGTTGACGGAAGCGCTGTCCGCAGAGGACATCGACACCGCCTCCCTGGTCGACGCGATCGGTGACCCGGGCGCCGCCACGGCCTACTCCCGGGAAGGGCATCGCCGGCTCACCAGACTGTCCGCCGAGCTGGACCGGTTGCGTGCCCGGATGGGTCAGCCGCTGCCGGACCTGATCGCCGACATCGAACGCACCTTGGGGCTGGACATCGAGATCCAGCTCGGCTCTCCCGCCGGTCGGGCTCACCTGGACGCGTTCGCGGCGGTGGTGTCCGACATGGCGTCCACCGGGGCTGGGCCCGGCGAATTGCTCGACTACCTGGACGCCGCCGCCGAACGCGAGGACGGACTGACCCCGGGAGAGGTTCCGGCGTCCTCCGGCCGCGTCCAGGTCCTGACGATCCACGCCGCCAAGGGGCTGGAGTGGGAAATCGTCGCCGTACCGCACCTCACCGACGGGGTGTTTCCCAACAGCAGGGGCGGAACCTGGCTGGGCGACGCCGCACAACTGCCGCCGATCCTGCGCGGCGATCGAGCTGACCTGCCGTCGCTGGCGCTGCCGCCCGGCGGCAACCAGAAGGACCTCGCCGACGCGCTGGCCGCGCACACCGAAGACTTCCGCGAGCACCGGCTCACCGAAGAGCGGCGGTTGCTCTACGTGGCCCTCACCAGGGCGGAACGAGTGCTGCTGGTCTCCGGTCACCATTGGGGTGCGACCACGGCCTCACCCGCAGGTCCGAGTGACTTCCTGCACGAAATCCGTGATGTGGCCGGCGCTTTCGGTCCACCGGAGGAATGGGCGGTGGCACCCGATGATGCCGCCGCGGGCAACCCCCTGACGGCGATGCCGCGGATCGCCGTCTGGCCGGTCGACCCGCTCGGCGAGCGGCGTGCGGCGGTCCGGGCGGGGGGGGACCGGGTGCTGTCGGCGATGACCGCCCTGTCCGCTGGGACCGAGCAGCCGGCCGCCGGATTCGACCCCTTCGGCTGGACCGAGGACGTCACCACACTGCTGGCCGAACGGTCGGCAGTGCACGGCGGGCGGATTGAGGTCGACCTGCCCGGGACGGTGTCGGTGTCATCGCTCGTCGACCTCGCCAGGGATCCGGAAAGCCTGGCCCGCCGGTTGCGCCGCCCGTTGCCGTCCGAACCCGCAGTGCACGTCCGCCGGGGCACCGCGTTTCATCGCTGGCTGGAGGGCTACTTCAGCGGTGAGGCGCTGGTCGCGGTCGGCGACCTGCCCGGCGCCGGCGATCGATGGGCCGCGCCGGAACCGGAATTGGACGATCTGCGCGCACGATTCCTGGCCTCGTCCTGGGCGTTTCGGGTCCCGCAGGAGATCGAAATGCCGTTCGCTACGCGGATCGGCGGCATCGGGGTTCGTGGTCGGATCGACGCGGTGTTCGCCGACGCCGACGGCGGTCTGACCGTGGTCGATTGGAAGACCGGGCGTCCGCCGGCACCATCGCACCGGTCGGCGGCGGGCGTGCAGCTCGCCTGCTACCGGCTGGCTGTCAGCGACCTGCGCGGGATACCGCTCGACCGCGTCCGGGCGGCGTTTTACTACGTCGCCACCGGTGACACCGTGGCGCCCGCCGACATGCTGGACGCCGAAGGCATCTCGGAGCAGATCGCCGACGCGACCAGCAGGGCCGCGCCAGGAACACCCGGTGACGCCGTCGCGGACCCGGGTCGGCGCGCCGGACGATGATCGCCGAGCCGCCTGTGCCACCGGTCCGGGGTTGAGGGACAATGGGAAAGCCGTTAGCAGTGGGAATGATCCTGCGGAGTCCCGGGCAGTATTGAGCCTCCTCGGCGAATGAAGGCCGCGTGACAGCGGTCGGGTAGCTGCACGCTCTGCGCGTCGACGGCGTCCTGGTTCTGGTGATGACCCGATGTGTTCGACCTGGACTGCACCGCCGAACAGCTCGAGCGCATCAAGACCGCCTGCCGGGAACGAGAAGAGTTCCGCGAAGCCATTTCGCAGTGAGATCGACCGCGCCCGGCCGGTCTTGTCCCGCTGATGCTCTCACCGGAGATCGTTGAGTGCTGCTGCCAGTCGGTTCAGGTGCTGGGTGTGAGCATGTCGCTCACCGTCGTCTTGAGCCGGTCGGTGTCGGCGGCGGTCCATCCATCGGGTGCCCAGAGCGCCGCCAGTGCGTCGGCGTACTCGGGGCGGTAGTTGTGGCCGTGGCCTTGGGGGATGTCCGCGCCGCCGGCGACGAACAGGTCGGCCGTCAGCTGCCAGAAGGTGACGACCGGGTACCACTGCACGGCACCCAACACGTCCGGCCCGCGCGGCTCGGCGAGCCAGTCCGGTCGTGACCACAGCAGCGACGGGGACCACCACACGACGCCGTCGGAGGCGTGCTGAACGTAGATCACCCGCGGCGGTGCCCAGTTGTTACCGAGCTGCCAGAGGTCGATGCCGTTGGTGACCTGCTCGCCCCAGCGGACCTGCCGGCCGTTGTCCAGGACCGGTTGCCGTTGCAGGGAGCCGGGATCGCGCTCGTCGGTGAGTTCCGCGGCCAGCGGGGTGAAGCTGGGTGTGCCGACGAACAACGCACCGTCTGCGCGCGCGGCGATGTCCTGGACACCGCTGAAAGCGCCTTGGGCACCGAAAGAACCCAGCGAGATGCCGTAGGCAATGAGGCGTGGCCGGGAATTCTCGGGCAGTTCGGACCACCGGCTGTAGACGGCCTCGAACAGGGCCTTGCCAGCGGCGGGAGGGGTGGACCGGTCCCCGATGAAGCTGATCCAGCTCGGTAGGTAGGAGTACTGCATCGCCGCGATGGCACTGTCGCCGCCGTGCATGAGCTCCAGCGAATAGCTGATCCCCGGATCGATCCACCCGGTACCGGTGGTGGTCGCGACCACCAGGATGGAGCGGTCCCAGGCGTGGGTCCGGTCGAGTTCGGCGACCACCCTCGCGGCCGTGGCATCGAGATCACCGTCAGGGTTCAGCCCTGCGTACACCCGAACGGGAACCTCGACCGTTGCCGGGTCGACGGCCGATCCGGCGGCAGCGAAGGCCCGCAGCTGATCCAGGGTGGGCCCACCGGCGACGAACTCCCGCCCGGCCGCACCCAGCGACTCCCAGGTCTCGTTCGACGCCGGTGACCCGGACCGCTCTGCCTGCGTCGGCCGTTGCAGGGTCGGGTCGATGGTGGCGTTTGCCGCCGAATAGGCGTTGTTCACCAGGTGCAAGGCACCGGTCCAGAGAACGCCGTTGACGAGCAACAACAGCAGGACCGACACCACGACGACGCTGATCAGTCTCGCGACCGGCTTCGGGACCACTCGCACAATCAGGGTGATGAGCCACTGCACGATTCGTCGCAGGCCTCGGGAGATCTGCAACAGCAGGAGCGCCACGATCAGCGCGATGAGGAGCACGCTCAATCCGTGGGCGCTGCCGGTGGTCTCCATCCCGAACAGCACCCTGATCTGGTTCTGCCAGCCCACGCCCAGGACGATGAACAACGGCACCAGCACGGCGGTCGCGCCGGCCAGTACCCACCACGCGATGCGGCTCACCCGCGGGTTCCAGCGCATCCGGAAGCCGACCTTGACGACCAGCCACTCCAGCAGCACACCCAACCCGTAACCGGCGGCCAGGCAGATCCCGGTGATCACGCCCTGGTACAGCCAGGAGCGCGGGATCAATGACGGGGTGAGCGAGAAGCAGTAGAAGGCAAGAGCCGCCACCAGGCCCGTGGCGCTGAACCGGTGCGCATACCGGGCAAGGACACCGTGGCTCCCGCGACGCTGTTGCTGACCGACCGCACCTTCCTCGGCGTGCTGGACAGCGTCGGTCCCCGAACTGCGGACCGGCACGGCCGGATTCGACCGCGAACTCGTGGTGTCAGGACCGTCGGCGGCACCGTGACCTGGGGTTTTCGGCGGCTGCACGGGCCTGATGCTACGGGGCCGAGCCGTCAGCGCGCTGGCCACCACAGCGGCGATTGGCCAGCTGACGGGTCATTCCCGTCGGGTCAACCCCGCCTGGGGCTGACGTAGGTCATCATGCGTCGTCCTTGCCTCCGGCCGCCACCGGCCGCCACCGGCCGCACCGCCGGACCGGCGGGGGCACGGAAAATGCGCTCCAGGGCGGTCACTTGACCAACCGCAATCAGGACGTCCGCAGCTCGGTCGTTGGCCGTCGCTGCCATGATCGTTGTCGTTCCGCAGGGGATCCGCCTGCGGGCGCAGGCGACTTCGGCGGCCAACGGTTCGAGCGTGCAGACCCGATGTCGCAGGCGGGGCGACAACTGGCGCAGGGTCGCGACGGAATCTGGCCGTGTTCATCCGCCGCGCGCTGGCTGCCTCGGGGCTGGCCGCGATTGCCAACGGCGTAGCGCTGTCATCTCGGTCGCCCGTTGGCGAATAACGGCCGTACCTTCTGCGGTTCAGTGTCCGGTCAGCTCGGCGACGACAGGAGCGAGGGCATCAGCGGCGTTGGCGCCGACGACAAAGTGGGAGAAGCCGCCCTCCTCCCGTCGTCTCAGGACTTCCTCGATGGCCGCCGTCGGGTCACCTGGAAGTGCCAATAGCGAGTCCGCCGCTCGCA
>JGIcombinedJ26865_1000110_pt1 | contig 16123 bp, 12 predicted proteins | sample NGESurdeep072012_7_FD_26865 | JGI IMG/M metagenome (IMG submission 26865) | reverse complement strand
GCCCGACCACGCGAAAGATCTCACTGGTCATTGCGGGTGCGCTGGTTGCCGGCGTCATCGCCCTCGATGTCGGCAGCGCCACCGCGGCGCCACCGGACTTCCCCAACAACATCGTGGTATTCCCCGATCGTGATTTCGTCACCTTCGAGGGTTTCCAGGACCACATCGGCGAGACGGCGACGGTGGAGGTGACCAGGGCCGGGGTCGGAATCATCGGTTCGGCACAGGCGGTCGTGGCCGAGGGTGACGTCGCCTTCGAGATCAATCACCCGGGCGGCGCCTGCTGGGGTGCCGGCACCAACCTCAAAGTCACGCCCGACATCCAAGGTGGGGACGTGGTGGCGATCCGGTTCGGCGCTACCCAGGCCGGCGACACCACGGTCGCCGACGCGGGCGTCACCGAGGTTCAGTACGTTCAGGGGTCAACGACGCTGAAGGTGGTGGGACACCTCGGCCCAGGCGTGAACCCGGACCAGCTGGAGCAACGGATCGTCAACCCGGCGCTACGCACCACCGCCGTCAACCGTCGCGACGTGCGGGCCGTGCCCGGCCCGCTCGCCACCGCTCCCCGAGGTGGGTATTCGTCGGCTCTCGCGACCACCGGGTCGACCTTCACCGCGACGTACCAGTTCGACGATCCGGCGGTAGCCGCAATCGCGGCCACCGGCGGTGGCCAACGGCTCATGGCCTGGCAGGTCCAGGACGCTGACGCCAACCGGCAGGGCCTGACCATCTCCGAATTCGGGGAGCTTGGCGGACCGGGAATGGGCGGCTGCCCGAACGGTCCACTGACGTCCGGGCCTCCTGGACCGACCGGCGTGAGCGCCACCGTCGTCAACGGCGGGATCAAGCTGAATTGGACACCCGCGGTGGCCGTCCCCGGCACCCCGGCCATCACCGGCTATCGGGTGACCGCCGTGTCGCAGACCGTCTCCGGCAACGAGCAGGCCGAGATCGGCAAGCGGATCACCGGTCAGGCCGCCAAGACCACCACCATCACCGGCCTGTCGTCGTCCGACAGCTATGAGTTCGAGATCGTGTCGGTGAGCAGTTCCGGACTGACATTCCCGGCCGTGACTGCCATCCCCGTGACCGACGTTCAGCCCCCCACCGTCACTGCGACGCCCGCTGCCGGGACCTACGCCGTGCCGCAAACCGTCACCCTGACGTCCAACGAGGCCAACACCGATATTTACTACACCACCGATAACGCCCTCGACCTGCTCGACGGTGACTCCGTCTCCGTGGACGCCGTGCACTACACCGGGCCGGTTTCGATCGCGAACAGCAGCACCCTGCGGTGGGTGGCGTTCGACGTCGCCGGCAACCTCTCGGCCGATCAGGCCGACTACTCCATCACGAACACCCCCGTCCCGGCCGCTCCGGTGCTCGGTGCTCCGACCCTCGGCAACTCGTCGGTCACCGTGGCGTGGACCACGAATGATCCGTCGGTCACCGAATTCACGGTGCAAGCATTCGACTCGACACACGCGCGGTTCGGCGACCCGCAGACGGTCACCGCGTCGCCGGTCACCATCAGCGGACTGGTGCCGGGTGACAGCTACACCGTCGAGGTGTCTGCCACCAACGCGAACGGGACCAGCGCCGCAGCGGTCCTGGGACCGTTCGCGGCGCAGGGCGCCGTCAACGCCAACGCAGGGCCGGACCAGCAGGTGCGGCGCAACACCACCGTCACGCTCAACGGGGGCGCCTCGACTCAGGCGACCGGTGTCACCTACCTGTGGGAGCAGGTGCTCACCGGTGCGACCGATCCCGACAAGGTCACCCTGAACGCGGCCAGCACTCTGACGCCGAGCTTCAGCTACCCGCTGTACAAGTACCCGATGACGAACAACCCGTTGACCTTCAAGCTGACCGTCAGCGACGGCACCACCAGCAAGACCGACACGGTTCTCGTCGCGGCGATCCCGGACAAGCCGACCATCGCCACGGCGAAGTGGAAGAGCGGCGATTTCCGGATCACCGGATCGAACACAACGGTAGGCGCCACGATCACCGTGCGGGCGTTCAACAACCCAAGCCAGGTGCTTGGCACGTTCATCGTCACCGCTGCGGTGCCGCCGGCCACGGGTGGTGTCTACGACCTCCGGATCCGTACCGGCGCTGGGGCCACCACCAACCCGGGCAGGATCTACGTCGATTCGAGCTTCGGCGGAACCGTCGGTCCCTTCACGGTCACGACCTGACAGATCTGGTGCACCGCTCGTTGAGTTCACACCAAAGGGCCCGTCGCTGCCAGCGACGGGCCCTTTGGTGTTTTTCGAATTCGTGCATACCAAGGAGAGTCGGACAGAACCTCCTATTTCGGTCTGCGCTGTCACCGCAGAGCAATGTTGCCTGCGGAATGATTCACCCATTTGGGTGCTACTTGGCAAGCTAGAGTGACCGTAAGTAGTCTTGTGCGTGGTTTTCGCTACAGGGGGCCACAGTGAGTCAGTCAGCCGACGCTTCAGGGGACACCGAGACCACGGTCCTCGTCGTCGATGACCATCGGTCATTTGCCGAACTGCTGGCGGCCGCCCTGGACAACGTTCCGGGAATGACCTGCGTGGGAACCGCGAGTTCGGCGGCCGAGGGGATCGGACGAGCCGCGGACCTGCGGCCGACGATCGTGGTGATGGATATCCAGATGCCGGGACAGGACGGCTTGGCCGCCACCCGGCGCATCCGTGAAGTTGCTCCCGACTCGGTGATCGCAGTGGTCACCGCGCACAGTGATCCCGAATGGATCTCGCGCGCAGCGCAGGCGGGTGCATCGGCGTTCATTCCCAAGGACGGATCGCTCAAGGAAATGATCGACATCCTCCGGCGGATCGGGCCGGGGCAGATGCTGGTGGCGTCCTCGACGTTCAAGGGTCCGCCGACGCGCTCGGCCGTCCCGCCCACCCAGGACGTCCCGGCGTTGACCCAGCGCGANCTCGACGTGCTGCGTTACCTGGGAAAGGGCCTGCCGGCCAAGGGCATTGCCNATGTCCTCGGCATCACCCTGCACACCTGCCGCGGNTATTTGAAATCATTGCACAACAAACTCGGGGTGCGCTCGCAACTGGAAGCGGTCATCAAGGCCCAGAACCTCGGCTTGATCGGCGCTCCGGATGAGTGACGGCGACCTGCGACGGGCAGACCGGGTCGGCGTCCGCCGCGAGCTGACCCTGATCTACGGCGTTGCCGCCGTCGCGCTGATCGTGGTGTCCATCGGCGCTCTGCTGGCCAGCCGTTCGGTGGCGCGCGCACAAGCGCTGCGCGATGCCGAACGGATGACCGTTCGGCTGGCCGACCTGGTGGTGGGCCCGAACCTGGAGGGCGCCCTCAATGGTGATGCCGAGCAGCGGGCGGAGTTGGATCGGGATATCGCGAACCGGATGGCCGATGGGTACCTGACCGAGATCACCGTCTGGGACAAGGACGGCTTGGTCCTGTACTCGGACGAAGCCGACGAGATCGGGGAGCAGGTCGAGACACCGCCCGAGGTCACCGCCGCCATCGCTCGCGACGAGATCAGCTCGGCGTTCGAGGATTCCCCCGAGGCCGCCGCAGAAGCCCGGGCCAACGGTGGCGCGGGATATGTGGAGGTGTACGTCCCTTTCGACGTGCCCGGTCAGGAGCAATTGGCATTCGAGGCGTACTACGACTACGCCCGGGTCGACGAGACCGCGACAACCTTGTTCTGGTACCTGATCCCGCTCGTGCTGGTGCCGCTGGTGGTCCTGCAGTGCATTCAGGTGCCCATCGTCGGTTCGCTGGCACGCCGGGTTCGCCGCCACGAAGCCGAGCAGTCCCGGCTGCTGGAGCTGACGGTGTCCGTCTCGGAGAGGGAGCGCATCCGCATCGCGGCCGATCTGCACGACGGGCCGATTCAGGATCTCGCCGGGGCGGGGTATGCGCTCGAGTCGATTGAGCCGTCCGTGCCTGAGCGGCAGGCCCCCCTGCTGCAGGCCATCCAGGACACCGTGCGCCGGGCCATCGAATCGCTGCGCTGGTTGATGGTCGACCTGTATCCGCCGGACCTTTCAGCCAGCCAGCTCCCTGGGACGATCGCCAGGCTCGCAGAGCCGCTGCGCCAGGGCGGGATCGACGTACACCTCACCGCCGAACCGCTCCCCGACGAACTGTCCGAGGATGTGCTGACCACGCTCTACCGGGTTGCGAGGGAAGCGCTCGCCAACGTCTCCGAACATGCCTTGGCCGACCAGGTGCAGATCGATCTGGGGGTCGGCGGGACGTCGGGTCCCGACGACCAGCAGACCGTCCACCTGGTGATCGTGGACAACGGCATCGGTCTCGACCCCGAAGACGTCGACCGGCGGGCCGAGGGTCACCTCGGACTGCGACTGCTCAAGGATCGGGTGGAGAGCTCCGGCGGAACCTGGAGCTTGACGGCAGGGCCGGACGGCGGCGGAACCGCCGTCAGCGCCGTCCTCCCGCTCACCGGGCGGGCGGATCGACGCACCGCGCGCGCACCGGACTCCGGCTCAACGGCGCGGCCACCCAGCGGCGCGCCAACAAGCCGACGATGACCTGCACATGATGACCGTGGCGCGGGCCACCACGGTCAGCACCCGCCCCGAACAGCAGGATCTTCAGCCCGTCAAGGCTGAAGGTCGGTGAGGCGAAGGCCTGACCCGAGGCCAGCTTCGTGGTGGCCAGGCACAGCAGCAGTCCGAGCTGACGGATCGTCAGGTTGGCCGAATTCGGCAAACCCCGGACTATGGGGCCCCGTCCGTTCGATGCGGCCCGGCGCCATCCCCACCAACAGCGGCCCGGCCGCGGCTCCCGAGGGCTTGATACCGCCGGGCAGCGGAATAGTGAGCAGCCTGAGGAGCAGTCCAAGAGTCAGCCCGATGCCAAGACTCAGCGCGTCGATCTGGCTGACCTGCCGCTCGGAGTGCCCAAGTTGCTGGTTGACCGCTTCCAACTGGCTGCGGGGCACGCAGACCCGGATGCGATCACCGAGCTCCACCATCAGATCGTCGTGAGCCAACAGATCGACGTCCCCGCGCCCGACGTCACGGTGGCCTACAGCCCGAGGGACGCCGCGACCGCGCGGACTTCCTTCGCCGAATGATGCAGCTGATCGAGCTCGCGCTGGGACAGCGGCACGTCCAGCACCGCGGCCACCCCGCTGGCGTTGACCACCGACGGCAACGACAGGCACACGTCGGACAGCCCGAAATGCCCGTCCAGCAGCGAGGTCACCGGCAGCACGCCGTTCTCGTCCCTGACGACGGCCTCGATCACCCTGGTGGCGGCCAGCCCGACCGCGTAGTTGGTGGCGCCCTTGCCGCGGATGATCCGTTCCGCAGCCGTAACCACTTCGCGGCCGATCTTGTCCTCCCTCTCGGTGTCGAGTTTGCTGCCACCCGGCATCGAGAAGTCCTGCACCGGAACACCTCCGACGGTCGCGGTGCTCCACAGCGGGAACTCCGAATCGCCGTGCTCGCCGGCGATGATCGCGTGCACGCTCTGCGGGGCGACGCCGAAATGCCTGGCGATCAGATCACGCAGCCTCGAAGAATCCAGCACCGTCCCGCTGCCCAGCACCCGGTGGGCCGGCAGGCCGGAGAACTTCAGCGCGGCCAGCGTCAGCACGTCGACAGGATTGGTGACCATCACGATCACCGCGTCCGGGGCCACGTCCAGCAGCTTGGGCATCACGGCGCGGCAGATTTCCACATTGGTGCCGGCCAGTTCGAGCCGGGTCTGTCCCGGCTTCTGCTTGGCGCCTGCAGTGATCGCGATGACGTCCGCGCCCTCGCAGACGGAGACGTCATCCGAGCCGTGCACCTCGGCGCGCGGCACGAACTGCAGTCCGTGCCGAAGGTCGAGGACCTCGGCCTCCACCTTGTCGGCGTTCATGTCGTACAGCACGACGTCGTGGGCGACACCCCGAATGAGGCTGGCGTATGCCAAGGTCGCGCCGACCGCGCCGGCTCCGACAATGGCCACCTTGTTCCGGCGAAGTCCGTAGTCAGTCATNCCCAGAACCATATGCATCTGCCCAGTTGTCCGCAGAGTCGAGGGTCCTCGGTCCGGATCGACCCCCGGAGATGTCGGGTCCGGTCGGCGAGCCCGGGTCGCGCCGGANGCGAGGGTTCGGAGTCGTGGGTCAGGAACCGGCCGGGCCGGCAGGTTCCGCAGATCGCCGACGGCTGGCTCCGCCGGCCGGAACCGGGCCGTGCACCCGCTGTTACCGTGCCGCCCATGGCATTCCACGGCGACCGCACCGTCCTCGCGCCGCGCGGGATGGTGTGCACGGTGGACCAACTCGCTTCATCTGCCGGCGTCGCGGTGCTCCGGGCCGGAGGGAGTGCCGCGGACGCTGCGGTAGCCGCCGGCGCCGTGCTTGCCGTCACCGCCCAGCACATGTGCGGTATGGGCGGCGATCTTTTCGCGCTGGTGCATTCCGGTGGACCGTCGCCTGCCACCCTGGCTTCGGTGGGCCGCGCGGGATCCGGGGCTTCGGCCGCCGCTCTGCGGGCCGACGGCTTCGACGAGATGCCGATGCGGGCTGACGTCCGCTCGGCCACCGTGCCCGGGTGTGTCGACGGTTGGCTCGCGCTGCACGGCCGGTTCGGCCGGCTGCCGCTTGCAGAGGTGCTCGCCCCCGCCCGGGAGTACGCGGTGTCCGGGTTTCCTGCGTCCCCGCTGCTGTCCAGGGCGGTCAGGCGGATCGGGGGCGTGCCGGGCGCCGACGACTACTTCCGGTCCGGTCCGGTCCGGGTGGGTGGGATGATGCGGCGCCCACTGCTGGCCCGCGCATTCGACGCGATCGTCGAGGGCGGGCGGGAGGCGTTCTACGGGGGTGAGTTCGGAGCCGGGTTGATCGACCTGGGCCGCGGGTTGTTCACCGCCGACGACCTGGCCCGGTCCTGCGCCGGGTGGGAGACGCCGCTGCGCGTTCGGGCATGGGGCCACGACGTCTGGACGGTGCCGCCGCCGTCACAGGGCTACCTGACGCTGGCCGGCGCCCGCATCACCGACGGGTTGGACCTGCCGGAAGACCCCGGCGATCCCCGGTGGGCGCACCTGCTGTCCGAGGCAGCGCGGTGGGCCGGGTACGACCGGCCCGGGGTGCTGTTCGACGGGGCCGACGGGGCGGCGTTGCTGGACGAGGGCCGGCTGGCGGCGCGGCGGGAGGCCATCGACCCGTCGGCCAGGACGGCGCCCGCTTCCGTTACCAGGCCCGGCGGCACCATCTACCTGTGCGCCGCGGACTCCGACGGCATGGGCGTCTCGCTCATCCAGTCCAATGCCGCCGGCTGGGGCTGCCATCTCGTGGTGCCCCGGACCGGGATCTTCCTGCAGAACCGGGGCATCGGCTTCAGCCTCGCCCCGGGCCACCCGGCCGAACTCGCGCCGGGGCGTCGTCCGCCGCACACCCTCGCGCCCGCCCTCGTCACCGACCCGTACGGCGGGCTGACCGCGGTGCTGGGCACCCAAGGCGGGGACATCCAACCGCAGGTGGTGCTGCAGCTGCTGGCCCGGATGCTGGACGCCGGGCAGTCCCCCGCTGCCGCTGTGGACGCCCCGCGCTGGATGCTGGGTGACGGCGGGTTCTCCACCTGGGAGGACGACGGACCGCAGGTGACGATGCTGGAGGTCTGCGCTCCTGCCTCGTGGGCGCGGGGGTTGACCGAGCGGGGTCACCGGGTGGTGCGGGCCGAGGCCGGCGCGAATTTCGGCCACGCGCAGGCCATCCGGGTGCTGCCGGACGGAGTGCTGGCCGGCGCCGCCGACCCGCGAGCGATCACCGGGGCGGCATCCGGGTGGTAGCCCTGTCGGGGCGAGGCCGGCCGGCGGGCGTCGGCGCGGGTCACCCGCACCCGGCCCTGCGCTGATCAAACACCCGCGGACGGCACCCCGCGCTGATCAAACACCCGCGGAGGTGGACATTTCGGGCGCATTTTGGTGATGTTGATCAGCGCACGATCCGTGGTGGCGTGCGATTCGTGGATCTGATCAGCGCTTCTTTCGCGTCCGCCATACCCTCGTCGCAGGTCCGTCACTGCTTTCGCTGATGCGGATAGTCGACAGCCGTTGGCGCCACGAAGGTTTCCTTGATCGACCGCGGTGAGGTCCAGCGCATCAGGTTGGCCGCCGACCCGGCCTTGTCGTTCGTACCGGACGCCCTGGCACCACCGAACGGTTGCTGTCCCACCACCGCGCCGGTCGGTTTGTCGTTGATGTAGAAGTTGCCGGCGGTGTACCGCAGCGCGCCGCTGGCCTGCTCGACGGCGCTCCGGTCGCGCGCGATGATCGACCCGGTCAGCGCGTACGGCGAGGCCTGGTCCACCTCGGTGAGCACGGCCCCGAACTGATCGTCGGGATACACGTGGATGGACAGGATCGGGCCGAAGTACTCCGTGCAGAAAATGTCGTCACGGGGGTCGGTGCCGACCAGCAGGGTCGGCCGGACGAAATAGCCCAGCGAGTCGTCGTAGCTACCCCCCGCCAGCACCTCGATGGAGTCCGCCGCCTGCGCGCGGTCGATGGCCGCCTTGAGCCGGCCGAACGCGCGGTCGTCGATCACCGCGCTGGTGAAATTGCTGAAGTCCTCGACGGAACCGATTGTCAGCGCGTCGGTTTCGCCGGCCAGGCCGTCGCGGAGCCGGGACCACAACGAATTCGGGACGTAGGCCCGGGAGGCGGCCGAGCACTTCTGCCCCGAGTATTCGAAAGCCCCGCGGACCAGGGCCGTGCGCAGCACGTCCAGGTCCGCCGAGGGATGGGCCACCACGAAGTCCTTGCCGCCGGTCTCGCCGACCAACCGCGGGTAGGACCGGTAGCCGGCGATGTTCGCGCCGACCGTGCTCCACAGTTGCTGGAAGACCCGGGTCGAGCCGGTGAAGTGGATTCCGGCGAGATCGGGATGCGCGAGCACCACCTCGGAGATCTCCGGCCCCTGACCGGGCAGCATGTTGATCACTCCGTCGGGCAGCCCGGCCTCCTGCAACAGATCCATCACCAGGGAGGCGGCCAGCTGCTGCGTCATCGACGGCTTCCACACCACCACGTTGCCCATCAGCGCCGGCGCGGTCGGCAGGTTGCCGGCGATCGCGGTGAAGTTGAACGGCGTGACCGCGTAGACGAACCCCTCCAACGGCCGGTGATCGGTGCGGTTCCAGATCCCGCGGGCGTTGGCGATCGGCTGCTCGGTGAGTACCTGGCGGGCGAAATGCACGTTGAAGCGCCAGAAGTCGGCGAGCTCGCAGGCCGAGTCGATCTCCGCCTGGTAGGCCGTCTTCGCCTGGCCGAGCATGGTGGCGGCGTTGATCCGAGCCCGCCACGGCCCGGCCAGCAGGTCGGCCGCACGCAGCAGGATCGCGGCCCTGGCGTCGATGTCCATCGCCCGCCACCCGGCCACGGCGTCGAGCGCGGCCGCGACCGCGTCCTTGGCGTCGGACTGGATCGAGTTGGCGGAGATCGCCAGGATCCTGCGGTGGTCGAACGGCGCGACGACGTCAAAGGATTCACCGCCGGGGCGCCGGGCCTGCCCACCGATCACGGCGCCCAGTTCGACCGGCTCGGTGACCGCAGCCAACGCGGCGACCAGCGATTCCCGTTCCGGGGAGCCGGGGGCGTAGTCCAGCACCGGCTCGTTGACCGGCAGCGGGGGGTGGGTGATGGCGTCCATGACTTCTCTCCTGACGGGGTGTGCGGTCGGAGGTCTGCGCGGTCGGAGGTCTGCGCGGTCGGAGGTCTGCGCGGTCGGAGGTCTGCGCGGTCGGAGGTCTGCGCGGTCGGAGGTCTGCGCGGTCGGAGGTCACTGCGGCAGTCGGCGTCCGAGCCGGGGCCGGGCCCGGCGCACACCCGGGCACGCGCCCCTTGTTGGGCGCGGATCAACTTCGTCGGCGCGGTTGATGTACCCCGGAAATGGGACGGGTGGGACTGAAGTACACGATTTCCTGCGCGCTGTGGAAGATGATCCGCGCCAATAGGGGGCGGCGCGGGGGTCAGTCACGGCTGACCACCGAGCGGGCGAAGAACAGCAGGTTCGCGGGGCGCTCGGCCAGCCGGCGGGCGAAGTAGCCGTACCAATCGGTGCCGTAGGGGATGTAGACCCTGACCGTCCGGCCCTCCGCGACCAACCTGGTCTGTTCATCGGGCCGGATCCCGTACAGCATCTGGTGTTCCCAACGGTTCGGGGTGCGCCCGGCGTCGTCGGCCAGCTTGGCGGCGATGGCCACGATCCGCGGGTCGTGCGAGCCCACCATCGGATAACCCTTGCCGCTCATCAGCACCTTCAACGCGCGGACGTAGGCGCGGTCGACCTGCGAAGGGTCNGTGAACGCCACGGAATCGGGCTCGTCGTAGGCGCCCTTGACCAATCGCACCCGCGATCCGGGGCCGGTCAGCTCAAGCAGGTCCTTCGGNGTGCGCAGCAGCATTGCCTGAACCGCCACCCCGACATCTGGATGGTCCTTGCGCAGCGCCGCCAGCACCTCCAGCGTGCTGTCGACCGTGGTGTGGTCCTCCATGTCCAGGGTGACCCGCGCCCCGGCCGCGTAGGCGGCCTCGGTGATCCGCCGCGCCGCNGCCAGCGCGTAGGCGTGCCCACCGCCGGGNACGTCCTCGGCCGGCGGCAGCGCCTGGCCCACCGCCGAGAGCTTCACCGACAGTTCCGACCCGGACACCTGGCCGGCCGCCGCCATCACCTGCAGCAGGTCCAGGTAGGCATCGACGGTCGCATCCGCGGCCGCCCGATCCTTGGTGTCCTCACCGAGGTGATCCATCGACACCTGCAGCCCGTGCGCGTGCAGGTCGGAAACCGCGGCCAGGGCATCTGTCGCTGTCTCTCCCGCGATGAAACGGGCCACGACGGACCTGGTGAGCGGCGTCTTCGACATTGCGGNCCGCACCACAGCGCTGTCCGAGACCGCGAGGATGGGCTTGCGGAGCAGGAACAACGCCTCACCTCCGCCATCGATCGTCCCGAGAAGGTCCCCGCCAGAAGGCCGCTGCCGCCAGCCTCGCCGCCTGTGGTGCGGACGTCAATTCGGACGGGGCGGGCCGCCCCCATCCCGCCGTCACCACCCCGACGAGCGCGGCCGCTACCCTCGCCTACGGCCCGCCGGTGCGCCGCATCGCTGTCCGCCGGGCACCGGGCCGACCTCAACGCCGACCAGCCAGCAGAGCGGGAGTCTTCGATGCAGATCGCCGGTACCTCGGCCATTGTCACCGGCGCGGCGTCGGGATTGGGCGCGGCCACCTCGGCGGCGCTGGCGCGCGCCGGGGTGCGGGTGATCGGCTTCGATCTCGCCGCCGGGTGGGAGCGGTCCGGGCCTCCGGTGACGGACGGGATCGTCCCGGCCAGCGGTGACGTCACCAACTCGGCGGATGTCGCGGCCGCGCTCGCGCGGGTGACGCCGGACGCGCCGCTCCGGCTGGCCGTCAACTGCGCGGGCATCGCCACCGCCCGACGGGTGCTGTCCCGCATTGGCGCCCACGATCTCGACGTGTTCACCAGGGTGGTGACGGTCAACCTGATCGGCACGTTCAACGTGGTGCGGCTGGCGGCCGAAGCGATCGCCGCCACCGCCCCGGTCGATGACGCGGGGCAGCGCGGGCTGATCGTGAACACCGCCTCGATCGCGGCCTACGACGGCCAGGTCGGGCAGATCGCGTACGCCGCGTCCAAGGGCGGAGTGGTCGGGATGACGCTGCCCGCGGCCCGGGATCTCGCGCAGTACGGGATCAGGGTGATGACGATCGCGCCGGGCATTCTGGACACCCCGCTGCTGGGCTCGGTGACCGAGGAGTTCCGCGAGGCGCTGGCGGCCACGGTGCCGTTCCCGGCGAGGTTCGGCCGGCCCGATGAGTATGCGGCGCTGGTGCTCTCGCTGGCCGCGGCGGACTACCTGAACGGCGAGGTCATCCGGTTGGACGGGGCGCTGCGGATGCCGCCCCGGTGACACCAGCGACACCAGCGACACCAGCGACACCAGCGACGCCCGCACCGGCCTCAAGGTCCGCCACGGTCGGCAACGTCATCCCGTTGCGCCCCAACCACTCCCGCACCTCGAGGGTGGCCCGCACGTCGTCCTCGTTGTAGCGCAGGATCCGCTGCTCCTGCTCCGGGTCCGGGCCGGCCGACCCGTCGCCCACCGCAGCCCGGTACCAGGCCAGCGAGTTCTCCCCGCCCGGCTCGGGATCCCGCCAGGAGAACCCCAGCGCGCCGGCCACCGCCTTCAGCCGGAGCGAACCGGTGGGCAGGAACAGTCGCTTGAGCTCGGCGTGCTCATCCACCCAGTCCGGCGATGCGCAGAACTCGGCGATCTCCTGCGCGGTCGGCATACCGGGCACCCCGGGATACCGCAGCGGGATGGCACGCATCCACCGTTCCTCGGCGGTCCGGGCGTAGCAGAAGGCGGCGAAGCTGAGCCCGCGCGCCGTCGCAGCGGCCCGGACGTCGAGCAGGAACCGGTAGAACTCGACGAACACCTGTGCCTCGCTGACCGACGGCAGCGGCCGCCAGGTGGCGAAGGGTCGGTACCCGGGGGTGAACCCGACGTCCGCTCCGGACAGATAGGTGCCCCACAGGTAGGCGCCGTCCTGGCCGTAGGACTCGGAGTCGACATCCAGCTCGACGTCCGCGCGGCGGATCGCGTCGCGCCGGCCGATCCGCACCAGCGGGATACCGAGCTGGAAGGCGCGCGCCCTGACCCGTGACTGGCTGACCGGCGCCGTGCTGAGCCGGAGCTCGGCCGCCAGCTCCCGCGGTAGCTCCGTCGGCAGCTCGGCCAGCTGGTCGATCGTGTGCACCCCGGCGGCCTGCAGCAGCGCGACGTCGCCGCCCGTCACCAGCAGCGAAACGTCACGGGCCTGCTCGAGTTCGGCCGAGCAGCGGGGCCACCACGGGCAGCGCCGACACTCGGGGATCCGGGAGGGAAAGGCCAGCGGCTCCGCGCCGCTCGCGGCGGCCCCGGCCACCGCCAGCCGGTCGGCGAATCGCCGATCGTAGTCGGCGAGCGTCGACGCACCCGGCAGGTCGAGGTCGTGCCAGACCACCAGCGCCTCGTCGCCCGGGTCCCCGCGGCCGATCACCCCACCACGGGCGGTTGACGACGCCCACCCCAGTTCTGTCAGCTGGCGGTAGTGGTGTGCCAGCGCGATGACGTCGGCCCGACCCCGGCGGGCCCGGCGGGTGGGGTCGGGCAGCACCCGGGCAGGGTCGCCGAACGTCGAACAGCGCGCGCCTTGCCCCGGGTCAAGGGTGCGGTGAGCCCTGATGATCACCGGCTGGTACCCGTCGCCGGCCCAGATCAGGAGGTCCGGCCATCCCGACCGGGAGCTGTCGGGCAGGCCCGGGTAGATCAGTACAGGAGTGATCAGGACAGGGGAGATCGGTGCCGGAGCGGGCGGTGCGAGCGCCGCCGGCGCCGGGACGTCTGCTGACAGCACGGCTCCGCGGGGCACCAGGACGGTGCGGTCGGCGTCGTCTGCCGGCTGGCCGCGGGCCGCCCGCAACGCGCGCAGCACTGCTTCGCGATGCTCGGCCAGCTCTGTGATCGCGCGGTGGGCGCTCGCCGAAGCGACAGGCCTTTGCAGGCCGACCGCCCAGTCCAGGTGCACCCGCCGGCGGCACCGGTAGGCGGCCGAGGGACCCAGCCGGACGGGACGGCCGGTCACCGACGCCTGCCGCTCGCAGTCGTCGCGGTCGGCATCACACCAGGCACGGCATCAGGCACGGCATCACGCACGGAGTCACGCACGGTGTCAGGCACGGAGTCAGCCACCGCCCGCCCGACCGCCGGCGCGCGCCCCATCCCGGCCAGAGAGATCATCGCCGCCCAGGGTAGGCCCGCCGGGACTCCCGAATGCACAGGCGAGCCGGACCCCTCTACGCTGACCTCTGATCGCCGGTCGCCGGCCTGAGAGGGGAGCACCCGTGGCATTCGGCCGCAAAGCGCGCAAGAAGAAGCCTGTCAAGCCACCCAAGCAGTCGGCGCGGCCCGGGTTCTTCACGATGGTGACCGACCCTCGGACGGTGCTGCGGGTCGTCACCGCGATCAGAGTGGCCGGCCCGTTGGTTGCCGCGGGGGCCATGCAGGCCTCGACATCCGTCCGCGGCCTGTTGGACGAGCAACGTGCCAAGCATCTGGGCGTGCCCGTCGACGACGTGGCCGCCTACAAGGGCCCGACAGGTCCGGCGCGGGCACGGATCGCGGGGTTGTCGTCGGCCATCGACGAACTCCGCGCGCGCCGCAGCGGGGACACGGCGGTCATCCGTTTCGCCGACACCGCGACCACCCGACTGACCGACCTGACAGCGGCAGTTGATGCGACGGTCTCGATGCCGCCTGGTACCCGCGGCGCGGCACTGCGCGCCGTCAACAGCGATCTGGACAGGGTGGACGCCGAGTTGATGACGTTCCTGGTCGGTCCACGCAGCTCCTGAGGCGCTCTTCCGCTCTCGGAAACCTCGCGGCACCCCAGATTGGGGAATCGTCACCGTGCGACGCGGTCAGCTAGCCTGACGCCGTGCGAGCGCCGACCTCCCCGCGCTGGCGGATGCTGCGAGCCTCGGTGTTCGCAGTCGTCGCCACGTCGCTGGCTGCGATCGGTCACGTGAATGGCGGTGGGCACGCACCCGATCCGGCGATCCTGATCGTGCTGGCCGCGCTGGTCGCGGCGAGCGTGTCCGGGTTGGCCGATCGGCGCCTCAGCGGGCTGCAGATCACCGCGATGCTCGCCGCCAGCCAGGTCGGCTTCCACCTGCTGTTCGAGGTGACGGCCCATCAGTCGGGTTCCGTCGACGTCGCGCGGATGGTCTCGTTCCACCTGTTCGCCGCTGCCGCTTCCGCGTGGCTGATGACGGTCGGTGAAAGTGCGCTCTTCCGGCTCTTCGCCGCGCTGCACCGGCTGATCGTCCGGCTCCGGGTGGCGGCCCCGATCTGCGTCGCTCCGAGCTGGACCGCCATCCTGGTCGATCACTCGTGTCCCGGGCAGCGCCGCTCGCTGGCCGCCTCTGTCACCCGGCGGGGTCCGCCCGTCGCGCTGCGCACCGCCGGCCACTCGGCCGGCTGATTACTCGGACGGCACCGTCAGGTCCGGGTGCGTTCTTCCATGCCGTGATCCTGCTGTCCGATCGGCCCACCAGGCGTCGCCTGACGCTGATCACGACACGCGCTCACGACGGCAAACGCCCAGGGCTGCCGGGTACGTTGCCGCGTCGAGCCCCCCACGAAACCACTGCAAGAAGGCTTCCTCATGCTCAAGAAACCAGCTCGCGGGCTTCGCCTGCGGCGCTTGCTGACCCTTGTCACCCTCACCGCGGTCACCCTGATCGCCGGCGCTGGTGCCGCCGCGGCCCACGTCACCGTCAACCCATCGAGCGCCCCCGCAGGCGATTTCACCAAGCTCACCTTTCGGGTTCCCAACGAATCCGACACCGCCGGCACCGTCGCCGTCACGGTGACGCTGCCGACCGACCATCCCTTTGCCTTCGTCTCGGTCAAGCAGGTGCCCGGATGGACGGTGACACCGACTAAGCAGACGCTCGCGGCNCCGGTCACCGAGGGTGACCTCACCATCNAGGAAGCCGTCACCTCGGTGACCTGGACCGCCCAGGCNGGCAACCGGATCGGACCGGGCGAGTTCGCCGAGTTCGAGATCTCCGCCGGACCCGTGCCGGACGTCGCATCGCTGGAATTCCCCACCACCCAGACCTATGACGACGGCACCGTCGTCGAATGGAACGAGCCGACGCCGGCGTCCGGCGAGGAACCAGAACACCCGGCGCCGACGTTGACCGTCGCGGCCGCAGGCGACGCCGAGGATTCGCACAGCGACGAGACCGCGGCGGCCTCGACCGAGGTCGAGGTGAGCGCCGCGACCGTGTCGGCGGCGTCGGCCACCGGCGAGCCATCAGGAGGATCCGACAGCACGGCGGTGATTCTGGCGGTCATCGGGATCGTGGTGGCGGCGGCGGCATTGCTGACCGCCGCCGTCGCGCTGCGCCGCCGTCCGAGCACCGGGGAGAAGACGTGATCATCACCATGGGCGCGTCCACGCCCCGCCGGCGTCCGGCGCTGCGGATCGGCCTGGTCGCAGTGCTGACTGCACTCGCGGCGGTCGGATTCGCCGGACCGGCGGCCGCGCA
>JGIcombinedJ26865_1000099_pt1 | contig 16776 bp, 14 predicted proteins | sample NGESurdeep072012_7_FD_26865 | JGI IMG/M metagenome (IMG submission 26865) | reverse complement strand
CTGGATCGCTGGAGCATGGCACNTACTGAAGAGACTGACAATTCGCAGGCCACAACGCGCTTTGTGGCGGACGAGTTTAGGAAGCTTTACGGGGAGCCAATCGGCATCTTTCGTGCTCCGGGGCGGGTGAATCTCATCGGCGAGCATACCGACTACAACGATGGCTTCGTTATGCCCGCGGCGCTTGGGTTCTATACCTACGTCGCGGCTGGACCTCGTGTCGACCGCAAGCTGAGTGTCTATTCCATCGATTTTGCTGAGACCCGGAGTTTCGCTCTTAGCGAACTTGAGGGCAGTCCAAGCGGCCATTGGAGCGACTATGTGCGCGGAGTCGCGGGAGTACTGCAGGCGCGCAGCAACCTCATTCGAGGCGCAAATCTGGTTATTAAGGGTGATGTGCCTATCGGTGCGGGACTGAGTTCATCGGCAGCCCTTGAGGTGGCAAGTGGACTCGCATTGCTGACGAACTCGGGACTCAGATGGAGTCGGGTCGAGATTGCGAAGGCATGCCAGCGTGCCGAACATCAGTACGCTGGAACCAAGTGCGGCATCATGGACCAGTTCATTTCATGCTGCGGGCGAGCCAATCATGCTTTGCTGCTCGATTGCCGCAAACTTAGCTTCGAACTGCTGAAAATTGAGGTCAGTGCCCGGATCGTGGTTTGTAACACCATGGTCAAGCACGAACTCGCCGCCGGAGAATATAACCAACGACGAGCCGACTGTGAAGCGGGAGTGCGTCACTTGCAAGGGTTTTTGCCCGAAGTTCGCGCTCTTCGCGACGTAAGCCTGTCGCAATTGAAAGGATACGGTGCAAGCCTTCCCGATGTCACCTATTGGCGGTGCCGCCACGTGATCAGCGAGAACGCACGCGTTCTCGAAGCAACTAATGCCCTGAAACAGGGCAATCTAAACCGCTTCGGGGTCCTGATGGGTGAATCACACGTCAGTTTGCGTGACGATTACGAGGTCAGTTGCTACGAACTCGACCTGATGGTGGATCTCGCAAGGAAGTGCCGCGGCGTTTATGGAGCGCGCATGACCGGCGGCGGTTTTGGCGGGTGTACCGTGAACCTTGTGGAAGCTGACGCAGTAGACGAGTTCAAAGTTAACGTTGCCCGGGAGTATAAGATCGCGACGGGGCTTCACCCGGAAATATACGTGTGTACAGCCGCGGATGGCGCAGGCGAAGTCACCAGTCTACTATCATGATCGACCTCACTAAGATCAGGGACGTTCCTCACCGGCGATTCAATCCACTCACGCGGGACTGGATGCTGGTTTCGCCTCATCGCGCCCAGCGGCCGTGGCAGGGCCAGACCGAGAGACAACCTGAGGAGCGTGAGCTTCGATACGATCCGCACTGCTATCTGTGCCCCGGTAATGAGCGCGCTGGTGGCGCACGAAACCCGCAGTACGACTCGACGTTCGTCTTCAACAACGATTTTGCCGCGTTGAAGTCCGACGTGCCACACGCTGAAGTCGGTGATGGGGGGAAGGGACTTCTGGTCGCGGAGACAGAGCCTGGTGTCTGTCGCGTGGTGTGCTTCTCACCGCGCCACGATATGACGCTGACGCAGATGGACGTGCCTGCGATCCGTAAAGTTGTGGACCTTTGGGCAGACGAGTACCGCGAACTGGGCGCTATGCCGGAGATCAATCATGTGCAGATCTTCGAGAATCGCGGGGAGATGATGGGGTGCAGCAATCCGCACCCGCATGGGCAGATCTGGGCCAATAAAACCATTCCCAACGTGCCGTGCCTAGAACAAGCATCGCTGATCGAATACAGCCACCGCAACCAGAGTTGCCTGCTGTGCGACTATGTCGAGCTGGAGCGCGCAGCAGGTGAGCGCATTGTGTGTGAGAACGAACACTTCCTTGCGCTTGTACCCTTCTGGGCAATATGGCCGTTTGAGTTGATGCTGTGCAGCAAGTTCCACGTTGCTGATTTAGGCGGCCTCGATGATACTGCCCGGACAGCGCTTGCCGACATCGTGAAGCGCATCACCACCCGTTACGACAATCTCTTCGAGACTTCGTTTCCGTACACCATGGGGTTTCATCAACAGCCCACGGATGGATTGCACCACCCCGAGTGGCATCTGCATGCGCATTATTGCCCGCCTTTGCTGCGCTCGGCAACTGTTAGGAAGTTCATGGTGGGATATGAACTGCTCGACACCCCGCAGCGCGATATCACGCCTGAACATGCGGCGGAGCGACTGCGCAGCTTGTCAGAGCAGCACTACCGCAACGGAAACACACACGCAGGAGAATGAGCGTCTCGTTTTTCTGATTAACGAACCGACGCGGCCTCTAAGTACGATCCACGACGCGCTATTTCTTCAGTGAAAGGTCGGCAACGGTCAGAAACTTCGCTGGCTTCCGTTCGTTTGTTTGCTGTTCGAAAGCGTACGCGAGCTTGATTAACGTTGGCTCGCTCCAGGCGCGGCCGAAGAACGAGATCCCCACGGGCATGCCGAAAGTGAAGCCCATCGGCACGTTGATATTTGGGTACCCCGCTACAGCCGCCAGCGTCGAGCTGCCACCCACGGTGTGATCGCCGTTCAGCAAATCCGTAGTCCACGCCGGACCACCAGTGGGTGCGATGAGGGCGTCGAGCTTGTACTTGTCCATTGCTGCGTCGATGCCTTCCGTACGCGACTGCCGGCGGCATTCTTCGAGTGCCTTGAGGTACTCCGGAGATGTTAGCGGCCCCTTGGCCTCGGATTGCAGCATCAAATCCTGTCCGAAGTACGGCATTTCCTGTTCGCGGTGATCCTCGTTGAACTTGATCACGTCCTTCAGGGTGTGTACCTGTGTACTCTTGCCCAGCCAGGCAAGATAGCGATTCAGGCCATCCTTGAACTCGTATAACATTACTAGAAGCTCCGCGTCATCGAACTTGCCGATGGTTGGGATCTCGACCGGATCAACGATTTCAGCCCCTGCCCGCTTCATGGCGCCAATCGCTTCGCCGAACAGTCTGTCCACATCAGTATTGAAGCCGGCGTACTTCCGGACAACACCGATGCGGGTGTTCCGCAGCCCTTTGGGATCGAGGAACTTCGTATAGTCCGGTGCGATTTGACCTGGAGCGGCCGTCGTTGCCGCGTCCCGGGAATCGATGCCAGCCAGCACGGTGAGCAGGGCTGCGGCATCCGCAACGCTGCGGGTCATTGGCCCCGCAGTATCCTGGGTTTGCGAGATGGGAATGATGCCGGTGCGCGCAATCAGGCCGACGGTAGGCTTGATGCCCACAATCCCGCAGTTGTTCGACGGGGACACGATGGAGCCATCGGTTTCGCTACCCACCGCGACCGCACAGAGATTCGATGCGACCGCGGTACCTGAACCCGAACTCGATCCCGAAGGGTTGCGATCCAAAGCATAAGGATTTTTGGTCAGGCCGCCGCGTCCGCTCCAACCGCTGGTGGAATGAATGGAGCGGAAGTTTGCCCACTCGCTCAAGTTCGCCTTGCCGAGAATGACTGCGCCTGCAGCGCGCAATCTTTCCGCGACTGCAGAGTCATTTGGCGGAATGGAGCCAACCAAAGCGAGCGATCCCGCAGTGGTTTGCATTCTATCGGCGGTGGCGATGTTGTCCTTGATCAAGACTGGGATTCCGTGCAGGGACCCGCGCGGACCCTTCGTCCTGCGTTCCGCGTCCATTTGTTCGGCGATGGTAATCGAGCCCGGATTGATCTCAATCACAGCATTAAGGGCGGGGCCGCGGCGGTCAATGGCCTCAATGCGTGAGACATACATTTCAACCAGCTGCTTGGAACTGTACTCGCCTGATTTCAACCCACGCTGTAATGTCGTCAGACTTGCTTCGTCCAGTTCGAAACTTGGGACGGCCTCATGTGCCGCGAATGCTGCTGAGGACTGCGACGATAGAGACCCGGGCAGCAATGCGGTGCTAACCAGCGCGGTAGCGCCTGCCTTCAGAAAATCTCTACGGCCGCCCGCTGCGATTCCGTAATCGCGTTTCTTGTCAGGCAATGTATCTCCTTACGACCGCATATAGAACTGCGATAAGTGACAGCGGGCGAAGTCTAGCAGAGTCCCAGCGTTCTCTGCCACCCGCCAGAAACGTGTGAGGACCTCATGCGTAGTGCGACGCGGGAGGTTTTAGAATGTGATTCTATGCAGCGGCTAACGATTAAGACTCACGACAAGCGAGAAATTCTCGATATCACCGACCGGGTGGAGGCATTGCTGAGCGAACAGTATGGCGGACAATCGGGAGTGTGCCATCTTGTTGCGCTGCATACCACCGCGGCGCTTACTACCGCTGACCTCGACCCCGGTACCGATGCCGACATGTTGGACGCCTTCGAGAAAATCATCCCCAAGCTCAATTACCGGCATCCGCACCATCCCGAGCACGTGCCTGATCACATACTGTCTGCGCTCATCGGCACGTCTGTGGGGCTGCTCGCGGATAAGGGTGCACTTATTCTGGGTACCTGGCAGCGCGTGATCCTGGTTGAACTCGACGGTCCGCGCCAGCGCGAAATCGCAGTAGGATTTGTGGCGGCCATCTGAAGGAACTGAATAGTCCCGGTAACTACTCCGTCCGCAAGTTCCTTCCACCCCAAGAATTGCTGGTTTTTTGGGGGAAATTGCAGCAACATTGGTGGATTCTTTTTGGCAGTTGTTAGGAGTCTCATGGACCTGGCCCGCATCTTCGGGCTGCCCGCCGCGCTCCTGGTGATCGCCGTGATCGCGAACCGGCTCTCACGCTGGACGCGCGTTCCCGACATCATCGTGCTGCTGCTCATCGGCGTGGGACTTGGCCCTATCCTGCATTGGGTTGATGCGAGCAACTTCAGCGTCGCGATTCGTATCCTCGGAATGTTGGCGTTGATCCTCATTCTGTTCGAGGGTGGACTCGAACTGCGGCTGAAGGAAACGATTCGCTATTCTCCGGGCGGAATACTTCTGGCGATGGTCAGCTATGGTCTCACGGTTGGACTGATCACATTCGTAGCCAGGGCATTGCTGCACATGAATTGGATGGATTCCGCGCTGCTTGGAGCAGTCCTGGGATCAACCAGCGCAGCGGTCGTGCTTCCCGCCATCCAGCAGGTCGATGCGCCCGAGGCCATCAAAATCACCTTGACCCTGGAAGCATCGCTGGGTGAGATCATCGCCGTCCTCACCGTTGGAACTCTGATCGGTCTGGATGGCAGTCAACCGATCTTCCAGGGCCTGATTACCGGATTCGGGCACCACGTATTGATTGACGTCGTGCTGGGGGTCGCTGCGGGCGTTGCGTGGTCGCGAGTATGGCCTCAGTTCGCGAGTCAGCAGTTCAGCAATGCGCTGAATCTTGGCATGGTGCTTGGGGTCTTTGCAGTGGGGCGCTATGCTGGGGGCAGCGGACTGCTGGCGGAATTGGTCTTTGGCCTGACCCTCGCTAACATGCCGCGCACTCCTCATATGATGCGCCAAGGCGCGCGGATGATGGCCTTCCACTCCGAATTGANNTTCCTGGTGCGCTCGTTCTTTTTCGTGCTCCTCGGAATCATGGCGCAGTTCGTTAGCAAGGCGTACGTAGTTCCAATCCTGGCAATCCTGGCGGCGCTGGTGCTGGCGCGCTGGCTGGCGGTGCGTGCGACGCGGTGGTCGATCCGCGATGTACTGCCCACCCAAACAGAATTGCTCTTCTTGCTGATGCCGCGAGGTTTGATTACGGCCGTGCTGGCATTACAGGTGCTAGCGGCCCGAGGACAGGCATTTTACTTTCTGCCTGCAATGGCGTGCACGGTTGTACTATTCACGAACATTTTTGTGGTGGTTGCTGCGGTGACGGCGAGGAAATCCGCGGCGGCGGCTGTGCTTTCGGGAAGTGTGGCTTCGGCAGCCAGCTCCGCACTCTCGACAGCGCCCGAGACCCTCTCTTAGGTCAGCTTTCGGTACAGAAATCACTATTCTCTCTGCTGTCCGCCGGTAAGCTCAAACCATCTGCGTTCCCCAGAGATCGTGCAGGTGCAATACTCCCAGCAGAAAGTCGTCGTCGTCGACAACAGGCAGGGAAGTGATCTTCTTCTGCTCCATGATGTCGAGGGCCGCGATGGCAAACGCATCCGGGCCGATCGTTTTCGGTTCTCGCGTCATGCATTGGCCGGCGGTGAGGTCGAAAACTTCCTTACCGTACCGCTCGAGCAAGCGTCGCAAGTCCCCATCGCTAATCACGCCGAGGAGTTTTCCTGCTTCCACAACTGTGGTCATCCCCAGACCTTTACGCGACATTTCGTAGATGACCTGGGTGATCGTCGCCGAAGGGGCAACGTTTGGCAGTGCGTCGCCATTGTGCATCAGCGCCGAAACCCGGGTGAGCCGTTTGCCCAACTTGCCGCCAGGATGAAGGTTGGCAAAATCCTCTTCTTTGAATCCGCGCTTCTGCGAGAGCGCTACGGCCAGCGCGTCGCCCAATGCGAGCATGGTCGTGGTCGATGCCGTAGGAGCCAGTCCAAACGAACACGCTTCACTCGCTACCGAGCAATCAAGCGCCACATCTGCTGCCTGGACCAGAGTGGAGCGTCGCCGGTCCGCTGCCGACGGTGAGTAGAGGTCGTCACAGGTGAGCGTGATGAGTGGGACTCCCAAACGCTTCACGGTTGCCAGCAATTGCAGTATTTCGCCAGTTTCACCGCTGGCCGACATGGCCAACAGCGCGTCGCCCCGTACGATCATGCCCAGATCGCCATGCAGGGCCTCTGCAGGATGCAAGTACAGAGCCGGAGTTCCGGTGGAGCTAAGAGTCGCAGCCACCTTGCGGGCGATCAGTCCACTTTTTCCCATACCGGTCACAACGACCCGCCCATTACAGCCGTACAGCAGATCGATCGAGCGCTCGAAGTCATGCGCCATCGGACCGGCAATGCGATCGGCCAGGGCACGCAGCGCTTCAGCCTCGATTCGCACGACGTTTGCAGCGATGTTTTTCATGAGAGCGAAAATGTTGGCTTCGGGAAAATCGTCATCATTGCGCCTGTTTTGGCGACACTGCCCCGTGGGAGTTGAAGACCAATACGCCTTCCTGGTTGGGGCCTCCCGTCAGTGGAACCGGTTGTCCGTTGAACGAAACCTCCACCGCGCCAGCGTTGCCAGTCCAGAAGACAACCTGATTGTTGGCGTGGATCGTCTTCACGTCGGGAGGGACGATGATACCTCGCACAATAAACTTACCATCCGACTTGATCGAGACCCAGGCATTGTCTTTGGCACGGACCGTCACCTCGAATGACTGCGCAATGGTGGAGTCTGCGCTTCCGGCTGCCCAGGCCGGGTTTGCCACTCCCGGCGCCGAAGGCTTGGTGACACCCGGTGGCAGAACTATTTGTCGGTTTACCGCTGAATCGCCGGCCTTTGCCACTGGGGAATTCAAATCGACTGAAGCGGCTGTCGTTGAACTCGACTGCATTTCAGTGTTGGGAAGCGCCGCAGTCGTAGTGCCACGAGACTCAATCTTCGGTGCACCGGAATCAGGCTGGGTTGAGGTCGCCGCCGACGTCGCTGGATTCGCCTCGACTGGTGCTGCAGCGGCTGGAGTTGTAACAGCGCTCGATGAGTTTGCCTGTTGTTTTGCCTCCCGATCGCGCACTCGTTCCTGGTAAATCTGCCAGCCGCCAGCACCGGCCGCGATGACCAACAAGAGAATGAGAACCGGAATGACGGGAAAGCCAGCCTGGCGTGAGGTGCTCGCATCGCTGCTGGAACGATCAATGCGCGAAGAGTTCTGCTCAGCGATTACTCGAGGGTCAGGTGCAGTCTCCCCGGCCGCTTCCAGGTAGTCTGCTACAGCTTCCTCTTCGTTCAGCCCCAAATACTTCGCATAAGCCCTGACAAACCCCTTGTTAAAGATTCCGCCGGGAAGCAGTTCGAAGTGTTCTTCTTCCATTGCACGAAGCAGGCGAGTCCCAATCTTGGTCCCTTCGGCAATGTCGTCGAGAGAAACCCCACGCATCTCGCGCTCACGACGAAGCCGTTCGCCAAATGAACCCACTCGAACCTTCCCTTCGTTTGGATGCCGGTGTACTTCCAGTGTACCCAGGGCCGTCGTGCGTCAGGGAATTCGACACGCTGAGCGTCCAACTCGAAAATTTCCCAGTCAACTGGATTCTCGTCAGAGTCGAATTCCCTAAACGGGTCACCAAGCGCTTCAAGACATCTTTGAAGTATAGGATAAACCACTATTTTCCTGTAACATGGACACCGTTCAGTGGCTATGCGCAGGCTGTTGAACTAATGTAACCTACTGAAATCGGCGAGCGCCCGGTTGAGCGAACGAGCCGACATCTCCACAACAGGTCATTACACATCAGTGGCAACAACGGACAATGATCGCCAGCTGTACGAGTTGAAGATCTTTCACGATGTCGCCAAGGCGCTCACATCGACCCTCGACCTCGACACCATTCTGCAAACCATCATGGAAAAAATGGCCGCGTACTTCGAACCGGCCACGTGGTCGCTGGTCATGGTCGACGAAGCCAGCCAGGAACCATATTATGCTGCGTCGGTTGGAAAGGGGACCGAAGGCTTTGCCGCCCTTCGTCTGACCGAAGGATCCACATTGACAGAGTGGGTGATCGCACATGGCGAAGCATTGGTGATCGAGAATGTTAACGCGGAACCTCTGATCGACCCTGACAGCCGAAGCGAATGGTTTGAAGGCAGCTGCTCGGTGGTTTGTGTACCAGTGCGGACCGGCGGCAAGGTCCTGGGTGTTATCCAACTCGTGAACATCGACATGGAGGTTTACGTTCAAAGCGAGATGCTACTGCACACGCTTGCCGACTACGCCGCCATCGCCATCGAGAACGCCCGTGCGGTGCGGCGCATTCAGGAACTCAGTATCACCGACGACTGTACCGGCCTGTACAACGCTCGCCATCTGTTTACCGTGCTTTCCGACGAAGTGCACCGTTCGGCAAGATTCGGCTACGAGTTCACTTTGCTGTTTCTGGACCTCGACCACTTCAAGCAAGTCAATGACGAGTACGGCCACCTCGCCGGCAGCAGGCTGCTGGCACAAGTTGGTGAGTGCCTGCGCGAGAACCTGCGGTTGGTCGATGCCGCATTTCGATACGGTGGCGATGAATTTGCAATCCTCCTACCCCAAACGTCGCGAGAGGCGGGTTTGCGGGTGGCGCGACGCATCACCCACGTGTTTCATCACCGGCAATGGCTACTGGATGAAAAATCCGGCGTTGACCTGCGGGCCAGCATCGGCGTTGCGACTTATCCAGGAGATGCAGCCGCGCCTCAGACGATTGTCCAGCGCGCCGACGAAATGATGTATACCGTTAAACAGAACGGCCGCGACAACATCGCGGTCACCGGTCTCGGTATTGTGGGACTGGAAGAGGGACGCGCCGCCGATTAGCTCGCGCGACGCTGTTTCGACGCCAGTCAGTTCGTCGCTGGTGAGCTCGCGGATGGCGTGGGGCGCCAGGTGTTGGGATTCGCTGGCGCCTGCCGGTTTACGCCAAAGTCCCATACATAGAGGTTCATCTCCTCGGGGCCAAGCATCTCGACAACCGCATATTCGCCGGGCGGCAAGTCCTGAGCAGGCATGACCTTGACCCACTCACCGGTTCCGACCTTCTCCACGTTCGCTGGGATGAAGTTCCCCTCTTGCGATGTCTTGCCGGTAAAGGTGACCTTCAGGTTGCCGACGACCCGCACATCCTTCTTCAAATCGGCATGCACGATACGAAACCGCCCCGTCAGCGGTACGTCATTCAGCGCACCTTCATCAATATCCACGTAGATGGTAGGTGAGGGAATGTGCGACTGGACCTTTGCGTGTTGGCCCTTCAACTCAAACGAATGCTTCGAACTGCCAATTGGATTTATGGCCGTACGAAGGACGCTTTTCTTGTTGGCATTCTGGTTCAATTCGCTGCCGTTCTGAAGGATCTCTGCCAGTTCGGGTTTGCCATCAAACTGATCGAGAAGAAAAACGCCGCCTGTACCCGGCAACCGTAANCCGGGCGATATCTCAGGCGAATTAGCCTCCTCTTTCTCGCGATCCTCCCGCTCTTCCGGNGTCTCGACGTGCGTGCGCAATTTTCCACTGCTGAAATCAGCTTCGTACTTCTTGGTGGCATCCCAATCGACAAGAGAGGACGGAAGGTCCTCCCACTCGTATCGCTCGGCGCTGAAGTAATGGACCTTGTCACCTTGGATTTCATACTTAACCACCGGCTGAAACGAACCGTCTTTCAGGATGAGCCGCTTGGTGGGTTGTTGTGGCGGCAAGGAAGGCGTCGTTTGGGAGGTCGACGTTAACGCCAAACCTGCCCAAAGTGCGAAGGCCAAAAGCGTGCTGACGGCGAAGCGAACCATCAACTTTAGTTTAGACCTAAATGAAAAAAGTAGATGAGAGACCCGTTTCGCTCGCGAGGGGAGGGAGTCGATCGATCAAAAAGCAGGTGGCGTTTGTGGTGGCGATTCCGTGGTGCGACTCGATATTAGGATTCCGTACCTCGTTCCGGGTGTCATAATCATGTTTGTGATTGTGGTCACGGCACGAATTGTTGTGATCCGCAAGAACGGTCGCCCGCGGCGCGCCCATCACCAAGCCCTCGGAGATAGGCCGGCCGCGCGATATCTTTTTCCTAATGAGGTACTTGCATGGAGAGCGCACTCCTGATCCATCGCCTGCAATTCGCCTTCACGGTGACTTATCACTACCTGTTCCCGCAATTAACCATGGGGCTGGCGCCTTTGATCGTGATTTTGAAGACTCTGGCGATCCGGACCAACGACGAAACCTACGACAAGGCAGCCCGTTTCTGGGCGAAAATCTTCGGCATCAATTTCGCAATTGGGGTGGTGACTGGGATTCCGATGGAATTTCAGTTCGGCACCAACTGGTCGCACTTTTCACGTTTCGCTGGAGGCGTAATCGGGCAGACACTGGCCATGGAAGGGCTCTTCGCATTCTTTCTCGAATCCACATTCCTGGGGCTGTTTCTTTATGGCGAGAAGCGCATGAGCAAGGCGATGCACTGGTTCGCGGCCTTCATGGTGTTTGTGGGGTCGTGGGTCTCTGGCTTCTTCATCGTTGCCACTAATGCCTGGATGCAGAGTCCCGTTGGTTACGAAAGGGCCGCCGATGGCTCGCTGCAATTGGCCAGCTTCTGGGCGCTGGTGTTGAATCCGTGGGCGTGGGTGCAGTATGCCCACACCATGAGCGGAGCTGTCATAACCGGAGCCTTCGTGATGGCCGGAGTGGGCGCGCTCTACTTACTCAGCAACCAGCATGTCGAACACGGGCGAATATTCGTTCGGCTGGGCGTTATCGCTGGCTTGATCGTCAGCGTTTTACAGCTGTTTCCGACCGGGGACTGGGCGGGGAAGATGGTCGCCCAGAGACAACCTGTGACATTGGCTGCCATGGAGGCGCTATTCGATACCAAGCACGGAGCGCCGCTGGTAATCATCGGCCAACCAAACATGGCGACGCAGACAATCGACAACCCGATTGAAGTTCCCAAGATGTTGAGCTTCCTCACCTTCCGCCGTTGGAACGCCACGGTAAAGGGGCTCAACGAGGTGCCTGAGACAGACTGGCCGCAAAACATCCCCCTCCTGTACTTCTCGTATCACATCATGGTCGGGCTGGGGACCCTGTTCATCGCCGTCATGGCCGTGGCAGCCTTTTTGCTGCGGCGCGGAGCACTCTACCAGGCACGATGGATGTTGTGGCTGCTGATGCTCATGTTCCCGCTGCCTTACGTTGCCAATACAGCAGGGTGGATGACCGCGGAAATGGGACGACAGCCCTGGCTGGTTTACGGATTGATGCGCACGGAGGAGGGCTTTTCTAAGATGGTGTCAGCCGGAAACGGTTGGTTCACCTTCCTCGGGTTTGCCGGAATGTACACCTTGCTTTCCATCCTGTTTCTCTTCCTGGTGCGCCGCGAAATCGAGCATGGGCCTGAGCCAGCCAACGCACCAGTGCCGCCGAAATCGGGCCGCTTGAATCCTGTGGGGGTGCGATAGCCATGTCAACGATTTGGTTCATGATTGTCGCCGTAATGGTCGCCATGTATGTATTGCTCGATGGTTTCGACATCGGGGCGGGTGCAGTCCACCTCATCATCGCCAGGAACGATACCGAACGGCGGACCATCCTGCGAGCGATTGGTCCGGTGTGGGACGGCAACGAAGTCTGGCTGCTCGCTGCCGGCGGAACTTTGTACTTCGCCTTCCCGCTCCTGTATGCCTCAAGCTTCAGCGGGTTCTATCTGCCGCTCATCATCGTGCTGTGGCTGTTGATACTGCGCGGCATTGGAATCGAATTTCGCAGCCACCTTCACGATGGCCTGTGGACTTCGTTCTTCGACGTCATCTTTTCGATCGCGAGCACATTGCTCGCAATCTTCTTTGGGGCCGCGCTGGGCAACGTCGTGCGTGGCGTACCCTTGAACGCCGATGGATGGTTCTTTGAGCCGTTATGGACAAACTTCCGTGTCGGGACTGACAACGGAATCCTCGACTGGTACACCGTGATCATGGGAGTGGTGGCGCTGGTTACGCTCGTAGTGCACGGCTCGCTCTATCTTGCCACCAAGACGGAGGGAGAACTGAATATACGTGCCCGCCGCGTTGCATTCGCACTGTGGCCAGTGCAGATTCTCCTTACCATCGTCAGTCTGGCCGCAACGTTGCTGGTGCGTCCCGGCATTTTGACTAACTTCAACAAGTGGCCCGTTGGCTATCTCATTCCGCTGGTGGTTGCCGGCAGCCTGGGATATCTGTTCATCGCGCACCGGAAGAGAAACGACAAAGGGGCCTTCCTCGCGTCTTGCGGGTATATTCTCGGGATGCTAGTGGGAGCGGCATTCGCGCTCTATCCCGTGGTGCTGCCGGCCAGCACCGACCCGAACTTCAGCCTGACCATCTACAACACCGCCGCCGGCGCTCACGGATTGAGGGTGGGCTTCGTTTGGTGGACGATCGGGATGTTGCTGGCGACTGGCTACTTCGTCTTTATCTATCGCATGTTTCGCGGCAAAGTGCGGGTAGAAGCGGGCGCCGACGGGCACGGCTACTAAACGAAAATCGTTGCTAACTCCTGAGGCCCCGGATTTCCCAGGGGCCTCTCTGTTGTGTTCGCTCTATGGAGTTACCACACCCGGCAGCGATTGGCGGGGGCCATGGGTTGTCCGGTCGTGCACTGAAACGCCTGCTGGAATTCGGGCAGGTTCGACACCACACCAGTGGTGCGGTACTTCCCAGGTGAGTGCGGATCAACCGTCGCTCGCATCCGCATATTCTCGGGACGCTCGTTGCTGCACCAGCTCTGGCCGTATCCAATGAAGAAACGCTGCTCTGGCGTCAGGCCATCGACGGCCTGCAGCTTCTTGCCCTCGGTTTCGTCGCGCCATGCCATATAGGCCAGCCTGAGGCCGCCGAGGTCTGCAACGTCCTCGCCTTGCGTGAGCTTGCTGTTAATCTTCACGTCATCAACAACGACATATTGCGCGTATTGCTCCTCGATGCATTTGGCACGCACTGCGAACTCCTGCGCATCCTGCGGTTGCCACCAGTCACGCAGATTACCCTTGGCGTCAAACTGGCGGCCTTCATCATCGAAACCATGCGTTAACTCGTGCCCAATGGTTCCACCGGTGTTGCCGTAGTTGGGAGCGTCATCCATCTTGGGATCGAACAGCGGAGGCTGGAGTACGCCAGCGGGGAAGTTGATGTCGTTGTTCTGTGGATCGTAGTTNGCATTCACAGTCGGTGGCGTCAGGTACCACTCGCCGCGATTGACTGGCTTACCGATCTTGTTGAGCTGGCGGCGGAACTCAAATTCATAGGCTCGCTGGCCATTGCCGAGCGTCTCTCCGCGGACGACATTGAGGGCCGTGTAATCCCTCCACTGGTCTGGATAGCCGATCTTGTTGACCACGGCGTGCAACTTATCCAACGCCTGCTGCTTGGTTGGTTCGCTCATCCACGTCAACTGCTTGATGTCGCGCTCCATCTCCGCTTCAATCTGCTGCACCATCGTGAGGGTGCGCTGTTTCGACGCAGGGCTGAAAGCGATTTCCACGTAGGCCTGACCAAGCGCCTCGCCCAGCGCGCGATCGGTATAACGGACGCAACGCTTCCAGCGCGGCTGCAGTTCCTGCTGTCCCGTGAGCGTGCGTCCATAGAAGTTGAAGTCTTCGGCCACGAACTGTGACGAAAGCCAGCGTGCCTGAGCATGTACCAGGTGCCAGCGCAAATACGACCGCCACGCAGCCAGGTCTTCTCCTGCGAGGACGGAGTCCATGGTCTTCACAAAATCAGGCGCACCCACGTTCAAGGACTGGAGATTGTTCAATCCGTAGGCCGCAAAATACGCGTTCCACGGGAATGAAGGGCTTAGCGCCTGCAATTCCTGCACGGTCATCCGGTGATAGACATTCTTGGGATCGCGGCGCTGCACGCGGGTCATGGCCGCCTTGGCGAGGGCCGTTTCGATGCGCATCACAGTTTGCGCGTCGGCGGCTGCGGCCACCGAAGATTCCCCCAGGAGCTCGAACATTTTCTGCACGTGTGCGACATACTTGGCCCGGATGGCCTGCGACTTGACGTCATCCTTCAGGTAGTAATCGCGGTCAGGCAGTCCGAGTCCGCCCTGGTCCACGCTGGCGATCACCTCGCTGGAATTCTTCGCGTCCTGCTCCGAGCCGAAGCGAAATAGAGCGGCATTACCAAAATAAATCCCGATATCGCGCGAATGAAGATAAGCCAACGTCTGCGCCAGGTCAGCCTTCGACTTCATCGCGGCAATGCGATCGAGATCCGGCTTGAGAGCGGCGGCGCCGGCCTCATTCACGGCCGCCTCATCCATGCACGAGGCGTAGAAATCGCCGATCTTCTGGTTGATGGGCCCGCGATGCGGATCGTCGACCGCAGCGTTTTCCAGAATGTGGCGCAACAGCGTCCGGTTCTCGTCCTGCAGCTTGGAGTACACGCTCCAGGAACTCTGGTCTGGAGGAATAGGGTTCTTCTTTTGCCATCCACCACAGGCATACGCATAGAAGTCGACACAGGGCTCAACGCTTTTGTCCATCGCAGTTACGTCGAGCCCTGGCGTGTACGGAATTGCCGGTATTTGGCCAATGACCGACGGTTGTTGCGCGACGCCGGTAAGGATCGAAAACAGAACGAACAGGGCAGGGTAGAAGAGAACTAGCAGACGCACGCGGACGCCTCCCATAAATGCGATTACTGCAGTAAAGATATTCGGCAGGCTCGACGGAAACAAGCTCTGCGCAAGGAAACGCCCCATCCTTAATCTGGAAGGCATGGGGCGATCAGATAGAACGCACACACCTGCTTGATCCGAGATGCCTAAACAACAGCCGTGAACAACACCGGCGCATTGTGTTCGACTTCATGGGCCACGGCGATCGACAAGCGGCGAATGCCCTCTCGGATCATTTCAGGAGTGGCGTTCGAGAAATTGAGCCGCATATGCGAGCCAGCATCGCCTTCGGCGAAGAACGGCTGCCCGGGAACGAACGCAACGTTGTGACGGATGGCCTCGTCGAAAAGCCGCATGCCATCGACGCCCTTCGGCATCGTGACCCAGAGGAACAATCCGCCTTGCGGATGCGTCCATGTGACCTCCGGCGGGAAGTAGTCATTCATTGCCGCCAACATCGCGTCACGCCGCTCTTTGTAGCACTGGCGAATGGTCTTGACGTGTTCGTCAAGGAAACCGTCTCTCGCGACTTCGTAAGCCACCATTTGTGTGAACGTGCTGGTATGCAGATCCGCGCACTGCTTCAGTTGCACCAGCCTGGTGATGACGTCTGGTGGAGCAACAATCCAGCCCAGCCGCAGTCCTGGCGCCAGCACTTTGGAAAATGTGCTGAGATAAATGACATTGCCAAACTTGTAGTCGTTGTCACGCAACACATTGGCGCGGTCCAGCACAATCAAAGGCTTAATATGCTCGCCCTCGTAGCGCAGTTGTCCGTAGGGATCATCTTCGATGATCGGGATTCCGTATTTATCCGACAGCCACACCAACTGCGTGCGCCGGTCTTCCGAGAGAGTGACGCCCCCGGGGTTCTGGAAGTTGGGCAGGACGTACATGAATTTCGGGCCGGAGCGCAGCGCCCCCTCCAAAAGCCGGGTTTGCAACCCTTGGCCATCGATGGGAACGGTAACGTACTCAGCGCCCATCAGGTCGAATGCCTGCAGCGCGCCGAGGTAGGTGGGCGACTCCACTAGAATGCGGTCTCCGCGATTGATCAGCAGCTTGGCAATCAAGTCGAGTGCTTGTTGCGACCCCGACGTGATAAGAACATTGTCCACCGTGGCGACGATGCCGTACCTCGCCATCTGCGCCACGATCAGTTCACGTAGCGGTCGATAGCCTTCCGACGGGCCATACTGCAGCGCCGTCGTGGCCTGGGTTGACAGTACCCGGTCGCAGGCTTCGCGGAAACGTTCTACGGGGAACACTTCCGGCGCGGGCAGGCCGCCGGCAAAGGAAATGATTTCTGGCTTGGTTGTAAGTTTAAGAAGCTCGCGGATGATCGAGCTTTTTGCCGTTTTGGTGCGTTGTGCGTAACGATGTGCCCAGGGCGCGGCCATGGTTTACCCCCGAATTACACGCTATTCTTCAACGTTGGCCGGACATCTGTCTGTGACGCACGACACCATGTATAGGTTTATGTTTCATATTAGAGGATCAGGCGAATCATTTGTTTCATGGGCTACCGGTCGTAAGTCTGGACC
>JGIcombinedJ26865_1000094_pt1 | contig 17078 bp, 14 predicted proteins | sample NGESurdeep072012_7_FD_26865 | JGI IMG/M metagenome (IMG submission 26865) | reverse complement strand
CGACACCCGAGTGGAACGCGCCTTCGCCGTTGAATGGATCAATTCGCGAGCCGAACGGTCCGGTGATCGGTCCCATCACCGGCCACAAGGTTGGCGCAGTGGTGGCGGCGACCCAGTCGGAGAGCGACGCCTTACGCGCAATTCCCATTCCAACTCCGGCGGTCGCGGCTCCAGTCAAAGCCGAGCTGCGCAGCGCGTAGAGTCCGTTGATCGCATCGGTGACTTGTTCAGGCTTAAGTGGCTGGTCGTTCTGGGCAAGTAGTCTTGCATTCGGCTTGAGACCGTAGATGACGGACACTTCGTTGGCGATCGAGCCCAGGGACGCCACCTGGATGTCCTTCTCGTGCGAGACCTGCTCCAGTTGTGAATACCGCGATTGCAGCGCTTTCGTCTCGGTGCGGAGCTGATTAAAGCTCGCCACCTTGAACAACATGCGCGCGTAAGAGCCGGCCATGCCTGTGATGGTGAACATTCCGATCAGGGCGCCGGCCAGAAAGACGTAAAGGTAATGAAGCGGAATGGGGATCTTTCGTAGCTGTCCTTCAGCGTCACGGGCTACGAAAAGAATATAAAAGCGTTTGCGCAATACTGTAACCCTCAGTTCAAAATCGTTCCGGCGGTGGTCCCTACGATCTATGAGTTTCCGGAGCGCTTGTACCTAGCAGGCCCGACATCTACTTACTTGCGGACCCAGGAGAGCCCAGAGGTGATCGACTCTCCACCCGAGCAAAGTGGCAGACACAGATGACCCGGGAGCCTGGTTCAATTATTTATTAGATGACTCCAAACCGTATCAGAGCCCTAAACCCGAAGTCAATGACTTGTAAACATCGGCGTGCCACCAAGGTGGTAACCGGTTTGCGGGGTTCTGCCCAACCAATTCCAAGTCCCGGTTGTTTAGCACTTTCGAAACAATAGCGCTTGAGATGTGGCCTTCCTCTTCAAGCAGTCTTCAGAGCCAAAGGATATATTGGGCTGGCGCTCTTTGTACGCGGCGTGCCTAAAAAGGACGACGATGCCCGCAAAAGAACTCGAACTCATCCAGCGAATTCGGCGAGCTGCGGCCCGAGGCCGCAGCAAGGCTGCCATAGGCATTGGCGACGACTGCGCGGTTCTCGACATCCCACACCGACATCAAGCACTGGTCACCACCGACTTCACCCTGGAAGACGTTCACTTTCGCCGCGCGTGGCATCCGGCGGATTCAGTCGGACATCGCTGCCTGGCCCGCGGACTGAGCGACATCGCTGCCATGGGAGGCATCCCGCGCGCGGCGTTTCTGTCGCTCGCGCTTCCCTCCGAGGTGCCACAACGCTGGGTCGACAATTTCCTAGCTGGTTTTCTGAAGCTGGCGGGGCGGTATTCCGTGACCCTCGCTGGAGGCGACACCGCGCAGTCTCCCGATGGGATACTCGCCGACATCATCGTGGTTGGCTCTGTCCCTGGCGGCGAGTCGATACTGCGCTCCGGAGCCCGCGCCGGCGACTTCATCTACGTAAGCGGATTACTGGGCTCCTCGGTCGCGACTCTGGAAGGGTTGCGCAGCGGCAAGAAGTTTCGTCCGTCAGCCCATCCCCGGCACTTTTATCCCGGCCCGCGTATCGCTATCGGCCAATACCTGCGCGAAAAGAAACTCGCTTCCGCCATGATCGACACCAGCGACGGACTCTCCACCGACCTGCGTCACATCTGCGACAAAAGCGGAGTCGGTGCCGTCGTCGAAGCAGCAGCCCTACCCGCAGCGCCAGGCGACGACCAACTGCAATACGCCTTGCATGGTGGAGAAGACTACGAGCTACTCTTCACCGCTTCACCCAATAAGCACATCCCTGACCACATTGCTGGCACGCCGATCACCCGCATCGGCGAAATCACTCGCAGCCGCCAGATAAAGCTGCAATCGCCCGACGGCGAATCCCATCCTCTGAAGCCCGGCGGCTGGGAACACTTCGCATAATCGTGGCCAATATCGCAGTCCCGCCCCGAAGGGGCGGCAGATCTTAGCCCACCGTTTCAACGGTGGGAACGCGATTCTACAAGGAACGTGAGTCCCCCGGGACGACAGATGCCTGCGAGGGCTTCAGCCCCAGCCAGATGTTCACCCGTCACATTCCCCCAAACACCCCGCTGTTTATAATCCCTCGCATGAACCTTGAGCAGAAGCTAGCCGAACTGAAACGTCGTGACACCCTCGCCGAAGCCGGAGGCGGAGAAGATCGCCGCGCCCGCGAACACAAACAGGGCAAGATGTCAGCCCGCGAGCGCATCGAGTTTCTCCTCGACGAAGGCACCTTCGAGGAGACCGACAAATTGGTCACGCATCGCTGCACCGACTTCGGCATGGAAGAGCAGACCTATTACGGCGACGGCTTCCTCACCGGATACGGCCGCATCGAAGGCCGCCTGGTCTTCGTCTTCGCTCAGGACTTCACCGTGTTCGGCGGCTCGCTCTCCGAGACCAACGCCGCCAAGATCGTCAAGATGATGGACATGGCCATGCGCGTCGGCGCTCCCGTCATCGGCCTCAACGATTCCGGCGGCGCCCGCATTCAGGAAGGCGTGAAGTCGCTGGCCGGATACGCCGACATCTTCCTGCGCAACGTGTTGTCGTCCGGCGTGGTGCCGCAGATCTCGGCCATCATGGGCCCCTGCGCCGGTGGAGCGGTCTACTCGCCCGCCATGACCGACTTCATCCTCATGGTCGAAAATACCTCCTACATGTTCATTACCGGCCCCGAAGTCATCAAGGCGGTCACCCACGAAGAGGTCACCAAGGACGAGCTCGGCGGCGCCATGACGCACAACGCAAAGTCCGGCGTGGCCCACTTCCTGGCCCACGACGACGCCGAATGTCTCAGCATGGTGCGCGAGCTGTTCAGCTTCATGCCCTCGAACAATCTCGAAGACCCGCCGCGCAAAGCCTGCACCGATCCCATTGATCGCTCCGACGAAGCGCTCGACACGCTGGTGCCGGCGGAGTCGAACATTCCCTATGACATCAAGGACGTCATCAACCGCGTGGTCGATGACAGCTACTTCTTCGAGGTGCAGGAGTATTACGCCCGCAACATCGTCATCGGATTCGCGCGCCTCAACGGCAAGCCGATCGGCATCGTGGCCAATCAGCCGAATTTTCTTGCCGGAGTTCTCGACATCAACGCCAGCATCAAGGGCGCGCGTTTCGTGCGCTTCTGCGACTGCTTCAACATTCCGCTCATCACCTTCGAAGACGTGCCCGGCTTCCTCCCCGGCACCCAGCAGGAGTACGGCGGCATCATCATGCACGGCGCGAAATTGCTCTACGCCTTTTCTGAGGCGACCGTGCCCAAGATCACGGTCATCACCCGCAAGGCCTACGGCGGAGCCTACTGCGTCATGGCGTCCAAGCACATTCGGACCGACGTGAACTACGCCTGGCCGACGGCCGAGATCGCCGTCATGGGTCCGGAGGGCGCGGTCAACATCGTGTACCGTCGCGAACTGGAGAAGTCAGAGAATCCCGAAGCCGATCGCGCCGCCAAGATCGAAGAGTTCCGCGACCGCTTCGCCAATCCCTACGTAGCCGCCGAGCGCGGATATGTAGACGCCGTCATCCGCCCTAGGGACACCCGCCGCAAGTTGATCCAGGCTCTGGAAATGTTAGCCAACAAGCGCGATAAGAACCCGCCGAAGAAGCATGGCAACATTCCGCTGTAAGGAGTTATAACAGGAGCTAACTAGCCGCGGCCACAACTGCCAGCCTACTACTCAGACACGGTTCGCCACTTTCTGGCCACGTCATCGAGTGAACTCAAATCCACTCTCGAGAATGCCTACGCGGAGGATCGCTACAAGGATCTGATGACGGCGCAAATGACTGCCCGGAGGTGCCAGATAGAAGCGCTCAAACTAGCGCTTTCCGACGACAGACTCCAACGGTTTGCGGTCGACGAGTGGGGCATTGCTATGGAGTTCGTCATACCACGGCGCATGGGACGAATAGACGCCGTGCTGCTAGTCCGCGACGCAATCGTCGGACTCGAGTTTAAGACGGATAATGTGGACTCCGCTGGCCCTGAATAGGAGCAGTAAATTATCCGAGTTTTCATTCGTCGTTAGTGCGCCACCATCACGCTCCCAGTTACTGTACCCACACTATGCCGCTCCCGTCTAGGTGCGGCGCACCTCTGAGCGTTTAAGGGGTAAAAGCACATGAGGAAAAGCGTATCAACTCTGCTTCTCTGCGCGGGCACATAAGCAGGAACGGTGTACGCAGCAGAAGGAGCTGTGCCGACTGGTGTTCCCCATCTCGATCACGTGTTCGTGATCCTGATGGAAAACCATGCCTACGGCCAGATCGTGGGAAATCCGGACGCACCGTTCGCCAACAGCTACATGAGTTCGGCCAACACAGCGAAGAACTACTTCGCTGTCGGGCACCCGAGCTCAACCAACTACCTGGAGATTGTCGGCGGTTCGAACTTCGGCGTTCGCAGCGACAACGCTCCCGATTGGCACAATGCCACCTGCACACCGAACCTGCTGACCGTCCCCCGGACCACGAACTTCGATACGCCCAACAGCGGGCCGGTCTGCCCGATCTATGGAACTGGCACCGACGCCGCAACGCCTTATCTCGACAAGTCGGGCAACGAATGCACGGCTCCCTGTACAGAGATTGACGTGGACGGCAGGATAGGCTTCGATGCCGCCCAGAATACCGTGGGCAAAACCATCGCGGACCAACTGGAGCAGCAGGGTATGACGTGGAAGAGCTACCAGGAGAGCCTGCCTCCGTCGGGCGCTGACAACGTCACCTACAGCGACGGCTACTTCACCGACCTTACTGTTCCGGGCACCATCCCGGGTGGCCTGTTGAAGCTCTACGCCGCAAAGCACAATCCATTCGTGTACTTCAAAAGCACGCAAGACGAGCTTAAAGCTGGAGTCACGAACATCACCGGGTTCGAGGGGCAGGGAGGGCTTTACGAAGATCTCATTTCCGGCAACGTACCGACATTGTCCTTCATTGCTCCGAACCAGTGTAACGATCAGCACGGACGCGGTAACGGCGGCTCGTATTGCGACTTCGACTTCTCCAGTACGGGCACGCAGGCAGGATTGAACCCGGCGCTCATCTATGTCGGAGACCTGAAACTGCGCAACATCGTTCACGCCATCCACGCCTCGGCAGCATGGCATTCGGGGCACACCGCCATTGTTGTGGTGTGGGACGAGAACGATTACAGCCTGACCCCGAATACAAACCACGTCCTGACACTGGTGGAAACCAACTTCGGGCCGCGCGGCGGTTCCAGCAATCGCTTCTACACCCACTTCTCCTTGATCAAGTCTTTGGAAGGCGGCCTAGGTCTCCCCTGCATGAATCACGCCTGCGATAAGAACACGATCGTCATGTCTGATCTGTTCTGAGGCCGACAAGCCGGCGGAGAGCAATGCCCCGAGCTAGCTCTCCCTGCCAGTCCACCAGTCTCCACCGCCCACGGTTGCCGGCTCTTCTCGGTACCTGTGGGCGTTATCCTTCTATCTGACGGCGATCCTTCGATACCGTTCCTCTGCAACGCCCACCACCAGTCGCTTAGCCGATCGGTGCTCTACGCTGACGCTCACTGCCGCGCCCAACGCTAGACTTCTCCCACCTTGGTAATCCGACACACCGACATCTTCCCAACGAGCGATAACAGGGCTTAGCACACGTAAAGGAAAAGAGAGACACAGAAATCGATATTGTTCGTCAGAACGGCATCTCTTGGCCTGTCACTGTTGTCTCGTCGGAGGTAGTTTCGACGGGATCCCGAAGGCCGTTACCGCTGCTCTTTACTTTCGGAAGCAAGTCCTTGAAACCAACGAGAAGTGTCTTCGGAAGCCGCAGCGCCCGCTTCTTTGGTTCCTTTGCGGTCGTGACTTGGACCGCAATTCCATTACCGTCTGGAAACGGATCGGAAACAATATCAAAGCGTTGGCCATACATGCGAATGTGGTGTGAAGAGCTGTAGCCGAGGTCTTTAATCCTGACGCAATCGTCGGTAATGGATTTATCGGTTGGCTTGTTCATTACGGTGCCTATTCCTTGTGACCGTTGAGATACATGAAGTGCAGATATTCCGGAACCCGGCCGGTTCAGACTTGCTCTCGGTCGGCGAGATCGCGGGAAGTATTCGGTCTTGGCTGCCTTTGCATGTTTACAGGCGTTGCCCTCGCTGCCGAGGTATCGATCACTTTCAGGATTGCCGAATTGTGATCCATGAGTGTTGTTTGTCTGGAGAATACACCCCAGCGGGCAGGGCCGAGTGAGCACAGTAGCTCAATAAACGGGCTGTACAAATGTTAATTTCTGACACTTGCAACAACGGCAGAAGTCACAACCGCGGTGACGACCGTCGAAGTAGGGCCGAAGACTGAGCGCAATGCAGGTTTGAATTTCGGCCCTACAGATTCAGGTGGCTGGTGGCCCACCCGGCGAGTCTCCCAACAACGAACACTCTTGACCTGGGTGCCCCATCCCGGCCTCTTTTGCCGGGGTGGGTCTTTTGACTTTCCCACCCATCGCCCGCCACCCCAGGTTCGCGCCGCGCTTTTCCGATGTGAGATGTCCCCAGCCCGCCCATGGCGGGCGGCAGCTGATAGCCCCGCGCTTCAGCGCGGGGTAGGGTCAGAGTAGAAATCAAGAGTGCCATCGGCACGACAGGTTCTTAGCCGCATACAATCGACGCCCGTCGTCGGGTGTTGCGTCCCAATTCCAATAGTCATCCGTGATGGCCCGCACACGTTGATGTGTCCCGCCTGCAGCCCGCCCCTGGCGAGCGAAAGCTGATAGCCCCGCGCTTCAATGCTCCGGGTCGTTGGATAAATTGGACTTGCGACGCCCCAGCCCGCCCCTGGCGGGCTGCAGCTGATAGCCCCGCGCTTCAGCGCGGGGTGACGCAAGATTACAGTTTCAGAGTGCCGTCAGGTACGACAGGGGTTGTCCCCCACGGCCGCAGCGCTTTTCGACGGCGCGTGGCCCGGTCGACGTATCTTCTGGAACTCGGAAATGTGAAGTTGGATGCCCCGTTCAACGACGCGCAGCGGCCTTGAGTGGGCCTTTTCCCATCCGCTCGAATCCGAATCCGCATCCTCCGCGGAATCCGCGTTTGACTTTGTATTAATCCAGCTCATCCGTGAAGATCCATGGTCGGGTCCGGCGCGTGCCCTTCGACGCAACCGCGAGTCCCAGCGTTGGCCCGGAGCGCGCGTTGCGCTCACCCCCTTGATAGGGCGAAAAACATTATAACTAGCATTATAACTATGCCCTCGTGCCGGCTGCCCCGTTCAACGCCGCGCAGCCGCCTTGATCGCGTTGTTGTCTAATCCGTTCGACTCTGTATCTGCGAATTCTGTGGTTGATCTTGCCTTTGTCTTAATCCGTGTAGTCTGTGTTAATCCGTGGTCACTTTTGCCTTTGTACTGGTCCGCCATGCCACGTTGGTGGTTGCCGAAAGCGACGGAAGCGCTTTGCTTTCAGATAGTTGTTGTGCGCGACTCGCGAGTGTGGTAACGTGCGGCACGATTTCAACGAGATGGTTTCTATGACGCTAACTCGTCTTCTCCATTTCGAGTTACTCGGGTTTCTTTACGCGCTTGCCGCGGTTGTTCTCTTCCAGATCGCGACGCGCCGGATCAACCTGGATGGCTTGATCACGCACAAGGACGGGACTTACCAGGTCAGTCCTGAGAGACTTCAGTTGCTGTTGGCAACGATCGCAGCGAGTGCAACCTATTTCACCCAGGTAGCCACCAATACCAGCGGCACGATGCCAGATGTGGGTCCTCAGTGGCTCTACCTGATGGGTGGAAGCAGCGGAATCTACGCCGCCGGAAAAGCGTGGGCGTTTTACAACCTTAGCAAGCAGCAATAGGAGGATCGTCATGGGTTTGATGGGACAGGTATTAGGGTTTGTACTTTGTCTGTTCGTGGGCGCGCTGGGTCTGACCATTATCGTCTGGATCTGGACGGGAAAGATCAACCTGTCGGCCCTGCTCAGCGAAGCCAATGGCATGGCCAGCATGTCGCGTTTCCAGTTGCTGATTTTTACCTTCGTCATCGCGATTAGCCTGTTCGAACTGGTCCAGAGAACAAGCCCTGCCGGATTTCCCGACATCCCGAACGGTGTGCTGACATTGCTTGGCATTAGCGCCAGTACGTACGCGGTCGGCAAGGGCATCTCCTATAGCCAGCCTCAAACCCTCGTGCCCCAAGGCACTGCCGGTGATGGCGACGGTGCCGACGCTCAAGCATCCGCCGACGAGGCCGGGGCCCACGCAGCCGCAGCACAGGCTGCTGCCGTAGCCACCCAGGCAGCCGCGAACCAGGCAGCGGTGCATGCAGCGACTGCGCAGCAGGCCGTGCAGGAGACAGCGACGAACGTCGTCAAAGCGCAACAGGCTGCCGACCAGGCTACTGGAAGTCAGGGCTAGGCGCCGGCGTTATGTCCGCTGCATCAGCCTCTCACGAGGCCCAGTCGCCGACAGAAGGTGAGGTTTAGCCATGCCGCCAAGGAACACGACACGAACGACCAAGAAAGTAGTCGCTGCGCCAAAGACCACGAAGACGGGCCATACGAAGCCCACTACCAGCGTGGTGCGGACCGTCGGTCCGCTGATTCCGCTGGCGATAGCTCTGCTGTCGGGCGCTGTTCTTCCCTCGGGCAAGGGGGGAGGCCCGACGGCCCTGAGCGGTCCGAGCGCGAAGATCGAGGCTGTGAAGTGCGGCGAGGGGATCGAGGACTTCCGCGCCTGCCACTCCGCATATCCCACCGGATGCACCATCACCGGAAGCAGCTACGATCCTTATCTGAATGTGATGAAGAACCAGACTACGTGGGCGTCCATGCAGCCTGACGAAGTATTCACCAGCCTGGATCAGATTCAGCAACTGGAGACCAAGCTACCGTCGGGCTTAAACCAAAAGAACCACGGCGACAACTTCCCTCAGCTCGTTGCAATGGGCGAAGGCAAGATTCACGGCATAGTCGGCTACTTGTACGACATCAAGGTCGAGGGAAAGGAAAGCAGCAACTGCCAGCTCGACGACAATGCTGACCACGAAAACGTCGATTTCCATATCTTCATCGGCTTTGACGCCGGCATCGCCGAGAAGATTCGAAACCACACGGCGCTGACCCCCGCAGAAAGAAAGACCGTGACCCAGCAGTCGGCCATCGTTGAAATGACTCCCCATTACCGCGACGAATTTCATCCGGAATGGACGGCAGATGCCGTGAAAGCAGCCAAGGGGCAGCAGGTGAAAGTCCTGGGCCAGCTCATGGTGGACAACGAACACTACGTTGCCGGTCAGGATTGCGGCAGAGACCCATCCAAGACGGCCTGCTGGCGGGCCTCTGTATGGGAACTTCATCCCGTAACGGATTTTCAGGTATGCGAGAGCGGAGGATGTACGGCGACCTCGGCTGGGTGGGCTCCGATTGGAGAGAACAGTGGCAAATCGGCGGCAGCTTCCACCGAAGAGCCCACGACCAAGCACCCCTCCAATGCGAGTGCGAAATAACTGAGGAGCTACGGGCGGAGTTGAGGTGAGAGAAGCAGAATGCGCCCAGACACGAAGAATCCCGATGTGGTGTTGCATTTGTTACCATCGGCGGCATGCCGTTAGTGCAAGCCGAACACCTCGTGAAGTCGTTCAGCTCGGGACAGAGTGCCTTCGGGACTCCCTCAGTCGCCCGAGTTCGAGCGGTCAATGACGTGTCGCTGTCGATTGAGGCGGGAGAAACCCTGGGCCTGGTCGGGGAATCGGGCTCCGGCAAAAGTTCGCTGGGGCGGATGCTGCTGCGGCTGGTTGAACCGGATTCAGGGACCGTCAGCTTCGATGGCCACGATGTGTTAGCTGCCCGAGGCAGCGAGCTCCGCCGACTCCGGCGCGATATGCAGATTATCTTTCAGGACCCATACGCCTCACTCGACCCTCGCATGACGGTCGAACAGATCGTGTGCGAGCCTGTCGTGGTTCACGAAAGCGAATCCCGCAGCGGCCGCCGGCTTCGTTCCGCCGATATGATGCGAGCCGTTGGTCTGGACGAATCGGCACTCCGTCGTTATCCTCACGAGTTCAGTGGAGGCCAACGTCAGCGCATTGGAATTGCACGGGCCCTGATGCTCAGACCGAGGTTTATTGTCGCGGACGAGCCGGTTTCGGCGCTCGACGTGAGCGTCGGAGCGCAGATCGTTAATCTGCTGCGTCAGCTACAGAAGGAGTTTGAGCTGACCTACCTGTTCATCTCCCACTCGCTGCCGGTGGTGCGTTTCCTGGCCACACGCATCGCAGTGATGAAGCAGGGCGAACTGGTGGAATTGGGCACTACTGAGCAAATCACAACCGCTCCCCTCCACGAGTACACGCGCACGCTCCTGGCAGCGACGCCGGAGTTGGAGCCTGCCGCTAAGTAAAGCTCAGCGCTTGTTGGCGGCGGTCAGCGGTTGAATCATCGCGAAACGCTGCTCCCTCCAACCGCAGCAGGAACGCCTTGGTTGCCAGCCCTCCACCGTAGCCGCCCAGCGCCGTACCGGCTGCGAGTACGCGGTGACACGGAACTACGATGGCGATGGGATTGTAGTGGTTGGCCTGTCCCACTGCGCGGTAAGCGTTGGGGCTTCCCACCGCCCGGGCAATTTCGGCATAACTTCGGGTTTCGCCAAAGGGAATGCGCAGCAGTTCCTGCCAGCATCGCTTCTGAAAATCGGTGCCTCGCGAATCGAGCGGAACGGTGAACTTGCGGCGCTTTCCGACAAAATACTCTTCCAACTGCTGGCGGACCGCTTCCGTAGCGGTCTGAGACTCCTGCCACAGAACCACGCGTCCAGCCACCTTGTTGGGCAAATCGAGCCCAAAAGCGAGTACCACGAGCGCCGAGCCTGACATGCCCAGCAGCAGGGGACCGATGGGCGAATTCATTTGTGAATAGAACAGCGTCTCCATCCAACACCTCGGTGCCACAGCTAGCATCACTACGCTTAGGATCGCAGCAAAAATGTCTGCGATCCGGCCGCGCATGTGGATCTTTTAACCTTTACCCTCCCGCGACGTCCAATGATTTACCGTGTTTACAAGCTACTGGACACTGGACAAATTCAGAAGTTGTGGCACAATCTTTCAGTTTCCCCATCTTCAGGCGCAACAGGCTAAAATAAGGAAGACCCCCACAGTGTCTTGTCATCCAATGGGTGTAATGGCTGGTCCTATCAGAATGAATCCAACTCGCACTCGTAATTTTCTCCTGGCACTCCTGCTGGCCTGCTCGATTGGCAGCCTCGCCCAAGACAAGCCCACGGCCCCTGCAGACCAAAGTACCTCGCCTCCGGCAGCTGTAACTCCCCGTGCGCAAAAGGGCCCGGACAAGGCCGCTGCCTACTACCACTTCGCGATGGCGCATATCTACGAGGAAATGGTATCGATGTATGGCCGCGCCGATTATGCCAACAAGGCAGTCGAAGAGTACCGCCTGGCCATTGAGAACGACCCGGCCTCGGACTACCTGAATGCCGGACTCGCCGAGCTGTACGCGCGCACCGGCCGCATCAAGGACGCGGTCCTGGAAGCGCAGGACATCCTCAAGCGCGACGGGAACAACCTGGAGGCGCACCGCCTGTTGGGCCGCATCTACCTGCGATCGCTGGGTGACATGCAGTCCGGCACCCAGTCGCAGGAAATCTTGAAGCTGGCGATCGAGCAATTCGAGCAGATCGTCAGGCTCGACCCCAAGAGCGTGGAAGACCATCTCCTGCTGGGCCGCCTCTACCGCCTGAACAACGACCTGGTGAAGGCCGAGAACGAATTCAAAACCGGCATCAAGATTCAGCCCGATTCCGAGGAGGCAGTTACAGCGCTGTCGATTCTGTATAACGAAGAGGGTGACACGTCCCGGGCGCTGGACGTGTTGAATGCCTTTCCCGAAGGTGCCCGTTCCGCCAAGCTCTATTCGGCGCTGGGTTACACCTACGAGCAGAATAAGGCCTACAAGAAGGCAATCGAGGCCTATCAGAAGTCGGTCGACTTGGACCACGACAATCTCGACTCGATTCGGGGCCTCGCGCAGAACCTGCTGAACGATAGCCAGCCGGATGCAGCCCTGGTGCAGTACAAAGTGATCGCCGAGGCTGATCCTTCCGACGCGCAGACCTACATGCGCATGGCTGAAATCTATCGCCGCAACGGCAAGCTCGATGAGGCGCACGAGTGCCTGAAAAAGGCGAGCGTCGTCGTTCCTGAGTCGCTGGAATTGAAATACAACATGGCCGTGATTGAGGAAGCCCAGGGGAAGTATGACGACTCCATCGCGCTGCTCACTCAGTTGCTGCAGAAGACCGAACACGCGAACGGAGAGTACGACACTTCCGAAAAGAACAACCGCGCCATTTTCATCGAGCGGCTGGGCACCGTATATCGCGAAGCTAACAAGCCTCAATTGGCGGTTGATACTTTTCACCGGATGTTCGACTTGGGCGATGACAACGCGATTCGCGGCTATCAGCAGATCATCGAGACCTATCGCGACCAGAAGCAGTGGCAGTTGGCCACCACCACCGCCGAAGAGGCCGCGAAGAAGTATCCCAACGACCGCCAGATGCAAATGGTAGCTGCATCGCAGCGCGCAGATCTGGGAAACGCGGGTCCGGCAATCGAACAGGTCAAGGCCATGCTGAAGGGCACTCCTGATGACCGCGAGGTTTATATCGCGCTGGCCCAGATGTACAGCCGCACCAAGGATTGGCCACAGGCGGAAGCCAACATCAACAAGGCAATGGAGCTTTCCACCAAGCAGGAAGACAAGGATTACGTCACGTTTGTCGCCGGTTCCATCTACGAGCGTCAGAAGAAGTACGAATTGGCGGAAGAGTCGTTCCGCAAAGTCATCGCCAACGATCCCAAGAATGCGCAAGCCTTGAACTACCTGGGATACATGCTGGCGGACCGCGGCACGCGCCTGGAAGAGGCGCTGGGCTACATTCGCCGTGCAGTTGCGCTCGATCCGCAGAATGGCGCCTATCTCGATTCGCTGGGATGGGTCTATTACCGCATGGGTAATTACGAACTTGCGGAAGAGAACCTGCGGCGGGCTTCGGAGAAAATCGGAAGCGATCCGACGGTGCAGGCGCACCTGGGCGACCTGTACCAGAAGACCGGCCACCTGAAGCTGGCCACCACGCACTGGCAACGCGCACTCGAAGAGTGGAACAAGACCGTCCCGGCCGAAGTTGATGCCGACGAAGTTGCCAAGGTGCAGAAGGATCTGGAGTCTGCCAAGGTGAAACTCGCCAAGCAAACAGGGGCCAAAGAATAGGTTCTTGCCAGTAATGTGGGTGCCCAATCCGCCTTTGCTTGGGAGGTTCTCATGATGATCCCAAATGCAAACCTGGCGGGAACAAAATTTCGCTGTGTGCCCCCTTCTATCGACCGTTTCTTAGTCGATAGGCGGGGTGTTCGTTTTTTGACCGACTTTCTATCCGTCTCATCCGTGCAAATCCGTGGTTGCTTTTTGCTTTTCCTGACCCGCTGATAAACTCGGTTCATGCTCGCCAGCTTCGCGGTTCGCGGGGAAGACTCGCGCGGAAGACGCTATCCGGAGCCGCCGCATCCATATCGCAACGCGTTTCAGCGCGACCGCGACCGCGTCATCCACGCCCGGGCTTTCCGCCGGTTGGAAAACAAGACGCAGGTCTTCACTCGCCGCTATTCCGACCACTTTCGCACCCGCCTGACGCACACCATCGAGGTCGCACAGATCTCCCGCACCATTGCGGCCGCGCTCGATCTCAATGTTGACCTGGTAGAAACTCTCGCGCTGGTGCATGACATTGGCCATCCCCCGTTTGGGCACGCAGGCGAGCGAGCGCTGGATGTCGCGATGCACCGGCACGGCGAGTTCTTTGATCACAACCTGCAGGCGCTGCGCATCATCGAGGACTTCGAGCTTCGCTATGCTGAATTCCGCGGACTCAATCTGACCTTCGAAGTGCGCGAGGGGATCATCAAGCACTCGCACGACTACACGGCAGCCGAGCATCCGGAACTCACGGAGTATCTTCTGGACCTACGTCCTCCGCTAGAAGCCCAGCTAATCGACCTGACCGACGAGATTGCCTACAGCACCGCCGATCTCGACGATGGATACGAAGCGAAGCTGCTGCGTCTGCCGGAAATCCGGAAGAGAGTGCGAGCGTTCGAACGCTATTTTGTCGAGGCTGAAGCTAAGTACCCGGATGCTCCAGATAAGCTCAAGTTCAATGAAGCGCTAAAGCGGATGCTCAACCGCTTCGTAACCGATTTGATCGAGCACACACGAGCGCGAGTCGCCCAATTCGGCATCAAGACTCTCGAAGATGTGCGCCGCTTCCCTGAGCGCTTGGCTTCGTTCAGCCCTGACGTCGAGCAGGAACGACGTGAGGCCAAGGCATTTCTCTACGAAACGCTGTATAACTGCAAGGCGCTCCAGCCGGAAAAAAACAAAGCGGAGAAGATCGTCACTGAAGTGTTCGACTTCTTGGTCGCGAATCCTACCGCGCTGCCAGCCAGCTACCAGGAAAAAGTCGCACACGAGAAACCGGTGCGCGTGGTGTGCGACTACATCGCCGGCATGACCGACCACTACGTCGAGGACTTGCGGAAGAAGCTGCTGTCTGAAAAGACGGGTTAACCCTCACCACGAGGACCCGCCTCGTGCCTTCCAGTCCGATTTCCGATTGCGAAGTTGACGGGGCGATCATTAAATGGCCGCGTCATGGCGCGCGGGGCGCAGGCGTATACTTGACGCCGCCTACCATAGGCATTACGGGGTCCGGCATGGATCTGACTGTAATCCCAGCCTTCTCCAGTCGCCCTCCCCGAGGAGCACGGACATGACGTGGACCAAGAATCTCACTACTCCGTACCATCAGCAAGACACCGATTACTACTGCGGCGCTGCAGTAGCGCAGATGATTCTCGACTCGATCGGTTCGGGTGTGCTCGACCAGAACACCCTGTACGCGTCGAACCACGCGCATTCAAGCGGCGGCTGGTATACCTCACCTGACGGTCTGAATTACACGTTGAATGCATATATGCCGCCTCCGCCAACGTTCAACAGCTTCTTTATTGTGGAACGTGGAAACACGGAACCTGACGGCTCTGCCAATATCGTGCGAACCCTGTACTTCTTTGGCGTGGCGACGGGGACGCTGGTCTATGGGTGCGGACACTGGGTTGCCGTGCGGGGAGTGCAGACCGACCTCGAGCCTAAGCCGGGCGCGACATACGTGATCCAGGGCTTCTACATCAACAATCCCTGGCCGCCGACGCCCAGCTTCTACACGCCTGTACTGGCGCCACCACCACCGCACAATGATCCCGACGTTTGTGGCGGTGGCGGAGATCGCGGCATCGCCAACGAGTATGTAGCCTACGCCGATTGGCAGATGACTTACCACACGGGATGCGATGCTTACGGAGTCGGATTCCCGCAGTTCATTAGCGTCTGTGATCCTCGGCGCCCAGCCTTTGGTACGCTCAGAATCGTAGGAGGGACGCGTTTGAAGAGAGGCGAACATCTGATCTCCTCGGCGGAAGCGATCGAACTGGCAAGAAGCGGCATCAGTGAGCACGAACTTGGCCGGGAAGGCGCATTAGCGGATGCCGTTCGTGACGCCCATGCAGCCGAAACTCATCTCGTCCAAAGGCTCGATCACGTCGACGAGTTCTACTACCTGGTGACCCTGCGTCGCGGACAAGCCGCCACTGCGGTAGCTCGTGTCGACGCTCTACACGGCACCTTTCTGGGCGTGCACGCGTTGCCGGAAGGGGCACGCACGCACATCGTCAATCGCGATGCGGCCTTGCACGCTCTGCGCGGACAGCTCGTGGATCTGGGTTCCGCCTTGGGACGCGTCCCGTTGCGCGAAGGGGCATACTGTTTCTACCCGGCGCTGGTCTGGCGCCCGTGCCAGGAGTCGCGTTCGCCGTACTACCCGTTCCATCAGATAACCATCGGCAGTTCGATCATCTATATTGGATACGATGGCCGCGTGTACTCAAAGCTGCACGACCTTGGTCGCGGCTGAGGCGGTAGCCAGATTGTGCGTTTCTCAACGCGGCGCTATTGAATAGCCGCAGTCGGTGCGGCGGTCTAGTGCCCCTTGCGCCACCCAAGCCGGATGGAAGCCGCCGCTGCTTGAGTGGGTCTGTTGACGTTTCCACGAATTGAATCTGGGTGCCCCTTTCCCTTATTTTGGGAAAGGGTGGGAACTACGATGCCCGCATTTTTCGAAACTTGAAACTTGGAACTGACTTCATTGACATGTGCCGCGCATGAAACTAGGCTGGCAGCATGTCGAAGATGATTCCGATTCGGAACGTGCCGGATGCTCTGCACCGGAGCCTCAAGGCTCGCGCCGCCAAGGCGGGTATGTCGCTGTCCAGTTATCTGTTGGCGGAGATTAAGGAACTCGAGGAGCGCCCAACCCTCGCCGAGTTCCGCGAGCGCCTGCACAAGCTCGGGCCCGTCACGGCCCGGATTGATACCGCCCTCATTATCCGTGACGAGCGCGACGCGGGCTGATTCAAATCCGACTTCTCCCATTTCGAGACGCGCCGGTTACCTTCGTTACATTGAGTTGCCTATTTTTCATGACTCACCCCCTGCCTTCGCGCCACGATGAAGATGAACATGAAACTGGCGCGATACTCCCTTGCCGGGGAGACGTCTCGATGGCCTCTTCTTCCGCGCGCCCAGATTGAGGCATCGGAGAATCGGGTCTTTGACAAATGGAAGCTAACTCCAACGGGCTGAATATTTTGCAGATATTGCAGCGCTAAGCCATTGATTCTAAACGAGGCGCTCCGGGCAAGAATGTGCTAACTCCTTTGCCATTAATATTTTACCTATAACCCCAATGGGCTGAATATTTTACGAGAGCTCGTATTCTTCTGCCCTTTGTTTTCAATATTTTACACAGTGGGGGGAGGGGGTGGGGGGGCCGAATTTGTACGCTACGGGATCCTACCTGCGGTTCCCGATGCTTACCGTGACGCTCGCCGCCCAAACACGTCG
>JGIcombinedJ26865_1000088_pt1 | contig 17320 bp, 10 predicted proteins | sample NGESurdeep072012_7_FD_26865 | JGI IMG/M metagenome (IMG submission 26865) | reverse complement strand
TAAGGAGCAGGATGGCCGTTGGCGGCGCGCTCCTTTTCCAGTGTCGTAGGCTGCGCCGTGGTCATATATTCCAGCCATTCCGCCGCCTCCTGCGGAGTACCCGATCCCACATTGACGGAGATGTATGAATCGGAACCAATCTGGCCGAGAAAGTCCATGAATTCGTCCGTTCCGAAGGTGTTGGGTTCGGTTACACCCCCCCAGTTTGGATTGAGGCTCACGGCGCGCTGAGGTCCGATGCCTTTGCGCCAGTGGTATTCGTCTGCAAAGCAGCCACCAGGCCAGCGAACATTTGGCACGTTCAGCGCCTTCAGCGCGGTAACGACGTCATTGCGAATGCCGCGTGTATTCGGAATGGTGGAATCGCGACCGACCCATATACCGCCATCAATGCCATGCCCGAGATGTTCGGCGAACTGCCCGAAAATGCTGCGGTCAATTTTCGCGCCAGCCTTGGACGCGTCAATCGAGACTTCGACTTTTTCTGCGGCGGTCGCAGACGGAATCAGGCCCAGACCGATCAAAGCCAGTCCGACAAAAAGCGAACGCTTGAAGCAAGCTACAGGTTGCGTCATTGGCACTCCTCCGATCACTCGAGAACGTCGATAAAGTGAACTGCCTTTTTGAATCCAATAGGCTGATTTCCTAGTGCGATACACCACCGAACGTCACGCGGAGCACGTACGCGTACTTGGCCGGGGCTTGGCCCGGCAGCTGGACGTGCAAACCATCAGGACGCTGCTCAAATCCTAGCTTTGCGTCACTTCCCAACAACGTGATACTCTGCACGGCCTTGCTCCCGGCTGCCGGCGTGAGCGAGTGAATCACCGCTTCTCCGTCCGTCGGCCAGGAAAGTCCGATCGCGTAGAGAACATCGCCCTTCGTCGTAAAACGAAAGTCTTCCGGCTTGTAGTTTTCGGTGTCGGTGTCGTGGAACAAGCCCGCGACGACTTTCGTGGGGCCCTCTCCGTATACCCTCCAGGGACGGGTTCCGTAGATTGCTTCACCATTCACGCTGAGCCAGGCGCCCACATCGAGAAGCACCGTCTGTACTTCATCGGGGATCGTGCCGTCAGAGCGCGGGCCTACATTGAGCAGCAAGTTGCCGTTCTTGCTCACGATATCGATGAGTTGATGAACGATGAATTCTGGCGACTTGAAAATGTCATGTTCAATATAGCCCCAGGATTTATTGCTTACGGAAGTATCTGTCTGCCAAACCAGGGGCCGAATGTCGCCAAGTTGGCCACGTTCCAAGTCGAGTACCCCAGCGTGCTCTTGTATGGCATAGTCCTTGTAGTTGATCACCCCAACGGTATTACCGTACTTGAGAGAGCTGTTGTAATAGAACGCAGCAAAGCGCGTGAGGTTCGGGCGGAAAGACGGCTGCCCGATCCACCAATCAAAATACACGATATCTGGATGATATTTCGCCACCAGTTCCGCGGACCGCGCCAGCCAATCGTCGGCCCAAGCGGAGGAGACGTAAGTGAAATCATTGTTGACGGGAGTGCCCCATGGGTTGTTCAGCCAGGTTTGGGCGGGTCCGTAGAGCGAGGCATATTGCGGGTCGTTCACATCCGAAGCGATGGTGCGGCCGGGGCCCAGAAAGAAATTGTGCTCTGCCCGATGCGATGACACGCCAAAATGCAACCCTTCCGCCCGCACTGCCTTCGCCAATTCTCCGGTGGTGTCGCGTTGGGGGCCCAACTTCGCCACAGTCCAGTCGCTCAGGCCGCTGTCGTACATCGCGAAACCGTCATGGTGCTCCGCCACGGGCACCACATATTTCGCCCCCGCTTTTTTGAATAGCTGTGCCCAAGCGGCAGCATCGAAGTGTTCGGCTTTGAACATTGGAATGAAATCCTTGTAGCCGAACTTGTCCTGGGGGCCGTACGTAGCGATTTGGTGCTTGTATTCGGCAGTGCCCTTCTGATACATGGCTCGTGGATACCATTCATTGCCGAAAGCAGGGACGGAATAGACGCCCCAATGAATGAAAATCCCGAATTTTGCGTCCCTGTACCATTCGGGAACCTCATACTTCTGAAGGGATTCCCAGTCAGGCCGAAACGGGCCCTGGTGGTCAGCGCTATCGACCTCCTTCAGGAGGGTGGCGCGAGCGGCGTCATATTTGCTGCTGGCGCGCTGCCAGGTCTGATCAATGCTGGCTGGGTCCTGGGAATCGGTAGGAGCGGTGGCGCTCTGGGCGTGCAGGGTGGATATCGCGGAAAGGGCCAACACGATAGCGCCAAGTATGCGAAGCAACTGCGACGAAAGCCATGGTTGAGAGAGCATAACGTCCTTTTGTCAGCCAGGAAATTGATGGCCTGCTGTGTCCGCCACACCTCGAGCCTTTGCCCCAAGGAATGCGTACCCTGCTATGACGACATATGCCGCAAGTGGGACAATGTAAGCCGGAGCGATGGTGTGACGATTCTCGGCGATCAGTCCCATGAGCGGAGTGAGAATTGCCCCTCCGACGATGGCCATCACGATCAACGACCCGCCGATTTTGGTGTTTGGTCCCAGTCCTTTCAGACCGAGAGCGAAAATCGTAGGGAACATAAGCGACATGAAGAAACTCGTAGCGAACAACGCCCATAGGCCGGCCCAGCTCGGCCACAATATGGCAAAACCGACCAACCCAACATTCACCATCGCGTAAGAGCCAAGCAGTTGAGTGGGGGCCACGAAGCGCATAAGCCAAGCGGAGATAAACCGTCCAATACCGAACGCAGCAAGAGTGCCAGTGAGAAAATATCCCGCAACTTTTTCGGGTTGGTGGGTAAACTCCTGGACGTATTGAATGAAATAGCTCCACGTCCCAACTTGTGCACCGACATACATGAACTGCGCGAGAACTGCCATGAGGAAGTGTGAGTAGGCAAAGAGTTCGCGAAAGTGACCCCGATCGCCGCTGCTCTCATGTTCGCTTTGGATACTCGGGAACTTGGCCCGGAAAATCAGCAGGGCCCAGAATATGGCGAGTGCGCTCAGAGCTAAGTACGGCTTAATCACTCGCATCGTCTCGGAGCGAAGATACGCATCGTACAAATGCTGGGCCTTCATGGCTTCTATCTGCCGGGCACTTAGTTCGACTCCGGAAAAGATAAACACGGTGCCCACCAGCACTCCCGTAATCGAGCCCAGGGGATTAAAAGCTTGAGAGAAGTTCAGGCGGCGTTCAGAACTTGCCGGATCGCCCAGCTGAGCAATGAAAGGGTTCGATGCCGTTTCAAGAAACGAAAGCCCGCTGGCAATCACGAACAAGGCAAACAAGAAAAATTCATATCGGCCGACGATAGCGGCCGGCCAGAACAGCAGAGTTCCGAAAGCAAAGAGCAACAATCCGATCACAAATCCAGCTTTGTATCCAAGCTTTCGCATAAGAAGTGCGGCCGGCATGGCGAGCAGGAAGTAGCCAAGGTAGAACGCGGACTGGACCAATCCGGCTTGGAAGCGCGAGATGGCGAATGACTTCATGAACTGACGGATCAGTACGTCATTCAGATTGTTCGGGATTCCCCAGAGGAAGAAGAGCGCGGTGATCAGAACGAAGACCGTCAGGTGCCCCGATGGAAACAATGGCGCGGGTCGCCGGTCGTCCGCAATCGGTGACGCCGGTGGCCCCTGCTGTGTGAGCGCCTTCATTTGTGAACCAATCATCTCCGTGGCCAATAGTGAGTCCTTTAGTGAACGTTTTAGGCATTCCGGTTTCGATCTTCGGACCGAATTAGCGCTCGCAGCCGGTCCTCAGCCTGAGCATTCCAGTATCCGCACTGCAACTCGACGAACACCGACGTATAGGCAATTCGCATCGTGGTCTTTATCAAGAGCACTCGAAACGTTTCACCGACCCGATCAAGCTTGGCAATCATCTCTTCGTGCGGCAGGGAACAGGCTTCATATCCGCTCAGAAGACGCGCGAGTTGGTTCCGGTACAACCTCACGCCCGGAGCGTCTTCCTCGGGAACAAACTTTAGTTCTTCGTCGGTGTAGATTGCCGGTCTGAGGTGCTTACACTCACCGAGTATGGCGAGCACAAGCTCGACCACAGTGGCTTGTTCGTCATCAGCGGCAATCGTCTCGATTCCTGGTTTGGACTGGGCCGGGTACGCCGAATCGGCGATCACCACCCAGTTTCGGTGGCCATAGAGTTTCAGCCGATCCTTCAGGATCTGTTCCCAGGTTGTCGTCATTTGAGTGCCAGTTCCTCATCCGAGCAGATAGCGACTTTGCCGCACTTCCCCGACGCCATAAGAGCATACCCGTCAGCGGCGTCCTCCAGGCCGAAGCGGTGCGTAATGATGTCGGCCGGATGCAGGTTCCAGCGTACAAGGCGCTCGACCAACTCTTCCATCAGCCAGGTCGATGTCACCCACGAGCCGTAAATTGTCTTCTGGTCGTGGATGATGTCAGGGGACGGATTGAATTCAACTGCCCCTCCCTCGCCTACGAAAGCAATCTTTCCCCACTTTCGCGTAGCTCGAATTGCCGTGGCGCGCGCGGCTGCGTTGGCGGAACATTCAATCACCCGCTCGACCCCGCGGCCACCAGTCAGGTCCCTAACCTGAGTTAGGTTGTCTGGGCCGGCTTGCAGGACGATGTCACACAAGTTGAGGGACTGTGCGATTTGCAGCCGCTCAACCACGACGTCAGTTCCGATGATCGATTGGGCTCCGAGCTTGCGACACAATGACGCAGCGGCAAGGCCAACCGGCCCAAGTCCGGTGATGAGCACGGCGTGATTGCCATTGACCGCGATTTTCTCAATCGCCTCATAGACGGTTCCAAATCCGCACGCAACCTGCGCGCCGTCTGCGTAGGTCAGCTCCTGGGGGAGTGCAATGAGGTCTTTCTCCTCGGCAATCATGTAATCGGCCATTCCGCCGTCGCGCTGCCAACCATAGGCACGCCGATACTTTTCGTTTGTGCAAGAGATCATGTAGCCTCGCCGGCAATCGTTGCAGACCCCACAACCGGAGATGTGATAGACGACGACTCGGTCGCCAACTCCGAAACGCCGGCAGCCGGGGCCGGTCTCTACGATCTGACCGCTGGGCTCATGACCGGCAATAACCCCTTGATATCCTTCCGGGCCTTTGCCGAGGTGCTCGTGATAGATGCATCGGATATCAGATCCGCAGATTGTGGATGCCTTCACCCTTAACAAGACCTCGCCATGGCCGGGACGTGGTACCGGCACGGTGCGGAGTTCAACGCTGCTGTTGCCAGGCAGAAACGCGGCGCGCATGCTCTGTTCAATGTTCTTCATCATCAATGACAAGTCCAAGAGGGCACGGTCATTAGGCAATCATGGGGGCGTAATTTCGCCATTCATGTCCCAAAGGTCTTCCCATGACTGGCCGTCTTTCCACAGAAACACCTGGCCCTTGATGAGCCGACAATTCCGGTCGATGGTGCTGATGGCAAGCATTTCGTCGTCGGTCAACGGATCGCTCACGACCCCTTCGAGATTGCTGACAATGTGGTTGCGGTCGGTTGAAAACGGAATTGGTACTTGCCCGCGCTGAACCGCCCACTTCACGCAGACTACTGCCGGATGTACTCCCAAGCGATTGGCAATTGCGACGATCGCGGGATCCTGGGTCGGTGCAGTGTCTTCAGGTGTGCGATCGCGGATGGGCCGAGCTGGCGATCCGATCGGACAATATCCCACGGGGATGATTCCGTTGGATCGTAAAAAATCGAAGAGTTCCGGTTGCTGGAAATGAGGGTGTAGCTCCATCTCATTCACCGCGGGCTTGATACGAGCATCGCGCAGAAGGAGCTTTAGCTTGGGGATCGTCATATTGGAGGTCCCAATGTGACGGGCGAGCCCCAGGTCCACCAACTCCTCCATCATGCGCCAGGTCTTCATGAATTCCGCATGGAGGTAGGGCTTTGCGTCCTTGCTGCGGGAACTTACATCGCAACCCGATGGATGGTAATTGGGGAAGGGCCAGTGCGTGAGATAGAGATCGAGGTAGCCGACTCGCAGGTCTGCCAGAGATCGTCTGCACGACGGAATTACGTCGTCTTCGCTGTGTTTGTCGTTCCAGAGCTTCGATGTGATCCACAGCTCTTCTCGCTTGACCTGGCGGCGTAAGACCTGCTGCAGCGCGTCACCAATTTTGTATTCATTGCCATAGACGGACGCACAATCGAAATGCCGATACCCAGCCTCCGCCGCAGCTTCGACCGCTGCAGCAATTTCGATAGCCGTTACGTGGTCCGAGCCGAAGGTTCCCAACCCAATCGCCGGCATCTTGGCGCCGGCGTATAGAACTCTCTGCGGCACAAGTGCAGGATCAACACTCCCGTTAATCAGGCGTTGGGACGCGCGCCGACTCTTCATCCTGAATTCCTCGTCGCTCATTGACCAGACCAATGGATAGAGACTGAGCCGCTACGAAGGTGCAAAACAGAGCTTGTGCACGATGTACGATAATCGTTAAAGTTACCGATGTCAATAATTGCAGAGCACAGGAAGATTCTTGTGTCGTCTACGGTTCCCTCAGGGCGACATCGTGCATGATGGTCGAGGATCGGGGACGAAAATTGCGGAAATGCGCGTTTTGTATACTNGCTGACAAGTCATGACCACACGAATGAAGGACATTGCGAAAGACCTTGGGGTCTCGGTCATGACCATTTCCAAGGTTCTTCGGAATCATCCTGACGTGGGAGACGACACTCGCGAGCGAGTTCTGGCGCGCGTAAGGGAGCTTGACTATCAGCCTAATCTGGCGGCACGCAGTCTCGTCACCGGTCGGTCGTATCTGGTCGGCCTGGTTGTTCCGGACCTGCTCCATCCCTTTTTCGCTGAAGTCGCCAAGTCTCTTTCGGATGTTTTGCGAGGGAGCGGATTCTCACTGATCATCTCTTCCTCGGAAGAAGATCCGGCGATTGAGGAACAGGAGATCAATCAACTGTTGGCGCGCCGCCTCGACGCGTTGATCATCGCCTCGTGCCGCTCGACCGTAGATCTCTTCTTCCGAATCGAACGGCGCAAGACTCCTTATGTCTTGATCGATCGTACCTTGCCGGGCCTTACGGCGAATTTCGTCGGGGTGGACGATGAAGCCGTTGGAAGGCTGGCCACCAAACACCTCATCGAGATCGGCTGTAAGCGGATTGCTCACATTCGGGGGCCGGAAACCAGCACGGGCGTGCGCCGCATGGATGGATTTAAGCAAGCACTGACGCACGCCGGATTGGCAATCGTCGATGCTTATATCATCAGCGAGCCCAAAGGAGATGTTGAAACGAAACAGCGGGGCGCAGAAGCCATGCGCCAACTTCTGAGTCTCAAGCCCCGGCCCGACGGTTTGTTCTGTTTTAACGATCCGCTGGCAATGGGCGCTATGAACTATGCATTGGATCAGGGCGTACGCATTCCAGAGGACCTTGCAGTGATCGGTTGCGGAAACCTTCACTATGACGATTCTTTGCGGGTTCCACTTTCGAGTATCGATCAGCACAGCCGGCAGATTGGGGAGCAAGCCGCGCGTCTCGCGCTCGCAATTCTGCACTCGAAAGTACCGCTCAAACCTGAGACAGTCGTGTTGCAACCGCAACTGGTCGTGCGCGGATCTACGCGCCGGCGTGCCGCGAAAAGAGTGACGGCGCGAACGGTGAAGCGGGACATCTCGGGCCCAACGCCAACAAAGTTACGATAGCTGTCCCTTTCCGGCACAACCGACCACTGCCCGATTTCGGCACGGCAACAAGCCGTGAATCTGTCGAAACTCGGGGCGCCAATCTGAGTTTCTCGCCCGTCAGAACCGAGCAAATCCTCAGTGACTCGGCGCCGCAGCCTGCCATGGATTTTTTAAGAATATCTGGCATTTTGTTCTTGGCTTCGTTACAGTTAACGATATCTAAAGTCGGAGCCTACGAGGCTTTTCGTGTCCCGGTTGCCCTAATGAGAGGCACGCCCAAGGTCCAAATGCACCGGCGAAGATTCGTAAGCTCTCGGTATTGCTCGTGCGAAATCGTGAATGATGGAGCGAAGACATGAAGCGCTTTGGAATGGCAATGATTCTTTTTGCCAGTCTCTGCTGGGCGCAAGAACGTGGCGATTTTCAACCATCCGCAACCAATGTGTGGGGAGCAGACTATCCCCGGATTGACAACGCCGGGAGAGTCGAAGTTCGTGTCAAAGGTCCCGATGCAACCAAAGTGAAGCTGAATTTTTGGAGCGGACCGAAAATCGACATGGTCAAGCAGTCCGACGGATTTTGGACCGTGACCACGCCGCCTCTTGTTCCTGGCTTTCACTACTACACGTTGATAATCGATGGCACAGACGTCAGCGACCCCGCTACCCATGCGTATTTCGGTGGGGGTAGGCCGGTGAGCGCGGTTGAGGTCCCCGAGCCGGGGTCAACGTTCTATTCGATTCAGAATGTACCGCACGGACAGGTGCGTGAGGTTTGGTACAACTCCAAGGTGACGGGCGGTTGGCGGCACGCTCTGGTTTATCTGCCGCCGAACTACGACACGCAAACGACGAAGCGCTTTCCCGTGCTCTATCTTCAGCACGGTGGCGGCGAGGATGAGACGGGATGGATTCGACAGGGTAACGCCAACTTCATCCTCGACAATCTGATCGCGGCGGGAAGCGCTAAGCCGATGATCCTCGTGATGGCGTATGGCTATGCCCAGCGTGCGGGTCAGCCTCTACCCGATTTGACCGGAAAGCCGTTCGGTTCTCCCGAAATGTTGAAGGCCATGCAAGACATGGCAGCGACGTTCGAGGATGATGTGACCCAGGCATTGATCCCCTACATCGACTCGACCTTCCGTACCCTTGCGGATCGGGATCATCGCGCGATGGCCGGCCTTTCCATGGGAGGTATGCAGACCTTCCAGATCACGCTGGACCATCTGGATCTCTTTTCCTACATCGGCGGATTTAGTGGCGCAGGCGGGATGCTCGTGCTGGGAGACCGGAAGCTTGATCCAAAGACGGATTACGGCGGCGTTTTTGCCGATCCGGCAGCCTTCAACAAAAAAGTCCACCTGCTCTGGATTGGTGTGGGGACGAATGAGCCCGAAAGAATGCGTGCCGGGCTTCTGAGATTGCATACGTCACTCAAGGAGGCAGATATTCAGCACGTCTTCTACGAGTCGCAAGGAACCGATCACGAATGGCAAACCTGGCGCCGCGATCTGAAGGAGTTCGCGCCGATGCTCTTCTGACCAGGCCACGGGCAAATGCGAAATTGACCTTTAGGGATGCAACGCTTTCACCAGGCACTGTTATAGGACTTCGTGATCAAGGAGAAAGTATGCGGTCACCCAACTTCGGATTTCTTATTGCTGCGGTTGCCTTCCTGGCAGTTGGTAGTGTGTCAGCACAAAACGCCCAACAGCCTGCTTATCTGAACACTGCCTTATCGCCACAGCAAAGGGCAGAGGACCTGGTCCACCGTATGACGGTGGAAGAGAAGGTAACGCAACTCGTGAACCAATCGCGCGCCATCGCGCGCCTGAACGTGCCTGATTACGACTGGTGGAGCGAGGCGTCGCACGGCGTTGCCACGAAGGGCACGACCGAGTTTTCCGGGCCGACCGCTTTGGCTGCGACCTTTGATACCGATGCAATTCACCGTATGGCCATCGCGATCGGCACCGAAGGGCGAATCAAGCACGTCCAGAGTATGCGTGACGGGCACAGCAATATCTTTGAAGGCCTCGATTTCTGGGCTCCGAACATTAACATCTTTCGCGATCCCCGCTGGGGACGTGGGCAGGAAACCTTTGGAGAGGATCCCTTCCTGACGGCGCGTATGGGGGTTGCATTTGTCACCGGCATGCAAGGCGACGACCCGAATTACTATCGCGTCATTTCGACGCCCAAGCATTTTGCCGTACACAGCGGGCCCGAACCAACCCGCCACACGGTAGACGTAAAAGTGAGCAAGCATGATGAACTGGACACGTACTTGCCCGCATTCCGCGCGACCGTAATCGAGGGCAAGGCCGGCTCGATCATGTGCGCCTACAACAGCGTCAATGGGCAGCCCGCCTGTGCCAATGAGTTCCTTCTGCAGGACCAGTTGCGGGGAAAATGGCATTTTCAAGGGTATGTCGTCTCGGATTGCCAGGCGATCATCAACATCTACCGGGACCATCACTACACTAAGACCCAGGCTGAGGCTTCGGCTCTGGCCTTGCAACGCGGCATGGACAATGAGTGCGTGGATTTCGTATCCAAGGTGAAAGACGACCATGACTACAAGCCCTACCTCGACGCCTACAAGCAGGGAATCCTGACCGAGAGCCAGATCGACACTACCCTCGTCCGCCTGTACACGGCGCGAATCAAGTTGGGTATGTTCGATCCGCCGGGGATGGACCCCTATTCGAAGATTGACCCGAAACTGCTCGACAGCAAGGAACATCGGGCGATGGCGCGCGCGATAGCCAACGAGGCCATGGTGCTGCTCAAGAACGACGGCACGCTGCCTCTGAAGACAGGCAAGCTCAAACTTGCTGTGGTCGGACCGCTTGCCGATCAGACGAGATATTTGCTTGGCAACTATAACGGCATTCCTACGCACACCGTGTCGGTGCTGGAAGGCCTCAAGGCGGAGTTTCCCCAAGCGCAGATCAACTTTGTTCCGGGCACGCAGTTCCTACGCAACGATGGCGACCCAGTTCCGGCCTCGGTTTTCACCACTACCGACGGGAAGCCGGGCCTGACCGCGGAGTTCGCGACGGGCGAGTTGTTTAGTCGCACGAAGCCTACTGTACTTGCGACTGTTCCCGTCACGACCATCGATCTGAAGGCAGCCGACATCCCTTCCCAGGCCGTCGGCAAATATCCGCTGCAGGTGCAGTGGACGGGTTTTCTCACGCCTACCGAGTCCGGCGAATTCAGTGTCGGCTTACGCTTCGTAGGCGGGTCGATCAGGGTCTTTCTAGACGGCAAGGAAGTTGTCCAGGCGTGGGGTGGTGNCGCCGACGGCGTGAGGGCCAAGACGGCACACATCCGACTTGAGAAGGGGAAAAAGGTCGCCCTCAAGGTTGAGTACGCGCAGGCGACCTCCGGCCCGGTCGGAGCGCAGTTGATCTGGGGGAAATATGNCCCCAAGCCGAGCCCCGAAGCGGTTGCAGCGGTGAAAANCGCCGACGTGGTGATTGCGGTCCTCGGTATTACCAGTGAGCTGGAAGGTGAAGAAATGCCGGTGGACGAGGAGGGATTCAAAGGCGGTGACCGCACCAGTCTGGATCTTCCCAAGCCGGAGCAGGAGTTGCTCGAAGCCGTGACGGCTGCCGGAAAACCTGTGGTCCTCGTTCTTGCCAACGGAAGCGCACTGGCTGTGAACTGGGCCCAAAAACACGTAAACGCAATTCTCGAATCCTGGTATGCGGGCGAAGAAGGCGGCGCAGCCATCGCGGAAACGCTGTCCGGCAAGAACAATCCCGCCGGACGCCTCCCCGTCACGTTCTACACCGGGGTCGAGCAACTACCGCCGTTTGAAGATTACGCGATGAAAGGCCGCACCTATCGCTATTTCGAGGGTAAGCCCCTTTACCCATTTGGATATGGCCTGAGCTACACGACCTTTTCGTACAGCGGTCTGACGCTCCCCAAGAGCGCCGTCACGGCAGGCGATCCGCTTACGGCGGAAGTGACTGTCACCAACACCGGTACGCGCGAGGGAGATGAGGTTGCACAGCTTTACCTCAGTTTCCCTAGTGTTCCAGGAGCGCCCCTCCGTGCCTTGCGCGGCTTTAAGCGCGTTCATCTGAAACCCGGCGAAGCGCAGAAAGTGNTNTTTGAGCTGAAAGAGCGCGATCTGAGCATGNTTNGCGAAGTGGGTGAGCCGATCATCGCCGAGGGCAAGTATACGGTCTCGGTCGGCGGCGGGCAGCCGAATACAGGATCGCCAACGGTTGCCGGGACCTTCCAGGTGAAGAATTCCAAGGTGCTGCCGGAGTAGTCGGGCTGTGGGAGACTGCGTGGTTTTCGACGGCAGTCTCCCCGGACCACTCCATGGTTCGATCTCACTCAGACTGAGGCAAAGAAGTATTTTGGGACAGGACAGCGATGATGACGAAACGATGGCGTCTTGAGAGATTCAAGTCGAATGCTTGGGCTCCGCTCCTCGGAATGTGCTGCTTCTTTTTGAGCGCAACGAGTGGAAGCGCACAGCTCTGGGAAGTCCCTCCACTGCCCGCCGTCACGGTCGCGCTCGCTCCCGATGGCATGACTGCAACCGTGGGGACGGAGAACCTCCACATCTCGGTCTGCCGCTCCACGGTCATTCATTTCGTGGCCACCCCCGGACCGCCCGCTAAGGTCAAGCCGCACCAGCCATGGATGCTCGATTTGAAGGAGTCGTGTCCAGGCGCTAAGTTCCGGTTGTCGCAAACAACCGATGCCGCAATCGTCACTACGGATTCGCTGAAAATTGAACTGTCCCTCAAGAGGGGAAATGTGCAATACAGCACAAGAAGCGGCGAGGGTCTTCTGCGCGAGCGCGACTCCATTCCACGCACTTACGATCAGGCCGAGCTGAATAGCGAGAAGACCTTCCACATCGAAGACCGGTTTGCGCCCGATATGACCGAGGGCTTCTACGGATTAGGGCAACATCAAAGCGGCATGTTCAACTACCGCGGGGCGACAGTTGAACTCGCGCAGAACAACACCGATGTCGCGATTCCACTGCTGCTGTCGTCAAAGGGCTATGCATTGATGTGGAGCACCGCGTCGTTAACCTATGTGGACAATCGCTTCCCGCTTGAATTGAACTTGAGTTCTTTGGCCGGGCGCTCCATCGATTATTACTTCATTTTTGGTCCGGAAATGGACCAGATCATCCATCAATATCGCAACCTTACGGGACATGCCCCCATGCTCCCGCAGTGGTCTTATGGATTCTTTCAGTCCAAGGACCGCTACGTCTCGCAGGATGAAGTTCTTGGAATCGCGCATCGCTATCGCGAACAGCGCATACCGCTCGACGTTATCGTTCAAGACTGGTTTTGGTGGAAAACAGAAGGCGATCCGGTCTTCAATCCGAATTTCCCCGACGTGCCCGCTGAACTTAGAAGTCTCCACGATGAACATATCCACGCCATGCTTTCGGTGTGGGGCCTGTTTGACACCAAGTCTGAGAACTTCCGGCAAATGGCCGAGCAGCATCTGGACGTTCCCGATGCTCACGTGTATGACGCTACAAACCCGAAAGCGCGGGAGTTCTTCTGGAACAATTTGGCAGGCAAGTTGTTCGCTCAGGGGTGGGACGCTTTTTGGCTGGACAGTGCGGAGCCCGAAGAATTCTGGCCGCACATGGGCGACGCAATGCTTCGTAACAAACAAATTTATATCGGCAACGGCGCCGAGTACACGAACGTATTTCCGCTCATGCACACTCTTGGTGTCCAGCAATACTGGAAGGCAACGACGGACCGCAAACGTGTGTTTCTGCTCACCCGGTCCGCTTTCCTTGGGCAGCAGAGAGTTGGAGCAACGGTCTGGTCCGGCGACGTCTACGGCTCGTATTGGGGTTTAAGACATCAAGTCGCAGCCGGCTTGAACTTTGCGCTCTCCGGTTACCCTTATTGGACAACCGATATCGGGGGATATTGGCCGCCTCATGACGACCCCATCGCCGATCCGAAGTTTCAAGAGCTTTACGCCCGCTGGTTTGAGTACGGGGTCTTCTGTCCCATCTTCCGCACCCACGGACACAGGCCGCAAAACGAGATTTGGGCTTTCGACAAAGTCGAGCCCATCCTGATCGCCTACGACAAGCTTCGTTACCGCCTCATGCCATACATCTATTCACTGGCTTGGCGGGTGACCAACGAAGACTACACGATTCAACGCCCGTTGCTGATGGATTGGCGCACCGACCCGAGAACCCGCGACGTTGGCGATCAGTTCATGTTCGGACCAGCCATCCTGGTGAATCCGGTGCTTGCTCCCAATGCAACTCGGAGAACCGTGTATCTGCCAGATTTGCCGGCCTGGTACGACTTCTGGACTGGAGCCCCGCAGCCGGGAGGGCAGGAAATTGACGCCGTCGCTCCTCTCGACCGCATTCCTCTCTACGTACGTGCCGGTTCAATTCTTCCATTAGGGCCCGAGATTCAGTACGCCAATGAGAAGCCAGCCGGACCGATCGAACTCCGGATTTATCGGGGAGCAGATGGCACTTTCAATCTTTACCAGGATGCCGGCGACGGCTACGACTATGAGAAAGGTGCGCACACGGTCATCCCCTTTCGCTGGTCAGAATCCACGCGAACCCTGGCGATTGGAGCCCGGGAAGGCACCTACTCCGAAATGCCTGCGGGCATTCAGATCAATATTGTTTGGGTATCCCCCGGGCATGGCTCCGGGCTTGCAGCGGTAGCGAACCCTGACAAAACCATTGACTACGTTGGTAAGGCCGTTTCGATACAAGCTCCTTGACGCGCGTGGCAAGACTGCAATATCTCGAACCGGAGGCGGCGAGAGAGGTTCAAAGTGATTAAGACGAAACTGCGTTGTGTCGTAGCGCTCGCGATGGTTCTCGCTCCGTTGCCTCGGCTCGCTGCCCAAGTTCAAACTGACGTGCCTCCCCTTGTCCCAGGTGCGAAGCCTGTCACCGTGGAACACATAAAAGTCCACGGAAGGGCGCTTGAAGGCAATCTGGAGGGGAACGCGGTCGATCGCGACGTGTTCGTGTATCTGCCACCTGGCTACGCGCATGAACAGTCTCGCCGCTACCCGGTCGTGTACGCGTTGCACGGTTATTCGATCGGAGCAGAACAGTGGACCCACGAAATCCATGTGCCGCAGACCATAGAAGGCGCGTTTACACAGGGCGCGCAGGAAATGATCGTCGTGCTGCCCGATTCGAAGACGCTGCACAACGGATCGATGTATTCGAGTTCAATCACCACCGGAGACTTCGAACGATTTGTTTCGTACGATCTAGTGGCGTACATCGACGCTCACTACCGCACCGTCCCAGAGCGAAGCAGTCGCGGGTTGGTGGGCCACTCCATGGGAGGCTATGGTGCAGCCCGCATTGGCATGAAGCATTCCGATGTGTTTGGCAGCCTGTACATCATGAGCCCGTGTTGTTTGTCGCCGCGGCCGGCCGGACCCGCAAACCCAGAAATCGACAAGGTTCTGGAGGCCGTGAAGGCTCCCGAAGACTCAGCCAAGCTGCCGTTCTTGCCCCGTGCCATGCTTGCCACTGCGGCTGCTTGGTCACCTGATCCCAAGAACCCTCCGCTTTACCTCGATCTGCCGACAAAGGACGGCAAGCCGCAGCCGGAAGTCCTCGCGAAATGGACGGCAAATGCGCCGCTCGCATTTGTGGACCAGTACATCAGGGCCCTCCGCGAATATCGCGCAATTGCGATGGACGTAGGTGACCAGGACGGTCTACGAGTGGACGCCGGCAAGCTGCATGACGTTCTCGACAAGTACGGAATCGTAAACAGCTTCGAAATTTATCCGGGCACTCACACCAGCAAGGTAGCCGACCGTTTCCAGAACCACGTAATGCCTTTCTTCAGCAAAAATCTCTGTTCTCAGTCAAGTTGCCGGTAGCGGAGCAAGTTGCGCCATAAGCACTCGAAATTGTTTGCATGTTGCACGCCGCCCTGTCTCTTGTATTGGGCATGCTCGGGCTACGCACACAGCGGGCGGAACAGGCTAGTTTGAGCCGGTAGCCGGAGTGCGCACTCTCACGCCCAGAGTTCCGGCGTTTCCTGAGTTGAGATCGTAAACACCGGTGCGAAGGTGGATGTCTGTATTGGAAGGGAGGTCGAGCTCTTCTTCGAAGTGAACACCGGATTCTCGTGCCTCCTGCAAACCCTCGGGCGTGATATTCAGGAGCCCACGCTGCCCCGCCATGTTTAGCGGCTTTCCGGCGTCATCGTAGGCGACAGCCTTTACTTCGAGTTGAGCACGACGACTCCCATCCGGTTGGACATCCAGCTTAATCTGGTTGAGCGAGACACCGTAATCCAGCGTGTAGTGTGTAGTAGGTCCCTTCAGGTTGCTGACAGCATTACCGGAACTTCCCGAGGATTTGGCACTCGAGGGAGTGACGCTCAACTTGTAGACGATCTGCGCCATGTCAGGCAAGCCAAAGCCCATCAGTGGCAGCAGGGGATCGTGGGGTTCGGCTGATCCCGATCCAATTTTGCTGTCAGTGGCGTAATAACCGCGGCGATAGGAGAGAACGTACTTCGGGTTCGTCGATTCGACCCGCGTGTGGCGAAAGCGGTTGTCGATCTTGGTGTTCGTTGGACTGTAGGTCAAGGTGTAATAGTGCATGCCCTGGTTTGTGACCCGAGTCAGAATGTCTGTTATGCCGTTCGAATTAAAGAAAGCCTGCCCTCCCGTGTTCTTCGCCAATGATTCCGCCGTAAAACGTGTCGAAGAAACACTCTGCAATTCGGCATTCATCTGATCGACGTTGTTCTGGGCCATGATGCTGGGTCTTTGCTGGCCGATAGCGCTGGCATCGGCGTGATAAACCGAGTGAATCATCAGCCCTTCCGCTGTGACCGGATAAATCGCTATCTGGGCGGCGGTGCACAAGTCAGCAGTTTTTTGAATTTCATGCACGTACGCCTGCGGGGCAACGCCCAGATTTAACAAATTCGCTTCAGGAAAGAGGACGATGGGAAAGCTGCCAGATACCCATATCACGTTCTTGCGTCCCGGGTATCCGGAGAGATAGCGCGCCAGTTGCTGAAAGGCGGAAAGGGTGATGTTAACTCTGTCTTCCGTCATTGCGATGTCTTTCTCAGCTATCAATGCTTTGAGGGCATTTACCGGGTCGACGGCTTCCTGCGCGAGAGTGGGTGAAGTCGGAGTCGTGCTAGGAACCATTATGGCTTCGTTGATTATCGAATTATCAGCTTGTGACTCCGGCTGCGATTTCAGAAGAGGCGAAGGCCGTGGCCAAGAGAGAGCGGGATCATTCAGTGCTGCCAGGAGCCGCGACGAGTCGCTGGTGAACTCCTGGACCATCCGCAAGCGCGATGACAGAGTAAAAATCGCAACCCGTGCTCCCGCCGGAAGTGTTTTCAGGTACTTGAGGGTCTGCTGGTGCACGAACTGCTGATCCGGCATTTGCGTGTTCAGAGAGTCCATCAGGAGCACATTGATGGAATCCGCGGTCTTCACTCCGGGGTAGTTCGTATAAACATTCTTCGGCATCGGCGGCAGATCCGCCGTCGTGATGGGAGCGCCGGTGTGTTCCTTGAAGGAGGCGATGTGCTGCGGCTTGTCATCTTCAAAAACGCGAAAATCATTTTGCGTCAGGCCGGTAACCGGGGTCCC
>JGIcombinedJ26865_1000081_pt1 | contig 17794 bp, 22 predicted proteins | sample NGESurdeep072012_7_FD_26865 | JGI IMG/M metagenome (IMG submission 26865) | reverse complement strand
AATCGGTTGAACGGAGCCGCCGTTAGTGACTATGGGTTTGGGCGAGGCTTGGGGAGTGGCTACGATGTCGACGGGGGATGTGTAACCCTGGAAGTTTGGCAATGCGATTGCTTTTATGTAATTTCATTGCACTGCAGCAATTTCGTGTTGGCTGAGGGAGTGCTGGGCGCCGCCATCGTTTCGTGACTGACTGTAGCATGCAACCTCCCTTGGAGAATCGTAGCATGGACAACTCTGCCGCGTAGCGGCTTCGTTCAACAGGCCATGTAGTAGCCTATCCGAAAACGGCGGCCCCCCCAGGATTACCTAACAGATGGCGATTTCACAACTCCGATATGCGCCCGACCCCATTTCACGATAACCTTCGACCAGCCGATCACACTTTCTCACGACGCTCCACTGAGTCTGACAAGGAGCTACTCGCGGTATAATCCCGCCCACATGTTGCCGTTGAAGGTGGGATTCCGGCTGAATTGATATGAGATCGTCCCGCCCTCAGTTGGGGCGGGATGGATGAGTTGTATCGCGCTCGCAAAACCCGGCGGAGGCGCCATGTAACGATAAAGGTGCTACCGTCGTGCCGCTAGCGTTATATCCGGAAGCCTGGCTTGGTTTCGGTGTTAAGCGCCATACAGAAGATTATCCTTAGCGCACGAGAAAGACTCATCGTAGGGGCTAGAGGAGCGTAAGTGCATGATTGGGACCTCCATTGCGCACTACACCGTAGTTGAGGAACTCGGCAGGGGCGGGATGGGTGTGGTTTGGAAGGCCCGCGATCATCACCTCGACCGCTTCGTCGCAATTAAGGTACTGAGTTCGGAGGAAGTCGAGCTCGAGAATGTTCCGCGGCTGGTTCATGAGGCCAAGGCAGCTTCGGCTCTCAATCATCCCAACATCGTACACATTTACGACGTTGGGGATTCCAATGGGCTTCCCTACATTGCCATGGAGTACGTCCCAGGCAAGACTCTGGCGGAGCGGATCGGCCGCCGAGGCCTGCACCTCTCGGAGGCCCTGAAGTTCGGAGCGCAGATTGCCGATGCGATGGCCACCGCGCACCATGCCGGTATCTTGCATCGGGACCTGAAGCCGGGAAATATCATCATCGGCGACACCGGTAATGTGAAGATTCTCGACTTTGGATTGGCGAAGGTGGTGGACGGCGGCACGAACAGCTTCGCCTCTACCCAGACTTTCTTACCAGAAGTATCGCGCAGATTTGCCGGAACCGTCCCGTATCTCTCACCTGAACAAGCGGAAGGATTACCGCTTAACCTGCAATCCGATATCTTTTCTTTCGGGGTCATCCTTTACGAGATGATTAGTGGCATCAACCCCTTTCTTCGCGCATCGCAACACGCCACCATCGCTGCAATTCTCAACGAGGAACCGAAACCGCTACATGAACTTGTGCCTACCATTCCGGCGGAAGTCGAGCGGCTGATCACCAGATGCCTGCGAAAAAGACCGGAGCAGCGACTGCGAAGTATGGCCGACCTGGCCATTGCCTTAAAGGAGCTGCAGCAGGAGTCCGACTCGGGCCAACTCTACGCTACAGGTTCTCCTCATGCCGCAAGCAATAAACGCAGAAGGTTCGCGGTATGGACGGCGATTGGTCTAACAACTCTCGCGTTGATTGGCATTGGTTTGTGGAAGGCACGAAACGATCGAGCGCCAGCCCCGAGCTACGAACTGATACCCATCACTACGTATCCAGGCCGACAGATGCAGCCGTCACTCTCTCCAGACGGCACGCAAGTGGCTTTTTCCTGGAATGGTGCTGCAGAGGACAAGTTTCATATCTTCCTCAAAGCTCTCGGACCTGGTCCTCCACTTCAACTCACGCATGCGGCTGCCGATGACACCTCGCCGACATGGTCTCCCGACGGAGAGTCGATCGCCTTCCTTAGAACCCAAGATAACGGCCGCTTCGGCGTCTTCGTAATTCCCGCACTGGGAGGTTCTGAACGGCACTTGACAGAGATCTCGATTCCAGAATCTACCTGGATGCCGGGGCCGTACCTGAGTTGGACGCCCGACAGTCGATCGCTTGTGTTACCCGACCATCCAACACCGGACAGGCCCACGGCGATATTCCTATTCTCGATCCAGACGGGTGAAAAACGCCAGCTCACGTTTCCTTCAGCTGACATTCTTGGGGACGCTTGTGTGGGGCTCTCTCCCGATGGTCGGGCCCTGGCGTTTTGCCGGTGTGCGCATTTAGGCGCATGGATCACCGACGTGTATATCGTTGAACTCAGCGCTCAACTCCAACCGACTGCGGATCCCAGGCAGGTTGTCCCCAGCCGTTCCTTGCGCATAAACGGGCTCACCTGGAATCGGACGGGCACAGAGCTCGTTTTTGGAGCAATCCGACAGGACTCTGCCGAAGGCCTCTGGAGAGTGCCCATACCGAATACCGCAACTGCGCCACCTTCGGAGCTACCGGTAGGGGTCGCTAGTTGGCCTAGCGTAGCTCGATTATCGTCGCGCTTGGCATTCAATCGCGTTCTGGGCGGTGGGCAGAACATATGGCGTTTGCAAATCCCTACGGACAACAAGACGCCTGAAGCACCGACGTTCTTGATTGGTTCCACCAGGGGAGACTTCGCCCCGCGTTATTCACCCGACGGTCACAGGATCGCATTTGAGTCATTCCGTAGCGGAAATCTCGAGATCTGGACGTGCAACGACGAAGGACAGGATTGTGAGCAGGTCACGACCCTTGGCGCGGCATTTACCGGCCTTCCAAGCTGGTCGCCCGACGGCAAACAGATCGCATTCTATTCGCGGAAGAACGACAAGTCTTACATCTTTGTCATCGGAGCGGACGGAACTGGCCTGCGGCAACTCACGTTTGATGACGCCAACCACTTCATGCCGAGGTGGTCGAGGGATGGCGCGTGGATCTACTATTCTTCGAATGCCACCGAACCTGTGCAGATCTGGAGAATCCCATCGCAAGGAGGCACTCCGGTGCAGGTCACTCGAAACGGAGGCTTCGCCAGCTTGGAATCGCCCGATGGCAGGTGGCTCTACTACACGAAGAACCAGGCGCCCGACACCAGCCTATGGAAGCTTCCTCTCGCAGGTGGAGACGAAGTCAAGGTACTTCCCTCCGTCCACGTCCACAATTTCGATGTGGTCGACAACGGACTCTATTTCCTGGAGGGTCCGACGACGCTAAAGTTTCTCGATGCCGCCGGAGGATCCGCCACGGTGGCGCACTTGCCGCCCGGTTATGTTGGGCTTAGCGTTTCGCCGGATCGAAAGTGGATCGTGTTTACTGCCGATAAGCCTCAAACAAGCGAGCTAATCATGATTGAAAATTTCCAGAAATAAATCGAAAAGGCTCGCTGAAGAGAACCGGTCAAGGAGGCCATTGTCGGCCCCCGATGTGCCCATACCGCAGCACGCTCAGGCGGAACACACGGAACCGCAGAACTCGGGAGCGCAGGCTTCGAAAGAGAATTGAGGGTACACGGAAAGCGAGCGTGAACAGGCCATATCGTAAGTTAACGGGATGCCGGCACGTAAACTTCATCGGGTCGGATTCCACGCCCGACATTCTACCGCCCAGCCGACCCGCTCATCATTTAGCAATCCCGGCATGGGATGTTAGATGAGACGACTTCTACCGCCATCGATTGCTTTCGGAAAAACGAGGCGACCGCTGCAACCGACAGGTCCATATTGGCAGTGGGGCCAATCACGACCCGGTCGATAAAGTCCCAGCGACCTGCAAGTGGATTCAAGCTTCGTTTCATCGAAGAGCCAGAGTACCGGGAGTGGTCGCGGGGTATGAGGACGGGTACGTATGGAACTAGTGTTGACCGGGTGGGCCTGAAATCGAAATTGTCGCAACCCAACAACATGTTGTCTACAAGCAGCCTGTACTCACGTTCAATGCTAAATGAGGGATGTTTCTTAAAGTGTAAGCGTCCGGACGAGGCCGTGTTGACAAGGCGCATAGATAATAAGTATCCACGAAAGAAGGACGTCCCAATCCATGAAGGCAAGTAGTGGTCATTGCCGCTAGCATTTCCGCGGAATCCTGCACTAGACCGAGATTCTGGATATCAGGCGCGCGGCCTAGGCTTTCGAGAGATGATGATGACGACCATCAGCACCGTTCCAACCGTCGCAACCCAATACCCTATCCACCAACTCACAAGGACAGGGTCGCCCAGCCATGCCGGACGGGTTTCGCTGAGGCGCGAGAATACTTCCGGCAGATGCCGGATCGTCTGCAAAAGTCCTGGAGAAACCACGTCGTTATGATGGGCCGTCAGCCCGGTGTAGTACGGTATGAGCAAGGCATGCATCCCGTAGAGATCAAGCCCGGCGACGGCGATGGCCAGCAACGGCAACACAACGCCCACCGGAAAGAATGCCTCAAGCCCCCACACCAGCAGAATGCCTTCGGCCGCCACAGCGGCATAAAGATACCAGCCGGTTGAGGCTGATACGCCTTCATGCAGAAACGTGATCAGGACGTGATACGCCAGACCTGCCCAGAAGCACAGGTAGAAAGCAGCCAATACCAGCACATCGCGAATTTCGTCGTCGGCCCCTCGCGGTCGATACAGCCTGACGACGACTCCAGTGATCCCAAGCACGATCACAAGGAACGCCACCAAGTAAAGGGCGACGGGCACACGCAGGAAGCTCCAGCCGCCGAACCAGATGTGCGAGATGAGTACGGACAGGACGCCGCTTTTCCAGTTGACGCGCGGGACGGCGGACAGCTTCTGCAGCAGGGAAATGTGACGCAAGGCAGCATCGTGGCCGAGCCCAGACCACGAACCGCTGGCAGCATGGACATGGTTATACCAGTATCCAGCGATCGCGAAAGCTGCCGCAAAAGCGGCACTACAGCGTCCCACAATCGTGGAAATCTTAGGATTGCGCGTGCCAGCGCCGCGAGGTACCCAGAAACTGATCCCGGCAAGCACGATTACCGCTGGAATTGCGGTCAGGAACGATGCCATGGTCATCAGTCCTATGCCAAGTGCGCAGCCCAAGGCGATCCACCAACGCCATGACATCGAATGCTGCGCAACCCGCAAGGCAGCCACGAGGAGAAGTGAATAGAGCATGAGTGACAGGCTCTGGTTTCCAACACGAGCAACGTTGATCATCAGCTCCGGCATCAGGACGACGACGGCGGTAACACCTGCGGCTTGCAGGTCGCTGCGCAGGACGCGCCTCGCGATCGACCAGACCGACGGCACCACCGCCGAGGCGAGCAGTACATTTAAAATTCGCAACAGGTACACCCGTGAGAGCAATGGCATTGCTTTCATCCAACCCAGCGGGATGGCAACCAGCCAGTAGTACAACGGAGCCTGCTGCGATTCATAGTTCCGGATAGGCTCGGCGGCGGGATGGGCTCCCTGTTCCGGAGGAAGCGCACGAAGAGCATCCATTCGTCGATTTCTCTCGGCGAGCGTCAACCTCCAGAAGTCATCGTACGTTGCGAGTGGCTTTGGGATGCTCTGGAATTGCAACTCCCATGGGACCGGCAGGAGATGCAACGAATTTTGCACCTCGAGGGAAACCAGTGTATCCGCCTGTGGCATACCGCGTCCGCTGGCGACATGTTGCAACGCCGAGAAATGAAACGGCTCGTCGTATCCCTCCCATGCCGGCATCAGCGCCGAATACCACAGTCCCCGGACGACGAACGCGAGCCACAAAAATACAAGCGCGGCGGTGCGCCGCCGGAATGGAGTCTCGGCCAACATTGGCGATTTGCTCAACAGGGCAGGCGTAACCTGGGGATTCTTTGAAGGTGGATTCGAGCTGCGCATCGTTAAGCTATATCCGTCGGTGGCAACGGCGACACACCTGAGCGGATGGAGGACGCCGACCGTGATTTTGCCGTCTGCGATCAGCTCGGCGATGTTGCGCAGGGGCAAGGAAGTGACGGCGGAGTTCTTCCCGGCTGCATTCTTATCTACGCTGCCGGTTCGATTGCGGGCGGTAGGCTTGCGGCGATCTGCCAAGGCAGCAACTCCTCGATGTGAGTGATGGGGTGGTCGGCGATGCGTGTCAGCACCTCTCGCAGGTACGCTTCAGGATCCAATCCGTTGAGTTTCGCCGAGCCGATCAAACTGTAGATGGCCGCGGCGTGCTCGCCGCCGGCGTCCGATCCCGCAAAGAGATAGTTCTTCCGGCCTAGAGCCACGGCGCGCAAGGTGCGTTCGGCGGCATTGTTGTCGATCTCAATGCGTCCGTCATCGCCATAGCGCACCAGGGCCTCCCAGCGTGAGAGCGCGTAGCGAATCGCCGCGGTGGTGTCCGATTTCCGCGACAGCTTGGTTAAGCTTTCTTCGAACCATTGCCGCAGAGATTCGAGCAACGGTTTGGCACGGGCGTTGCGGACTTGCTGCCGCTGGTCCGGCGGGCGCCCTCGGATCTCTCGTTCGATGGCATACAGTGCCCCGATGCGCTCCAGGGCCTCGGTTGCCAGCGGCGAAGCGTGCGCCACCTGCAACTCGTAGAACTTACGCCGCACATGCGCCCAGCAGGCGGCCTCTTGAATGCGGCCGTTCTCGTAAAGTTGATGGAATCCGGCGTAGGCATCGGCTTGCAGGGTACCGTGGAACTGACGCAGATGCTGCTCGGGATGCTCGCCCTTGCGGTCCGGCGAATAGGCGAACCACACCGCTGGTGCTGCGGCGTCGCCTGCGGGACGGTCATCGCGAACATAGGTCCACAACCGCCCGGTCTTGGTCTTGCCATTTCCCGGAGCCAACACCGGCACCGGCGTGTCGTCGGCGTGCAGCTTGCTGGCAGCCGTCACATAGCGGAACAGAACTTCCACCAGCGGCTCCAGCAACCGGCTGGTTCCGCCCACCCAGTCCGCCAGTGTCGAGCGTTCCAACTCCACGCCTTGGCGGGCATAGATCTCGGACTGACGATACAACGGTAAGTGATCGGCGTACTTCGAAACCAGCACGTGGGCCAGCAGTCCTGGCCCGGCCACACCGCGCTCGATCGGCCGACTCGGAGCCGGCGCCTGCACGATACAGTCACACCCCGTGCAGCTCAGCTTGGGACGCACATGACGAACTACGAAGAAACTGGCAGGCAGGTACTCCAGAACTTCGGAGACATCCTCACCGAGCTTGCGCAACTTACCGCCGCAACCCGGACACGTCGCTTCCTTCGGTTCGTGCCTCTGGGTTTGGCGTGGTAGATGACCGGGCAACGCGCGACGCACCGGTTTCGGAGTGGAAGCCAGAGAAGGGGCTGCGGAAGAAAACTTAGTCTCTGCCTGGCTTGCGTTCTCTGCGGGGTGCGATTGCAGCTCTTCCAGCCGCAACTCCAGCTGCTCGATCTGCCGATCCAGTTTCTCCGACTTGCGCCCAAACTGCATGCGCCGCAGCTTGGCGATCAGCAGCTTCAGATGCTCGATCTCGCTCTGGTGCGAGAGCAACTGCTCATGCTGCGAGAGGATCAGCGCCTTCAATCCAGCTTGATCCAGCAGATCCAGGTCGGGAAGGGTTGTGTGGGGAGCAGCCACACACGGAGTATGCCATCAACTCTGCACGGAGGACGTAGTGCAGCGTACAAAAACTGTGCAAATCGCACAGAGGAACTTAGATCGCCAACTGCGGCTCCGCCGTGCGCACTGGACGGCGCCAATCGATGCCTTCCAACAGCATCGATAACTGCGCTCGCGTCAGCGAAACCGTGCCGTCCGTCGCTTGTGGCCAGATGAATCGTCCGCGCTCCAGGCGCTTGGCGAACAGGCAGAGTCCGTCGCCATCCCACCACAGTACCTTGATCAGATCACCGCGCCGGCCGCGAAACACAAACACGTGACCGGAGAACGGACTCTGCTCCAGCCTCGTCTGCACCAGCGCACCCAGCCCCTGGAAGCCACGCCGCATGTCGGTTACTCCGGCCGCGATCCAGATATGCGTTTTCGCCGGCAGCTCGATCATCGCAGCAGATACTCCAGGACCACACGTAACGCTGCTGCATCGGCTCGGCCTTCAATGCGTAGATGGGCTTTGGGAAACTCGACGTAGATTCCGCCCGCTGTGGTGGCCGGGCTGAGCTTAGCCTCCGGTTCTACTCTCCTGCTCGCTCTCGCGTCAGTTACCGTCACCGGCAGCAGGCTGATGCTGCCCGTGGTCTTCTCGCCCAGACGGCCTTGACGATAGAGATTGCGCCAGTAGAACACCTGATTGGCGTTAACCCCATGCTGTTGCGCCACCCGTGCCACCGATGCACCAGGCTGCATCGTCTGCTCGACAATCTTGCGCTTCTTCGCGATGCTTCGCCGCTGCCGCTTCGCGCCTTCTACTTTCTGGATCAAAGAACCGACCACCATCACCTCGCAACACAATGCGTGTGTACAAGGCGATGGTCTCGCTAACTTACTGAGAAGTACAGACGGCCAATACCGTACGCTTACCTTAAAGTACGCAATGCGTTCAATGATGATATTAAAAAAGTCTCCGGAGACATGCTTGAAGTCTCGAACAGCGGGGGTGTCTTCCGTCGCCATATATGCCGATATGCGTGTCGCGATGTGAATCTCCTCGTCAAGTGATTCGACAATGGAATTGTCCACATAATCGATTGCCCTGAAGGTGACCTTCGCAGTGATTGCCGGGAGCTTCGAGACGTTGGGGTCGCCCTTTGAATCGACGAAGGCGCGCTTGAGGCAATCGACTCTGAATCCGACGGCAACGCCATTGCCATTGGGACAATATGAACGCCACTGAGGGAGAGAGTCGGGGTCCTGCGAAAAAGACGCCACAAAAGGGCGGCTCTCAAACCCGCGATTGCGTCTCTCTAAGAACTTTTCAAAGATGGTTTCGTCTTTTAGCGGGTAGGTTTGACGATAGGCCGGTATCCGCTCGCGAATGAGATTGAGGTAGTGGTCTCCCTCCGAGACGTCATTGAGGTAACTGATGCTGGTGGCCCAGATGGAAACTGATTACGGTCATGCTGCCTCGGCTTCGGCGGATTCTCGTAACTCGTGAAATGGCTTCCCAGTTCGTGTGTGGGTTAATGGCTGAGTTGGGGCTGGATAGCGAAATCAGGGATGGCAGCTTACTGCTGTTGCAGCCCAGCGCAGAACAGGAATCCGCTGATGAGCCCGAGCCGCGCCTCCAGCACGACGACCCTACTCCTGATGCCGAGCCGAGCCTCCAGCACGACGAACCAATACACAGGGTCGGACATCCGAGATATGCGGGGTTCAAAATCGCAGAACCGTGGTAGGGTTATAGACAGGGACAGTACTGAATCTGGGGGGTGAAGCGCCCCAACAGTTTCCACGCTATTCGCGGTGATTTGCTGGCTTGTCGTCACGCACCAGCTTGACGGGTACGCGATTTCTGCTCTGCATCCATTCGTCGCAGAGCTTCTCTACCCGCTCGAAAAGGCCATCTTGCTCTAGCTGGCTCGTGTCACGCTCCTCAAGAGTATTCTCAATCACCCTCAGTCTCCCCACGCGAATCGGCAGTGTGCTGACCTGCTCGCCGAAACGCCTTGTCCTCTCTCTCTATATCGGCACATTTGAGTACTCATATAGCTTGTGTGCCAGAATCGCCACCAATGCCCCCACGTCGGCGGTGCAGTGGGCTCTGGCTGGGGGCGACTCCCGCGCCTCAGATTGATGCCTTGTTTTGCCGAAGTAAACGGCAAATTTGACCGCTCAACTGAGGGTGAAGACCCCCAACATTGGCCACGCTATTCTTCGTTCTTGGGATCAGGGTGATCTGCTAACTTGTCGTCACGCACCAGCTTCGCGGGTGCGTCATTTCTGCGCTGTTGCAATTCGATATACAGCTTCTCCACAAGTTCGATGAGAGTTTCTGGTTCTGGCTGGCTCCTGTCAGGTTCTACGGGCGCATTATTGTTCACAGACCTGCTCCTTGGGCGAATCGGCGAAGTGCTGACGCACTCGCTGCCGCGCTTTGTATCACCCCCCAGCTTCATAGTCTGTTGAAGTAATTTTGAGCCAAGAGATGGAAGCGAGTAAAGTCCATGTCCTTTGACCGACAACTGCTCTGTCTCATTTCGGGAATCATGCTGGTGGTCAGGCAGCGGCCACATGTGTCAGTTGATCGCCGCCGTGCCCCAACGGGTTCTCTCGAACTGGGCTCTGGCCAGAGCGGGAATATGGCGGGTGGTGGTCGCAGATTCATGCAGTATTTTGGAGATAATAATCGCACATTTCGCGGCTCTGCAGGGGGCTCAAGCCCGGCAACATTCCCCTCCGCCCAGACTCCCAATCCTCTGACCAGCGCAATCGGGCAGCAGCCGACGCTCAGGTGGGTGATGTAAACGGAAAGAGTCATCTACCAACCGAACCCGCTCTCCAAAAGTGCCGCAGCCGCCGTGGACAACATGCTGGGCTTTGGATGTCTGGATTTCTTATGTAGCTGGTGGTAAAGTTGCGCCCGTTATGAGGCAAGTCTGGAAAACCTGTGTGCGTATTCTGATTGGGTTGACGGTTGCCAGCCTAACGATTTGGTATACGGTGTTTCGTCTTTTAGACAGGGGACACCCGCTCGAACCCGTGAATCTTTGGCTGATCGCCATCACGATTGTATGTGTTTGTCTTCTGGCATACCCCGAGATATTCAGTCGGCTTCAGCGCATTGAAGTCGCGGGTGTCAAGATCGAACTACTGGAAAAGAAGCAAGAAGAGCAGCAAGCCCAGTTGGACGAATTCATGCTTGTTCTGCCGATTATCCTTCCGACAAACGAGAGGAAACACCTACTAAATCTTGCTTCGGGAAACACCAAAACTTACATCGGCAACAGCAACGTACAAACGGAGCTTAGACGACTCCGCTCAATTGGACTCATCAGTAACACACAGCCAATTGGGAATATCAAGGACGGCATTCCATTTGACTTGAACAGCTTTGTGAAACTGACCCGTTTTGGCAGCAAGTGGATACCCCAACTCCTGAAATATGAGCGCGAGGTCGAAGCAGAAGGCGAAGACAGGCGTAATGAGGAAAAATGAAGAATGGGGAAATACGAAACGTCCCAATCAAAGACATCAAGACCGAACCCGGCGCTGACGAGCTTGCTCGTTCGGAAAAGATGAAGCCGTATCTGGTGCTGATCGGGGCTCAGATGAAGCGACAAGACATCGAGCCCTACCGAGCAGCGTTGGCCGCACTGCCTCTCGAAGATAGATACGTTTGGCGGGTCATCTCCGCATTGAAGTGGGCTTTCTGCGATCTCGATACCCAGAGCGCGCGAGCCGACCTGTACACCCTCTCAGAAAAAGACCTCGAAATTGTTGCAGAACCTCTTGCTGTGAGGGCAATCCAATTTTGCCTATTTGTTCAGGCGTTGGTCGGACAGGAAGCGATGGAAAAGATAATGCAGCAAGCACTGCGAATTGCGAAGGACTCATCAACTCCCGATCAGGGGAAGTAATCTGTCCCACGGTATCCCCCTCCCCAGATTCGCGATCCGCTGGCCAGCACAATCGGGTACCAGCCGATGTGAGATTTGGGGGTAAAAGCCGCCAAATCGCCGCCGATTTCGCCCCCAGACCGGGGAGGAACATTCGTCAGCAATATCCCGAGAGTAACCACCGCCTGTTGGCGATGTAGGCACCCGGGAGCGGTGGCGTTTATTGCGAAGGCGGTGATTCCCCGCTCTCAGATACGCGCCACCGTATCAGGGATAAGAAAGGGAAATTGTGACTTCCGTTTGTGGGATTGAGGTCAGCAAGTTCCTCCCCTGCACCCAGTTCGCGATCCGGCCACCGCCATTTGTCATCATCCAACACCAACGTGGAGTACAAAACGCTGCTCCTACAACGGCACTGCAGTGCCTTCTTTGTCAGGAGTGCTGTATTGCCTTGGGTAAATTGCTTACGAGCAATAACGTTCAGACACTTTAAGGATTGAATAGGACATTCCTGTGATAGAGTCCCGTCCCATGTCGTTCGTTGAACGCCGTAAGTGGGGTCGTTTGCCGCTCTCGATCCCATTCTTCATGCTCGGTAAGAAACCTACGGGGGAGGAGGTCTTGGAATTTACAACGGCGCTAAATATCTCCGCAGGTGGGGTCTTGCTGGCCACGAAACGCTACTTAGAACCCAGCACCCACATCACCCTTGAAGTGCCGACTGCGTTGACCAGCAAAGCCCAGTTGCCGCATTCGGTTTCGTTGCTACACGCAACGGTTTTACGCTGTACCCCAGAGCGCCAATATTTCCTTCTGGGAGTGCAATTTGAGAAACCATTGATCGCAGCCTCGGCGGAATCGGCAAACGGTTTGTCGGCGGCGAATCCGACAGGAGACCGGAGCCCCGACTGAAATTGGTGCCGCAATAATCGCACGAATACTGGCGTTCGCCCGATCACATGGCGGTGTGCGCCAACTGCAAACAGGACATGCAGGATAAGAACAGCGGGATCAGGCCAGCGGGTCTCGGGCGCACAGGATGCAAAAAGACGGCGGATTGGCATTCCAATTCACTCGTAAGACGCTGGGCTTTAGCCGCACAAAGGGCGGTAGGGGCTTTTTTGACTGGTGCAGCGGCCATCGGGGTCGTGCGACAAACAAGGCGAGGCCTGGGGGCAACTTGGGGCGAACTAAGTTCGTGGCGACTTCCCACGAGTGAGCCTACTGGTGCTTCTGTACGCTCTCAAATCCCTTTTCAAATTGGGTGACCAGCGGAGTTTCGCCAGACTGGAGACCATTGCGTCCCATGACGCGCCAGAGAAAATTGCCACTCGGCCAGAGGGACGCATCGTACACGGCCAGCACGTCTTCGGAAGGCCGACTCGTCACGAGGATGATGATGTCGGCTTCGGAGGGTCGGTACACGATCACGAGTTTCCCCCACTCCTGAATGGCGTTCTGCACGGCGATGATCGCATCCCGATCTTCGGGAAGCAGGTTCACATCGAACTGATTTCCGTCATAGGAGGCAACGTAGACATAGCGAGCATTCCCCAGAGTTCCCGGAAACGCTGCCCCTTTCGCGGTATTCGACTGGGGCCCAGCCGAGGCGGAAATCGCTGCCAGCACAATCAAGCTCATTGCCACGAGAGAAAATCGCTTCATAAAGACGCCTCTACTCCTTAGATGCCTTCGGAGAGGGCGAAGTTACCATGCTCTCAAATCAGCATTGTTCAGTTTGAAGTTGCATAGAATCAACTGATTGGCGTCTCCACTAGATCATGCCGGTTATATCGGTGAAGTGGTTGAGCCGTCTCCGATTTTCGCTTCAGGTATTTCCAGTCACACAGCACTTGGGCGATTACACCCGTGGGGGTACGTCGCTGGCGCTTGATCTCTCCTGATGTTTTAGGCTCCCATCAACAGGGATTCCACAACCCTTGGGGTTGGTGTGTCCGCAGGTTCAATGAGTCGTGCTGGGGCTATCGCGCATATCGTCCGATCTGCGCCCACTGTTGAACCTCCTCGGCCACGGAGAAGATATCGGAGGGGTCTTTGGTGAAGCGAGTGTCCAACCTATAGGCATGATCTTCCAATGAAATCAAGAAATGCCGTCCCGTTTTGTTCAGTCCTCGTACATACAGTTCCATGAATCGCTCGACCCCGAGGATCGTGAACTGGGTGACCTGCACCAGCGCGTGAAACAGAGTTCGATCAGTCGGCCTTTGGCCAAAGGCCACTAGATCAATGAACGGTATAAAACTCATGTGAGCAGCATCTGGCACAACACGCGAACCTCCTGCCTTCACCCGCGAATAGAAAGGCGGGTACGGCAAATGTTCTCCTGTTTCGGATAGGTCGACCACACTTACGAGCTCGAGAAGCTCCGTGGGAAAGAAGGGTCGCATCTTAGGCTTCTGGGTCTCGTCCAGCGACGTGGCGACAGGCCGATAATGCTCTCGCATCTGTGTAAACCATGAGACGGCCTCGGCTACAAGCGCGGCGATCTCCGTCTCGGTCATCTTCGGCGGTCCCGTCATCGACAAAAACCTCGCCACCAATTAGCGTAGATTCTATGGCTCCCCACATTCCCACTCAAGGAAGTCAGACACAGGGTGATGTGATTTCCATCCGCCTCCGCCACCAGCGCAGGGTGCTCAGCAAAGTGTATGGCGCTCGCCACTGACCTATTTAGCGAGTTGTCCGCAAGCACGAACAAGCCAAACCGAAATCTGCTGGTTACCTTCGTAACTGAATCGGGCACGTTCTCACTTGCTCTCGGCTCCAGCGGCTGTAAATATCATGGTGCGCCATCGTCCTGAAGGGGTGGCAGTCGTATTGCGGCTGCTGCCGAGGGTGCTGTCCGGCATCGCGCTTCCGCCGCAACCTGTGCCACGCCTGACAAATTTCTAAGTGTCCTTTCCGGCTACTCTGCGTCATATCTGCAAATGTGCCGATATGAAGAGAGGAGAACGTCAATCGGTCTGGAGGATCGTATGAGAAGTCGCGGCAATCCCAACTGGGGCAAGCCGAATGTTCCTGTTCCCCTCCTTCGTACAGAGTTTGAACAGCAGGTAGAGAAACTCGGCTTGCGTCCCGACGAATATCAAGACTCCCCTAAACTGCGGAACTGGTGCTTGAGGAACGCGAACACGCACTATGTCCCTGAAAATCTGCTGAAAGTTTGGGGGATCGATGTCAAGGAGGGTTGGGGTTCTCCTACGGAGTATATGCTTCTAGCTCACAAGCATTAACTCAGCAGTCTTCGCCGCCAGCCCATTGCAGGATGATCAGCAAGTGCAGGGATTCGACCAAAGGCCGTACTATTCCTTCAACTTCAGCTTGCCCTTATTTTCTTCGAGGAACTCCCGCAAATCCTGCGCCTTGTCCAACAGCCGCACCCCCTGATGGTAAGGTCGCGCTCAGCATATCGGGAAACAGGGTTGGACGGACGAGCCAAACCAATGCGGCTCCTTGTCGCCATCACCGACCTCAACTGGTTCAATTACCTGTCAGAATTGCGCCCAGACGAGGTCAACTTCTGGCAACCCGGCGGATCGGCGGCTTTCCGCGCTCTGTCATCGGGCGAACCGCTGCTCTTCAAGTTCCATGCTCCAAATGACTTTATCGTCGGGGTAGCTTCTTCAGTCATCACACAACACTTCCCGTCAGTTTCGCATGGTCTGCATTTGGACAGAAGAATGGAGCCGCGACTGAGTCCGAGATGCGCCGAAAAATCGAGAAGTACAGGGGTGCTGAGCCCGGTGCCGCTTCGGACTACTCAATAGGCTGCATCCTCCTGCAGAGCCTGTTCTTCTTTGCTCGCGAAGAATGGTTTCCAGTTCCCTGGTGGCACCCCTCGATTCAATGCCATAAGGGTCATTCCACTGATGATGAAGTCGGCAAGCGGCTCTGGGCTGAAGTGCAACTCCGTCTGGAAGCAAGTGACCTGCTAGTTCAAGATGAGGAACGGAACGATGAGGGGCTCCGCTACGGAGAACCGCAGACCGTGTTGCCGCACAACGAGAGCATTTATCGTCCGTGAAGCGGGTCGTTTCTGGGGGGAAAGACGGCGGTTCTGGCGCGGGAGTTTGGCATCAGCAGGGAGACGCTGTATCAGTACCTATATGCGTAGGGACTCAGCACCGCCACTGCTTTCCCCGTGCTACCACAGTGGCCATAGGTATGTTTGGGTGAAAGACAGCTAAGACTCCAAAGCCACCCGTCTGGCACTGTTCCCGTCGCACGTGGCGAACATAAGCGGTGCCTTTAAGCTCAAATGTTGTGTCGAACTTTGGTCTGGCGGGTAAGGTTACAATTAGTTTGATCGTACAATCGACTGGGAGTACCGATTCACTTTCGACGAAGAGGCCATCTATTCCGATATCGCGTGTAATTCCGATAGCATGTTCCCAGTGGCCATCCGCTGTCTGCCATTGAAACCAGATTGGGGCAGGAATTAGATACCGTGTTGTCTTTCGTCTTTCCTTCGTAGGAGTCTTTTCAGTCGGCCATTGCGTCGTCTTATCCATGCCGTGATCATCTTCCTTTAAGCCTAAAAAATAGACCGGCGTGGAAATGATCACAAGAGAGCGAATGGCCCACTGATTGCCTTCTCTTTCATGGCTCGGTACTATGGTGCAAGCTGCTAGAGAAGAGAGTGTGAGCGGTAGGAAAGAAAATCGGCCATGAGAAGGCTGGGCTCCAATGCAGTGACTCCCTTTGAACTTCTGAACTGAACGCTGGAAGTTTTCGTGGAGTGCTGGGCGCGCCACTGGACTATTTCATGTGCCGAGCGGTAATGGGGGTGTTGAGGCCGCAACCCGCACACGTACCAAAGTAACCAAGACGATTCCTGTTTGGTTGGCGTAGCGGATCGTAGTCAACCGTTAAGTGGACACTGCCACACTGCGGACAAGCTAATCGTTGCGTCTTCCTGCCGATCTGCTTAAATTCAAACTTCATCTGTCCACGCACTGAGTGGTTTAAGGATACGCCTTTTGTCAATCCGCTTGGCATGCACCTCGCGGATCACTCGAACACGGGAACCAACACGCCGTTCCTCAGGGCAGATGTGTTTCCAGTTTGGCCATTCTCACGTTCGGCATGCCGCCAAAATAAGGCCAGCAGCACTTCCACCACGTATTGGGATGACGCTCAGCCTATGAAGGGTAAGTCCGTGACGGGCGTCACAGGTTTTATCAACAGCGGTGCGGTTTGCTGTGCAAAAGACGGGGGATATTCCTGCTGGGGGTGTGACCCACTCTAACTTGCTAGTCAGGCTCTCTGTCAACGATCCCTCTAAACTCCTGCACCAATCTGCTTTCGCGAAGCTCAGCATCATTCATGTTCGCTTCGCGAGCGCGATTCCTGAAAGCCATGGCTTTCCTGTGTACGTCTGCGAATGGGTTTGTGTACTGCTGAGCTTGCCACGATATTTCATCCCTGACTCGGAGTCTACTCTTAGGAGGCGCTGGTCGAGTTCACGACGAGGGCGTTGGGGGAGAAATATTGGAGCGGGGGGGGGCATGCTGGATTGCCAGAAGATTCCTGCATTTTGTGAACGCACAATGTACATTGATCGATGGAGTATGTCGGAGTACAAGGAATCCAGACTAAGAGGGGCAAGGTCACGTCTGGGTCTGGCGATGACGACCTCATCTGAAGACTCGGTGGAACTGGAAGCGAAGGCGATGCGAACCCCGCGCCTTTCGCGCCACAGAGTCCGTCGCCGAAAGAGAATCGCAGCGCGGAGTTTACTCATTCTGGCTCTCGTCATTGGGGTCTCGGCCATCTCGGATTTCGCCTATAACGCTTATGAGAGAGCAGATTGCTCCCCTGCCGAGGGGATCATGGTGGGGGCAACTACGATATCCTCGCCGCCGGTGAGCGAAGGATGCAGTGAGGAGTTAGCTCGGCGGGAAGAACTCCTGCAACTGGACTCTGCCGCTGTCGTACTTGCTGCTGCACTCCTGATTACATCCATCGCGATCTCTCGACGGATAAAGAGGCACCGAAGATGACACGCCATCACTGATGTGACCTCGACTGCGTTCAGCGACGAGGAGGTGTGCGGTCAAAAGTTCCTGCGGGATTTCGCCGCTGCCTGTCAGAAAAATGTCGCCGCTGGTGGAGTTCACGACGAGGCAGAAAAATTGACGGGAGGATGGGCATGCTGGATGCGGCACGGTTGGCATCAATCGCCCAGCAAATGCTCATCAACGGTGCATCAGGCCGTGCGTTTCAAGGACAAATTAACCAACAGCTTCGTGGCAGTGCTGGCAATTCGGCACATGGTTGGGAACTTATGCTCCAACTCGCATTCTGCACTGCAAAAGTCAAGCGTGTCATGAGCAGTTGAGGTTTGTTGCACATAGTCGCGTTTACA
>JGIcombinedJ26865_1000079_pt1 | contig 17906 bp, 14 predicted proteins | sample NGESurdeep072012_7_FD_26865 | JGI IMG/M metagenome (IMG submission 26865) | reverse complement strand
CCACAAAGCGCGTTGTGGCCTGCGAATTGTCAGTCTCTTCAGTATGTGCCATGCTCCAGCGATCCAGGTCGTCTCACAGCGAGGATCACTCCGCTCGCGCAGCGACCTTCCAAACACAGCAGGTTTGCGAAGCTACACCATACTAGACGTTGGATGCGATTGTGAGCACGAATGAATAGGATGGGACATGAAGAGTTACGCGACAGACAAAGTGCCGAACGTCAATCAACGTTGACCATCAATTGGCGAAAGGTCACTTGTTTACAGGCGTGGAGGCGGCGCCTTGCGATTTTGCCATTTCTTCCGTCTTCGCCAGATCAGACTTTACGCGCTCGTTAAGCGGGCCATCAGGGACCAATTTCAGGTATGCGCGGTAGTGATCGGCCGCCGAAGCGGGTGCGCCCTTCGTGTTGTAGATCGTCGCCAGCAACAGTTCGACACGCGGCTCGGAGTGCAGTTTGTCAAGGTTCTCCGCCCGCAGTGCGCTGGTCTCGGCCTGTGCTATGTGTCTGAGATTCAATTCAGCTACCGCATTGTAGTAGTAGGCCAGCGGAAAGCTCACGGGATCGAGCGAAATCAGGCGCTCGGTGAGCTTACGTGTTTGTTCCCAGTTTGAGGTGACGGCGGACAAGAAAGCCATCCGAAGATACGGCAGGGGGAAGTTCGAATCGGCATTAATGGCTTCTTGATAATCCGCCAGTGCGCCTTCGATGTTCTTTCGGCGCTGCTCCAAGTCGCCAAGGCGCAGCCACGCTTCCGCAAATTTCGGATATAGATCAATCGCCTTGCGTAGCGATTTCTCGGCATCAGCCAGATTTCCCTTTTCCAGCAACTCGCTGCCCTTCTCGTATTCCTTCCGTGCTTTTGCGGGGACCTGGAGGCTGGCCACGCTCACCATACCCTCAGCCTTCTTGGCGCGATTGTGCAGCACGATGACTCCCACGTTGGAGTTGTTCATCGAGGGATCAAGACGTATGGAGGAGGACGAATAGCCGGCTAGATCTGCCCGCAGTTCGCAATCGGCGAGGGCCGATTCGGGACCGTTCTGGCCGATCGTTAAAGGGTTGCTTCTCGAAAACTGACTGTCGGGGCCAAACTGACGGTTGTCTTCGGAGGCGTCGGGCAAGATGCTGTTTGTTCGATCACCGACCACGAATGAGAAAGATCCGTCGCTGGTAGTGTATGCCTCCCTGCGGCCGGTACCATTGCAGACTCTCAGAACTGCAACCGGCGCAGGGGGCTCGGTGCCGGTATCCACTACGACCTTTCCAACGTAATAAATCGTCTGGGGTGGACTAGTGGTGCGAGGGTTTACGCGCACGGGTGCCTTGGATGGAGTTGTCTTGCCGCTGCTTGAGCCGCTCTGTTGCGCATTCGACCCGGCCAGCAGGAAGACAGANATGAGAAGACCTGTCGCGACGAATTCTACGTCCCTCCGCATTGTGCACCCCCAAGTAAGACTCGGCGCCCCAACATTACGAGTGGCAAAATCTTACTCCCAAACGACACGGAAGTTGTGATCGCGCAGACCCTCACCGCGGAATCAATTTTCCTGTAAGGAAATAGAAATTTACTATAGATAACAGTCTTTCGGGCAAAACCGGCAACCTGGCAGCGAAACTGGTGGACCTGGCCGGGATCGAACCGGCGACCTCTGCCATGCCATAGCGGATGGATTAAGTATTTTCAACTTACAATAGCTCGGGGACCTGCCATTTGCCCGGAAGTACTTGAAAGCACGTGGTCGCCGAAACCAGATTGGGTTGAAACTTGGGTTGGACGCAACTGGCGCTGACGGCGTCGGACGGCTCGAACCTTCACATCGAAACCTAAAGCCCAACAGACACATCGGCACCATGGAGTGGGGGTAAACGAAGAGTAAATTACTTCCCGCTCGCTGACGAACCGGTCGGAACCTTAGTCCTACACATCCCACAAGCCGGATTAGGGGCCAACTTCTAGTAGGCCTACGATCCAGGACTTCGCAGGCCGCAAGCAGCTTGTAAATTGACGTACGGTCGCGATCAGCCTTACGATAAGCATCGGTTTCCAACTTTCAGCCGGAACATGGTCGATACGACTATCTCGCACTACCGCATCGTAGAGAAGCTGGGCGGTGGCGGAATGGGAGTCGTGTACAAGGCCGAAGACACCCGCTTGGGCCGATTCGTTGCCCTCAAGTTGCTTCCCGATGACGTCGCCCGCGATCCGCAAGCGCTGGAGCGTTTTCGCCGCGAAGGTCGGGCCGCCTCCGCGCTCAATCATCCCAACATCTGCACCGTCCACGACATCGGCGAGGAGGACGGTCGCGCCTTCATCGCCATGGAGTTCATGGATGGCGCAACCCTAAAGCACCTGGTCGGCGACCGTCCGCTTGCATTGGAACAACTGCTTCGCATTGCCATCGACGTCGCCGACGGACTCGCTGCAGCGCACGCCAAAGGCATCGTCCACCGCGACATCAAGCCTGCAAACATCTTCGTCACCAAGCGTGGTCATGCGAAGATTCTCGACTTCGGTCTGGTCAAGGTGACGGAAAAAGCCACTTCCGAGAGCGATGCCGTCGATACACTCAGCGTCGATTCGGATGCGAAGCACCTGACGAGTGCGGGAGCACTGCTGGGCACGGTGGCCTACATGTCACCCGAGCAGGTGCGGACGAAGGAGTTGGATACGCGCACTGATCTTTTCTCCTTTGGATCGGTGCTGTATGAGATGGCAACGGGCAGAATGCCGTTCGACGGCGAGAGTACGGGGGTTGTTTACGCAGAAATCCTGCACCATCAGCCACCGCCGCCATCTAGCCTGAATTCCGCCGTCCCCCCGATGTTGGACGATATCATCGCCGATTGTCTTCAAAAGGACCGCGATCGCCGTTACCAGTTGGCCTCGGAGATCCGCGCTGACCTCAAGCAACTGAAGCACGAAATGATAGTGCAGGGCGTCATGAGCGCCGAAGATGAGGAGACCTTTGAGTCGTCGTCGAACACTGGAACAGGCGAGCATTCCAGTCGGACCAGATCACGCAGTCGGCGTGCCTCCGCCATTACCCAAACAGTTCCGGCCAACTCGGCGCGGCATTTTCCCTGGAAAGTCGCGATCCCTGCCGGACTCATTCTGCTCGCACTGGTCGCTGGTGGTCTTTACTATCGCTCGCATCAGGGCAAGCGCCTGACTGAGAAGGACACCATTGTTCTCGCCGATTTTGCCAACAGCACGGGGGATCCGGTGTTCGACGACACCCTGAAAACGGCGCTCAGTGTTGCCTTGAACCAGTCGCCATTCCTCAATGTGCTTTCCGACAACAAAGTTTTGGCTACGTTGCAACTGATGGCTCGTCCGGCCACTACGAAACTCACGCCCGAGGTAGCTCGTGAGTTATGCCTGAGGGCGGGCAGTAAGGCCTACATCGCCGGAGCCATCGCGAGCCTTGGCAGCGAATTCGTGTTGGGGATCAAGGTAGTGAATTGCCAGAGCGGAGACCTGCTGGCGCAGGAGCAGGTTACAGCAGCGGCCAAGGAGAAGGTACTGGATGCGCTGGGGAATGCGGCGTCCAAGTTGCGCGGCGAACTGGGCGAGTCGCTGGGTACGGTCGAGAAGTTCGACAAACCTCTCGTTGAGGCCACGACATCGTCGTTGGAAGCTCTGCAAGCGCTGACACAGGCGCAAAGGATCGCTGCAGAAAAAGGCGATGCCTCGTCCCTTCCGCATTACAAGCGCGCCGTCGAGTTGGATCCTGACTTCGCCATGGCCTACGCCGACCTCGGAATTGGCTATAGCAACCTGGGACAAACCAGCCTGGCAATCGAGAATTCCAAGAAGGCATTTGCACTGCGCGACCGCGCCAGCCAGCGGGAGCGCTTCTACATCGAGGCCATGTACTACAGCGATGTCACTGGCGAGTTGGGAAAGGCCAATCAGGTATACGAGCAGTGCATCGAGGCTTACCCGCGAGCGGCCTCGGCGTATAACAACTTAGGTGTCAACTACACCCTGATGGGGCAATACGACAAGGCAGTTGCTGCGTCCAGCGCTGCGGTGCGACTTGCTCCGGACAATGGTGTCGCCTATGGCAGCCTCATGTCTGATTACAATTCCCTGAACCGTCTGCAAGAGGCCAGGCGCGTTTTTGACGATGCCATCGCGAAAAAGGTTGACGGCCCATTCTTGCGCCAAAGCCGCTACCTTCTCGCCTTTCTTCAGGGCGACAACAACGCCATGGCTGAACAGTTGGCATGGGCGGCAGGCAAGTCGGGAGTAGAGGATTGGGCGCTTTCCTATCAGTCCGACACCGAAGCGTACTATGGCCGCTTGGAGAAAGCACGCGCCTACTCACAGCGCGCGGTGGACTCTGCACGGAACGCCGATTCTGCGGAAACTGCGGCGGGATGGCGGCTCCAGGCGGCGCTGCGCGAAGCTGAGATTGGCAACGCCAGCGTAGCCAACAAGATGACCTCCGATGCTCTGAGGCTAAGCGCAGGACGCGACGTCGAGGTACTGGCGGCGCTGGCTTTCGCGCGCTCCCGAAATGTTGCTCAGGCACAAGAAATAGCAGACAAGCTGGAGCAGGAGTTTCCCCTCAACACTATGATCCAGAGCTACTGGTTGCCAATCATCCGGGCGGCAATCGCCCTGGAGCGCGGCAACGCTGAGCAGGCAATCGCCGCGCTGCAACCCGCTTCGTCCTTTGAACTAGGCAGTCCGGCGCAACTTCCCTACGCCCCTATCTACCCTGCCTATCTGCGAGGCCTCGCGCAGAGCAAGGCAGGACAAGCTCAGCAGGCGGCCGCTGAGTTCCAGAAGATGCTCGACCACCGCAGCATCATGGGAAACTCCGTGCTGGGTCCGTTGGCGCTCTGGCAATTGGCGCGCACCCAAGCCATGAACGGCGACTCTGCCGCTGCGAGCAAGTCCTATGGGGATTTCCTCACCCTCTGGAAAAACGCCGACCCCGACATCGCCATCCTCAAACAAGCCCAAGCCGAGTACGCGAAGCTGCAGTAGCCGGCGTTTTGCTACCTATCTCCCAAACGGCGACTCAGATTGCTTTCCATGTTTATACTTTGAGCAGAGGGTGAGCTTTCCTTGGCACAGGCAGCATCATTGTTCGCGACGCATCCCAATCTCGGCTACGAAGTGAATCACAATATCGTCCAGTCGGAGATTGAAGGAGGGGTCTTCCTCAAAGACCTCCCGTCTGCCACTGTGCTGCAGATCCAAACGCAACACCACTGCTACACGGCGGTGCTTTTGAACGGGGGTTCGGCTCTGATTTCGGGACATCCGCAGTACTGTCCGCAACCCGTTCTGGTCGAAATCGCAGGCTCGACCTGGGGAGGTTCCATGCTGAAACGGCGGTATGTCGGTCGCGGCATGCACCTGGAGTTTCGTCATCCAGAGTATCGGACACCCATTGTCACCTCCCGTATCAAGGAAATCCGGGAGTGCGCCCGGATGAGCCAGCCGGAGATCCCGGCCCTCGCGTAGGTCGACGTCGAAGACACCGACTCAGACATCACCATCCTGAAAGAAGCCAAGGCGGAGCACGCGAATTTGCAGTAGCGCGGCAGTCGCGGAAAAAGCCGGATAAGTCGGGAGGGGGTTTCAACTGGTGAGTGCGCAAACCGGACGCTACCCACGGGGTAACGGTTAGCTTTTGAACGGCTTGGTCCCCGGACGTCATCCACGAGCGTTGTCCAGAAGTCCTTGTTCTGGCCATTACGCCATTCGGGATGTCCTGCTGCGGCGAATCTCCCCGGAAGCGGCTTCGGGCCAATGTGACAGCGGTATGCTGCTCGGAGCATTGCGCCCGGTTCAAATTAGGTTACGACATGGGCGGCTTCGTCGCTTTATCGTCTAGTGTCCTGCGAAGTCACATCGATAAGGGCGCTGGTTGTGGTCAGCCGCTTGCCATCCAGCTGCTCGGCGGTAGCCGATATTTCGCCCGGAAGATGCTGAACCGGAAGGTCCACGGAAAACGACCCATCGGCGCCAATCCGCACCCCTTGGGCGACGACCTGGCCGTCGAATAGAATTCGAACCGGTCCTCCCGGGCGTGCAGCCGGTACGAAGTTCGCGCCCACTACTCGCACTTTCTCGCCGGGGACCACCGAAGACCGGCCCAGCTTGCTGGCACTATAGAGAAACAACATCGGGGTTTTCTGCGGCGCAAATGGCAGCTCACCTCGACTGGCGATCACCAGGCGCAGTCGATTGCCCTCCACGACCAGGCCACGAATTCGGCGACCGCCCGGCATGGCACTCGGCGATATGAGTTTGCTGAGCTTTCCGTCTCCCGACAGGTCGGAGTTGGAAACGGTGAGCGGAACTTCCTTTCCGGCCCGGTTGAGCTGGTAAATGCTTCCTCCGGAAATCGCAACACTCTGAATCCCGCCGTCGGACTGCTGCAGCTCGGTCACCCATCCGTTCCGAACCAAAAGCAGCGTACAGCCGGAGCAAACAGCCGGATCGCTGGGACCCTTAAATTCGCGGCTGGCGCCCGTGGCGGGATCGATAGCGAAGATCGTGGTCTCCAGGATCCCGTTCCCCGGTGCGCGAGGAAAACTACATTGGCCTTTCGCTCCTTGCCGGCCAAGGTCTAATGTCCACAGGCCGCGGCCGTCCGTCGAAACCCAGACCGATCCAGTGGGTGGAAAATAGAAGGAGCTGACGTTCGCCACCGGCGTCGATCCCTGGATCTGCGACCAAGTGTTGCCGCCGTCGGTCGAACGGATAATCCCGTTCTGCAGCGTTCCCACCAGGATCTGACACGAGTCGACCGGGTCCCACGCAACCACGCTGGCCAGGGTGAACTCCTGCAGCTCAAACAGGAATTGTCCATTCGAGGTGACCGCTTGCGTGAGCTGCGGGAGCGGGAACCAGTTGGCGCCTCCGTCGGCGGAAAACTGCATTTCGCTGTTCTCCGCATCGGCAGCGATCAGGTGGTCGGGATTATTCGGGTCGGCGCTGACAACCAGATACCGTGCTATGGGAGTATGAAGGCATCCAAACGAGACCGCTCCCGACCCATCGGCAGAGGTCACGGTGGCTTGCGCGAACAAGTTGGTCGCTCGTACCACGCCGAATCGCGGGCCGCCATTGGGAATCGCTCCTGGCTCCTGGAAGCCCTGATACACGGTTGGATTGCTGAGAGGGCCGGGAACGATGGTGGCGCCCTTGGGAGTGAACTGCAGGTTAAACTCCTTAAACCAGGAGCTGCCCGCGTTCGTAGTGACCCAGAAGTCAAAATTGGGAGGAGCCTGCGTGTTCACGAAATCCTGGAGGTAGGAATCTCCCCCAACAGGAAAGGCGCGTCGTCGGCCGATGCGGCGGCGCCGCCGTCCGGGGCATTGCGCCATCCTCCCCGATTTTGAAAGCCCGCTCCGTTTACCGTGTTGGAACACGGACCACATGCCGATGCGGTCACTCGGGTCGGCGTAGCGCTGATGTACCTACCCTCACAACGGAGTGCCCCGGTCCAGGTACTGCCGCCATCGGTCGACGCCTTCAGGTCGTTGTCCTGCGTACTGTAATACAGAAATTGTTGCGGAGGCGATCCCGATCCCACTGCCCCTTTGATTTCTGCAATCTGCAGCGCGTCAAAACCGCCATATCCTCCGCCGGTCAGGACCCAGGTCGCACCTTGATCGGAGGTCCGGTGCACGCCACCGTCGGTCGCCAGCAGAGTGGGAACGCGGAATTCCGAATCCAGCGCGATGTCGGACGGGTCGTCATGATCGGAGTCTAGGTCGATCCAGTTTCCAGCGCTCGTCGGACCGTTGACCGAGAAGGTCTTCCTGTGCACGTGGGTTCCGTCTCCCCAGTAAAGCTCAAACTTGCTGTCATCATTCTGCAGCGAGCGGCCGATGCGGACAAACGCCTCCCGCATTGGGGCGCTGGGCGCGGCTTGCGGCGCCCAACCCGCTCCTCCATTGGTGGAAAGCCAAAGCGTCTGGTCAGCTGCGGCCAGGAAAAANACGTTGGCTGTACCGCTAAACCAGGGTGAAGCAAAGGAGTGGGTAACCGGCACACCCGGCGTGCCTATGTTTTGCGATTGCGTCCAGACCCCGTTTTGGTCCAGAAACCATAGCCCCGAGTCGCCAGCCGCCACCCCGGAGGTACGATTGATCACCAACACCGAGCGAATGCGGGTATTCACCCCCGGAACCGGCGACCAGGTAGCGCCGTCGTCGTTACTCACCGCGATTCCACAGTCGGTGCCAACGTAGAACGTATGCGACAGCGGCATGTTGGAAATTCCAAAAGCTCCAGGTCGATTGGGACAGGTGGAGCTGGGCGATGGCGCCCAATTCGTCGCCTGGAACCAGGTGCCACCTCCGTCGGTACTTCTCCAGATGCCGCCGTCATTGATAGTTCGGTATTGCGGCTGAGTCGTGGCGACAATGGTGTCCGGCGACAATGAGGCANTCGCAACATCGATCGTCCTGAAGTTGGGAAGGCCCTCGAGGTGCTGCCAGCTCTTTCCCCCATCAAAGGTCCGAAAGAGTCCGCCGGTTTCCGAGGCGACCACCATTCGCTGATCATTGTTAGACGCCACGGCAATCGACAACGCGCGACCACCCTGGTTGACTCTCGGAGGTGTAATCCTGACCGGCGAGGACGTGCATCCAGCCAAAACCAAAGCTGGCACCATTGCGAAAAAGATCTTGCGCCTGACCATCTTGAACTCCTCTCCGACGGCCGGTGACCGACCGCAAGCCGATGCCCATGTACTCGCGGTTATGACTATCGGAATCGAGAAGTGGCGCGGTTCCGCACGTCGACGATAGGCGCAAAGTTCTTCAAACGAGAAACGGCCGGATCAACAGGTCAATCCTGAAATCCAACGTTCGTATAAGCGCGGCTGGATTCTAAACGGTGAGGCGAAGAGATTGCAACGCTCGCTCCAACAAATTCGAATTGCGGTGCAAATTCCAGCAAGAATCAGAAGCCACGGATCGAGCTGCCCACTCGCCGCGGTAGCGGGACCACAATGATGCAAGTACGACACGGGCTTCTGCAATGGTTGCGTAGCGGGCTGTTTACAACAGGTATTCCCCGATAATGTTTGACCGGCAAGCGAGGAACATATGAGTTGCACCCAAGGTCCTCACGTGGCTTATACCGGCGCCTTTGCTGGTGGGAGACTCTGCCCTGTCATCGTAACTGACGAGAAATTGACGCCAACTCGCAAGTGAACATGTCATGCGCCGCTTGTGCTTCCCGCCGGTCCGGAGCGAGTCATGAGCACACGGGAACTGTTCGGGGCCCGAAGTCCTCTTGGAGGAAATGTGGTGTTACGGAGCGCTGCTTGCGCTCCGATCTCCTCCTAGCCGGTTTGAACAAGGCCGCTGTGCAGCGGACCCCTTCCGCATTTCGTTGTCAACCTTCTATCAGAAAATCAAGCGGCTGAGTGTCGAGATCCGGAAGAAGGGGCGCGAACTGTAGTTCGTGCGTTTTGCGTGAAGGATTCGGGAAACGAAGACCCCCGTTTTGTTTTGCACCGGTAACCCGCGCTACGCCAAGCGAGAGCGCTGTTCTACCGAGAGACGGCACAAAGACGGATTCTGATTGATTTCGACGTGGCTAGTGTTGTTGCGCCTACTCCGGCGCGGCAGCCCGTTTCGAGCCGTACTGTTTCGCCAGCTCCACGAATCTCTGCATGGTGTATTCAGTCGAATCCGCAGGTTCACCCAGAATTTTGTCCATCATCCATGATCCCAGATGGCGATAGCTTTCGAACTGCGCCTCGTTGAAGAACTGGTTCACCGTACTCTCGTGCGGAAAAGTCGGATGGGTCAAGGCATAAGCGCGAACGTCTTCGGGTTCGCTGCCGTTGAGCACCGGTTTAATGACGATCAGGTCTCCGTCCTCCGCCTCGCTGTCTATACAGCTATAGTTAATCTTGCCGCTGAAGCAATACAGGCTTGATGGATCAAACCCGCTGTCTTTACCTCGTTTCATGGGCAGGCCGGTTGGATAATCCGTGAAGTGGATGGGAATGCCCAGATCGATGTAGATCTTACGCACGGCGTTGCCGAGATCTTCGAACTCGTATTTGGAATCGGCGTCGCCATCCACCACGATGATCGTGCGGCAGCGGCGCATCACCATCTCGTACAGGCCGAGGTTCTCGAAGTGGCCGCCATCGGAAAGCTGGATGAAGCGGGCAGTGTCGTCCGTTTTCCCAAGTGCTTCGGCGATAAGCGGCGCTAAACCAAACGTAGGCCCGGCTTGCTGAAGAAAGCCGATGGCCTCATCAATGTCGTCCTGCGTTGTTGAAGCACCCGATGGCGAGGCAACGATTTCGTCAAGCCGCTTTTGCGTAATTCTCGGCAATCCTGGATTGGGAAGCCACCACCCCAAGCGGGTATTAAAGAAAGTCATCAGCAACGTGACCAGGGCTGAAGAGTGGTAGCCCATATTCGGATTGACCGCCGCTCCGCTAATGGCCATGGCGGTCCCCAGGCGCACGCCGCGGTAGCCTCCGTATTGGCGCGTGCGTGCGTACCCGATGCGCCAGCACCCACAATGCAGCGGGGTAAACGAGAAAGGCTCCGCCTTGCGCTGCTGCCATGCAAGATTGCGAGTGGCCACGACGTTGAGGGCAGTGTTGATAATGTGCAAGGGCGCACTGCCGTCTGCTGGCAAGTAACCCTCCCACAGGTTGTCGGTAGGATCGAAATTGGTAAACGGATTAGGCTGACGAGAGAGGTTGGAAGCGCCCAGGTAGGCGCGGGTGAGTCGCATCCGGTACATGCCATGCAGGGAGAAAGTGTTGACATTGATGAAGAAGTTCGCCACCGCAGCGAGCAGAAGCGCTGCAACGAAGACGCAAAAGACCGAATGTTCATAGGCAAACCGCACGATGGGGTATGACGTGAACAGGTTTGCGTGATCCGCGGTGATGTCCTCAACGACACTGCGCAGCCAGAAGGTAAAGGCGCCTAGAAGGACAGCCAGGCAAAGCAGGGCCACGCTGCAGATAGCAGGAGTGATTAAGTCGTGATCGGCTAGAAGTCGCTGTATCCTGGTGAGTTGCTCCCTGTTGACTTTTTTCAAGCCGGAAGCTGTAGCAGCGCTCAATCCGCCGAGGCTTCCGAGAAGGCCGGTTGACAGGCCGACGGCGGCGAGCGCCGCGCTCATGCTCCCGCGCAGGACCTCGTCACCGAAGTAGGCGATCGCGCAGAGTCCCAGCCAACCCAACACGAGCGCCAATAACAAGCCGCCGGCGCGTGACCACCACTCGCGTTCCTCTTCGCGCTCGATATTGCTGAGCAGTCCTGACAGAACTGCAGACGCGATCATCAGCACCCATAGAACGGTTGGCACGATGGCCAGGATGGAAAAGTTTCTCACCGTTTCGGAAATCACCTCGTCAGGCCGGAACAGGTGATGCGCAAACACTTCTCCCGCACCCCACAACAAAAGCATGGCAACAGAACCCGTGGCAAAGGGTGCGATGTAGGATCCTATGAGACGCAACTTTTTCACCCGACCCGAGGTATGGTCTGTTCCAGAAGCGGGAGCTCGGTTGAACAGGGCGTTTCTGCCTGACAGAGCATTGCGCGCGCGGTACCACGAGACCATGAAGGGTGGGATGCTGGACAAGAGCCACAGCACCAGGAGATATCCTCGCGGCTCAGGAGACTCGTGTTTCAGAGCTTGACTAAGAACCTGACTCAGAAGCCATATTTCTCCGAGCACCCAGGCGGAGATGAACACCAGCAGCACGAACAGCTTCACACTACGGGGCGCGGCAATCGCTTTTGTTGCTCCCAAGCCAAGCTCGCGTGGGAAAGCCATGTGCTTCGCCGCGAACCACGCCGCGATTGCAATCAGTGCGCAAGCGATTGCCATCGCCACCCAGAAGTACAGGGGGCCACGGCCCGTGGCCGTACCCAAGTCGGTTACACGATAGGACCAGTACAAGACGAACTGGGGCAGGCACAGCAGAGCGACCACCGCTGGAACCAGCATGAGCCAGTTGAGAAACATGTTCCGCAATACGATGGCGGCCAAGGTCAGGCTGTCGAGCGAAAAGCCGTACTTGGGCGCCAGGTAGCTGGTGTACTCCCGCAGGTGCCGCAGCGGTCGATGCTCTGGGTCTCCTGAAGTGATGGCGGAGGTCCCTAATTGCGTTATTACGCTGGGATAGCTCACCCGCCGGGCCCACGCTATCAGCCAACTGCCGATGTAGCCGCCGCCGGAGACGGTGGAGAGGTAGTCCAACTTGGCCATGAGCGAATTGTCAGCAGGCTTAAGTNCGGAGTGAGCGGTGTCGGTCGGCGGCTGTCTCCAAGATCTACCCAGGCTGAAGCGCGACAGGCCTTGCAGGACACCGAGCGAGAAACTGGCGCTGCGGATGCCCCCGCCCGACAGGCAGACCGCGGTACAGTTCATTTTGTGGAGCATCCGGCGTAATGGCTCCTCCAGTCGCTTGCAATCCAGCTCGATGTCGACGATCGCCTGCTGTCTTTCTCTTTCCCGAAACTCGAATTCCTCCAGCGATTCGAAGGGCAAGAGCAATTTCGACGGCTCGGCCTTCTTCTGCTGCAGCCTGGCGTAAGCAGCAATGACGAGGTTGATCTGCGTCGTCAGTGGCTGCCATAGCTGCTGCTCAACCCGTTCGCATTCCAGCCTCTTTTGGGCCAACTCCTTTCGCAGAGTATCTCGCTGCCTTTCGACGTGCGCTTTTTTCTTATCCAGATCGTCGAACAGAGCAGTTAAGTCAATGCCCTTAAAGTTCTTCGTATTGAGGTCGGCCAGCAGGATCCGCAGCCCGGTGAGCTGGCGCCACAGGGTTTCAAGTCCAGCCTCCATCTCCTGAATTGCCCCTCGAGGCTCTACTAGAGGAGCATTGAACCTCTCCCAGATCTCATCCTCATAAGTCCGGCAGGTTGTCTCAAGCTCGGAAACTTCCTTCCGCAGGTCCTGCGCTTCGTCCAGGTGTTCCTGCTGCGCCTGGACATCGGAGTCGATCTCGCCGAGCTTCTTCTCCACCTTGGACAGTTGCTTTCGACGCTCGTCCAAATTCCGGAGCGCGACGTTGCGCTCGTTCTCCAGATCATCCCATCGCGTGTGCTTAAAATGGGCAGGGCTGAATTCCGGAAGCGCTTCCAATGCGGCGAAAAGCAGGTCTTGGGAACGACGGGCGCGGTGTTCCTCAAAGATGACCTGGTAAGGAAGTGCGTGATCGACGCACACCAAAATCGGGCTTTGGGTTGGAGCAGATGACATGGAAGCACCTCCGCTAAGACGGCACCACCGGCCGGACGGGCTTCCCGTCCGGAAAGAACGGGACAGTCTTTGCCATCCGGTTTACATAATCGGAATACGGCCTGAGGCTAGCAGAATTATTCAAAAACGACTATGTACACCACCGAAACAGGCGAGAGGAATACTCTGCTTATATCGCCGAGGGAACTTTGATTCGACGGCGGCTGTCGGGCTCTAGCCCACCTCTTTTTTGCTTTCGACGTGCGGCATCGGGCGAAAGGTTGTTTTTCTTGGTCAATGAGCACACAATTTGGAACGGCCGGGACAAAATGGAAGTACTGGATTGATGTTTTGATCGGATCGCTGTTTTGTACAATACCACGCCTAAAGGAGAGGGATTATGGCAAAGAGGGCTGAAGCTGCCAGCCGAGTCTACAAACTGGTGGAGGTAATCGGCACAAGTACGCAGTCGTGGGAGGATGCGGCAAAGAATGCTGTGGAGACCGCCGCACTTACGCTGCGGGATCTGCGCATTGCCGAAGTTGTGAAGATGGACATGAAGGTGGAGGGCGGCAAGGTGCAGGAGTACCGCACGCGCGTGTTGCTGTCTTTCAAGTACGAAGGCTGAGAGTTCGGCCAGGCATACCCTTCAACTGACGCGAAATATCTCGAGCGATACCTGAAACAGGTTGCACCGGCAGCATCACAGACCATCGACAAACCGCCGAATGGTTTCTTTGATGGGAGCGATCTTAGACTTGTCCTGCAGTGAAGCATAGATGTCGCCTTCGAGATCTGCTGGCATCTTCGCCCCCGCCTCACGGACAATCAAGACGTGGTCTTTGCCCTTTGCGCTCGTGAAGTAGCCGGCTTCAAAGACAACGTTGTCGCGCGGTGCAGCCTTGTCTTTGTGCCCGCGATCAGTTAGTTGATCGTCCCCGGTAAAGAGGAATTTGCCGGCACTGCATCGGGAGGCAGCTTCCGCGATCTGCTCCAGGCTGCTGCCCGGAGCGAAGTCGGTCTTCCAATCGAGCACGGTAACGCCGACGTCTTCCTGGAGAAATCGCTTCAGCGACGTGGCGGTCGCCTCCGAAGAGCTGCAGTAACCGAGAAAAACGTCCCGCTTTTGCTCCAGCTGTCGTTTCCAGAGCCCGAACGGTACACGAAATGCCTCGCTCGTCAGCCAGGTACGGTCGGCCGCCTCAGGNAATTCTCCAACGTAGCCGCCGTAACCGTTGTTGAAGACCGCACGGCGCACCACGTTCTGCTGCACGAGCATGAGCATGGGGAGACGCAATGTATAGGCGATGGCACCCTCGTAATAGCAGAACTCGGTAGGCAGATTGACCGCTCCCTGAGGAGTGGAAAAACTCCAGCGGGGCATGCCGATAAGGACCGCACCCACGCATCGGCGGATTACTCGGTCCGCCTCCGACGCGCTCCACGATTTGTCGGCTGCCAAGCCGGCTTTGCCTCGCGGATCGAAGAAGATTTCCGTCTGGTAGCCCAAAGCTTCGATCTCATCGACGATGCCCCACTTCAAAGCATTCTGATTCGTCGACAACCAACGGTCGAAGGGCATGATAACGCTCACACGCTTGGTAAGAGACATCGTGGTGTTCTCCAGCTCTGGGGGGTCGAGCCCGTAGCGACAAGCCTAAACCGGAACAGCCTCCATCTCTCCGGCAGGGAAGATGCCCAGATTGTGACGCGCGTTCTGGGTCAGTCCAATGTAGAGTTGGCTGAATGCGAAGAGGGTGCCCATCACCGGCGAAGGCGAGGAAGGCCCCGTGGAGAAAGACGACATCGTCAAGGGGTACGAGTATCGCAAGGGCGAATACGTCATGATCGAAACCGACGAGATCAAGAACCTGCGCATCCCGTCGAAGCATACGCTGAAAGTCACGCAGTTCGTCGACATGAAGGAAATCGATCCCGAATACTTCGAGAAGCCGTACTTCGTGGTTCCCGAGGACGACAGCGAGGGCAACTGCATCATCGTCGATCACGGCCTTGGCTTCATGACGGTCTACATGCATCTCTCGAAGCTCGATGTGAACTGAGCGACGGCTTGATCTCGGCGGGGATGCGGGAACCGCAGACCGGTTGGGATTTCATTTCGCTGGCGGCACGGTGCTCTTGGAGATCGCAAGACAGTGCTCGGACAATGGGCAACTGAGATGGAGGGTGTGATGCAATCGACTGCGCGAGAAGCGATGGCTCTNGGTAGCTCGATTGGCCACTGACAACTCGTCCATCGAGGACTTTGTTCTGTTCGCAGCCCCCCATAAGGGCGTTCTCGTTACCTATGTGGTGAAACTTCCCACAACGAGACTNCGGGACAATCAAAGGCAAGCCAGACTCGCCGATTGGCTCTTGCTCAGGATTACTTACGACATGGGGATATTTCAACAGCTATCCGAACATCAATCAGACGCAACTTAAAGGTTGTGTGCGGGAGCTGCCGCAGCCGTAATGGCGTTGTGTCGGTGCCGTACGTTCACCCTGCCAGCAANCTGCCCAGGGCCGCGATATGCAACACGAGCGCGATGGCAATCAATCGCCATGCCGTTCGCGGTCCAATCCACTGCTCCCTAACGGCCCTTCGGAGCACGTAAACGCCAACTGGCAGATTGATCACCACTGCGGTGATCACCCCCGGAGCGTACCCACCCCTGACCAAGGCCGCCACGACGTGCCAGCCAGCATTCACCAGCAGGACGGTTTCCACCACCAACACCGCCACCAGTGGCCAATGGCGTGGACGCAATATTGCCCATGCGATTACGCCTAGCGGCAGCACCGCCGCCATCACCAGCGCGACCCGCATGTGGTGTGCGTTGTACAGTAGCCCGTGCGGATGCAGCCATTGCGGCATGGCGTCCGGCGATGAGAAGAACGCCGGGAAGGTCAAGTATTCTTCGGCGCAGTGCAGCACCAGCGTCACTCCAATCAGGGCCAGCACGGCGTTGCGGGAAAGGGAGTGCATGGGGTCAACCGCGTCCGTAGTATTGGAAGCGAACTAGTCCTAAGTCCTTCTCGTGCTCCCAGATATCTTGCAGATTCACCTTAAGTCCTTGCACGTACCAGATACGAGAGTTTTCCAGAGCGCGGGATAGTCAAAATGTTCCCTGGGTCGCCGACGGCTGGGGTCGTCGATGGGGTCGCAGACTGTACAGCGCGTAGCGGCACGGCTGCTGCTGCCGCTGTGGTCCGTCTGGTGTCATCGCTGCTCCCGCCTGACACCGTGGCTCCAGAGAAAGACAACGTGAGACTGGTGGCGGCACTGGTGGCGAAAGGTGGCCTGTGTGACAGGCCGAGGGCCAAGAGAACGCCCGCCGAACGCGTAAGCAGGAGATCTGTTCGCCGGGGAAGGCGGGTTGCGGCGTCGGAGGCTGGTTGGCAGGATGTTTCCACAGCACAACTCTTATCCGGGGTATCGCCCCGTGATATAGCCTTCCAAGTGCTGGATCGTCTCTTCATGTCCAGCGATGATCCAATTAACCAGATCGCCGATCGATACCACGCCCGTAACAGTCTCACCCTCCACCACGGGTAGATGGCGAATGCGACGGTTCGTCATGACGGCCATACACTCGGCTACCGTTTGTCGCCCGGTTACGAAGATCACGGGGCTGGTCATGATCTCCCGAACCTGAGTCTCCTTGGAGGAACGTCCCTTGAGGACGACCTTGCGGGCGTAGTCGCGCTCGGAGAGGATTCCGGTCAGCTTGCCTTCGGCCATGACAAGCAACGCACCGACTCCCTTTTGGGCCATTTGCTCGATCGCTTCGTAGACTGTCTGTTCGGGAGTCACCGACAACACTGCCCTGTCAGGTTTCTGCGCGAGAAGAGATCCAACATTGTCAGTAAGCTTCATGGTCCACCTTGTCGGACTGCAATACTACCACTCAGCGCGGGAATTGGAGCGCAAGTGGGAACGGTCGAGGCGAACATACACCGAGCCGCCACCGGCGTAAGCAGGCGATCCGCTCGCGGGCGGGGAAGGCGGGTTGCGGTGATGGGAATATCTTGTTGCTAGTCGCCAGGCGGTCATGTCAGCTCATGGCTGGCAAATGAAGCCATACTGGACTGACGGAGCCTTAGACGCATGGAATTTGATTGGAGCCTGGGAGTGCTCGCTGATGGTCTGCGGCTATACGATGCCGGTGAGTTTTTCGCAGCGCATGAGGCATGGGAAACAGTCTGGCTGAGTTCGCAGGAACCGGACAAGACGTTTTTGCAAGGGTTGATTCAGGTGACTGCTGCTTTCTATCACCTTCAGCGTAATAATCCTCTGGGAGCGGCGCTCTTACTGCAGGCTGCACTGCGGCGGCTGGAGCGTTATCCAGCTTGCTACGGAGGTGTTTCCGTCGCTTTGCTCTGCAACGACATTCGCCAGCGGTTACTGGCGCTTGACGACGTGGAAGCTGCAGCCCAACTGGATTCAATCCCAATTCGAACCTGTTGGGCAATCTTATGCATGACTGCTGGAATTTGATCAGCAGCTAGTCATGCTCGCGATGACTGGGTCCCCAGTCGAACGGCACACCATACCCCCCGACCTTGGCGGTTCGCCCAGTGCGCCTGCAACGCGCTGCTACGCTGACCAGAGCCACCTCCGCCCGCCATACATGGAAGCGGCCTGTGGCCGAGGTTATAGGCGTCGGCGGGGCGTAGGGGTAGGG
>JGIcombinedJ26865_1000077_pt1 | contig 18506 bp, 13 predicted proteins | sample NGESurdeep072012_7_FD_26865 | JGI IMG/M metagenome (IMG submission 26865) | reverse complement strand
CTTCTCCAGCTTGTTGTTCAAGATCAGCATGTTGCACTGGGTGCCCTGGCTCGCAGCAACTGCCGTGCTGGTCGCGACTGTGCTGCTGGCAAGTTATCTCCCGGCCCGCCGGGCGGCGTCCATCGAGCCCATGAAGGCACTACGGACCGAGTAGGTCAACGAAGAGATGAGGAAATAGTGGGAAGAATCCTGCATGAAGTTCGTCTGGGCCTGCGGCAGATGCGCAAGGCGCCGGCCTTCACCATTGTCGCGGTGCTCACGCTGGCCCTCGGCATTGGCGCCAACACTGCAGTTTTCACACTTCTGGACCAGGCACTACTGCGGTCGCTTCCGGTCAGCCATCCCGAGCAACTCGTACGGCTGCGCTTTACAGGAGCGAGTCCGGGACACGTCGAGTCCTATGGCGGAGACGACAAGGACTACTTCTCGTACCCGATTTATCGCGATTTGCGCGACAAAAACACGGTGTTCGACGGNCTACTGGCCAGCGATCAGTGTCAGGCCGGAGTGCAGTGGAACAATGTCCCCGATCTCGCGACCTGTGAGATGGTTTCTGGAAACTACTTCCAGCTACTTGGGGTGCAGCCGGCAATCGGCCGCGTCATACTGCCTTCCGACGATGTTCCCAACAGCGCTCCCGTCGCGGTCTTGAGTTTCAATTACTGGAAGACGAAGTTCGGCGCCGATCCGCGTGTGATCAATCAGACACTGCTGATCAATGCACACCCATTCACAATCGTAGGCGTAGCGGATCCGGGATTTCACAGTGTAGTCGCCGGCCAAACGCCAAAGGTGTTCGTGCCCATCATGGCGCAACCGGTGATTCAGCCGCGCTATCAGGTACTCGACGATCACAAGTCGCGCTGGCTGACACTGGCCGCGCGACTCAAGCCAGGTGAGACTCCTGCCGCAGCGGAAGCCGGCATCAACCCGTTGTGGAACGGCCTGCGCGCGGAAGAATTTCCCTTGTTCAAGAGTACGTCGGCGCACTTCCGCCANGCGTTCTTCGACAAGGCGCACCTCACGGTGGTTGACGGATCGAAGGGCTTCTCTCCGCTTCGCGATCAGATCGGAGAGCCGCTGCTGATCGTGATGGGCATGGTGGGTCTGGTCGTCGTGATGGCTTGCGTCAATATTTCCAGCCTGTTGCTGGTGCGCGCCTCAGCACGTGCGCGGGAAATGTCGGTCCGCTATGCAATGGGTGCGAGCCGATGGCAGATCATCCGTCAGTTGCTGATCGAAGGCCTGCTGCTGGGAACCGTGGGTGGCGTCGCGGGCCTGATCGTCGCGCCGCTGGCGATGCGGGCACTGGTCCGCGCAGTGGTCGTCGGCGATGTTTCGCAGTTTCCGTTTAATACGAGCGTTGATCTCCGTGTTCTGTTGTTCAATTTCCTGATGGCGTTTGCCGCCAGTGTTGTATTCAGCCTGGCGCCAGCCTTGCGCTTCCTGAAGCCCGACCTGGTGACGTCGCTGAAGCAGCAAAGCGGAACCTCAGGCGCGTCACCGTTACGGTTCCGCCGAATCACCGTGGGCTTGCAGATCGGACTCAGCCTGCTGTTGGTTGTCGGCGCGGGACTTTTCGTTCGCACACTGCACAACCTGGAGGCCCAGGACGTAGGATTCGTCACCAGTCACCTCGTGACCTTCGGCATCAATCCGCAGATGGCTGGATACCGTCAAGATCAGGTAAATCCACTGCACCAGCGGGTTCTCGACACGCTTGCGGCACTCCCCGGGGTTCGCTCGGTTGGCGGCACGGACGATCCTGAACTGGCGGACGACGACATCGGCAGCAACTTCTCCGTCGCCGGGTACGAAGCCAAAGACGACGAGGACATGGACATGGAAGCGCCATCTGTAACTCCCGGCTACTTCGCTTCGCTGCAACTTCCCCTGTTAGCGGGAAGGACCTTCACCGATCAGGATGTGGTTGGACAGCCCAGCGTTGCCGTGGTGAATGCGACCTTTGCCCGCAAGTATTTCGGCGATCCGCGACGCGCCATCGGTCGATTGATTGGACACGGGCAGGGACCTGACACCAAGCTCGACATCCAGATCATTGGTGTGGTCGGGGACGCCAAACACATCGGAGTGCGCGGTGAAATTCGCCGCACCATCTATGCACCGTTTTTCCAAAACGAAAAGCGCGGCATCTTGCAGTATTACGTCCGCACCGGACAATCACCCCAATCCGCCGAAGCAACCATTCGTTCTGCCATGCAGAATCTCGATTCCAAGCTGGTGCTCAACACTATGCGCACCATGGACGAGCAGATCGCCGACAACCTCACGAACGATCGGTTGATCACTTTGTTGGCCGTGGTCTTCGCCACACTCGCCACCTTGCTTGCGGCCATCGGACTCTACGGCGTGCTGGCGTATTCCACAGCCCAGCGCACGCGGGAGATAGGCATCCGCATGGCCATGGGCGCGCAGCGCATCAGCGTGGTTCGCATGGTGCTGGCGGATGTGATCTGGCTGACAGGCATAAGCATTGTGGTCACCATTCCGCTCGCCATTCTTTTTGCCCGTATGATTAGCAACCAACTCTATGGCGTGAGTACATTCGACCCAGTCACTCTGCTGGCTGGCACTCTGTTGGTTGCGCTCGTGGCGTTGCTCGCAGCCTTGCTGCCGGCCAGGCGGGCCGCCTCGGTTGAGCCCATGAAGGCCCTGCGCACAGAGTAGGTCTCACGATCCCTCGCGCGATGAACGGGTGCGGACTTGCCGCGCAGCACTGCGGCGTGTTCAAGGCCTGGNTCAGTTTTCGAATCACTGCGACGCCGCGCGTTTGGGGAGGGCGGTGCTTCAGCGCAGCCTTGCAACGAGTTCTCCTGAAAAGGCCTTATTTGACCGGCGACACTGCTGGTCGATCTCGACCACACCAATACTTAAACTATGCTAGTGCGTTCGCAGCCTCGGTTCGTGGGTTGCGGCAGCCGGCATGTGGGCGTGTTCTCCAAACGCCTCTGGGGGCGTGCCTTCCAGCTCGTGGCGCATCCTCTCGGCGAGGTCGTGCATGACTTGGATTTTTCTGGCGGTGTTTTCGGAAAGCGACGGCTCCCGCAGTGCCAATTCGGAATTCAGTAGATTGGCCGTGACCTCTCCTCGCAACAGGCCGCGCAACACGTTCTCCGCGGACCGCATCGCAGCCGGCTTTTCCCGGACCAAGCGCAACATGCCGTTCTGGACCTCGCGTGTCACCGGCTCGGCGCCGTGCAGACCCAGATTGACGTAGATCGGCATGGCCAACCCTGCATGGTTTAGCAACATATTGACCCTGCCAATCTCCGCATGGTTGAACGACTCATCNAGCACCAAGACATCGTAGTCGTGGGTTTGCAGGCACTCCACCGCCCTCGCCAGCGATGTCGCAATTTGAGTCTTTTGATGTGTCGTCCGTTCAATCGCTGCGGCGCATTCTTTGGCCCGCGACGATGTTGTTGCCAGGATCACCATGAGATATCTCCCGTCAGCAGATTGGGGCACACTTCACCGGCCCCACTCGGTTGCAGGTTTACGGGGAAGACAATGCGGCCCGGCGATTACATCGCCGCGCCGTATTCCTTCAATTTGCGATAGAGAGTTGTTTTACCAATCCCAAGCTGCCTCGCCGCTTCCAGCTTGTCTCCATTCAGAATGGTGATAGCGTGCAGGATCGCCCGCTTCTCCAGATCTGCCAGGGGCGCAATGCCGGTTGACTCGAGGCTGACCGGCACCACAGGCGTCTGCGTATGAAAGTTCTGCAGCGCCGTTGGCAAGTCAGCAATGTGGATAGTGGGACCCGAGGTGAGTGCGCACGCCCGTTCCAGGCAGTTCTCCAGTTCGCGCACGTTCCCCGGCCATTCGTAGTTGAGCATCAGTTTGAGGGCGGCGTCACTGATGTTGCGCTGCACCCCCGTGGTGCGGGCCACGCGTTCCAGAATGTGTCCCGCCAGCAGAGGTATGTCCTGTTTGCGTTCGCGCAGCGGAGGAACTCGCAAGGTCAGAACATTAAGCCGGAAGTACAAGTCGCGACGGAACGTGCCCTCCTGCACTGCGGCTTCCAGATCGCGGTTGGTGGCCGCCAGGATCCGCACGTTGATGGGAATTGCGCGGGTTCCACCGACGGGCCGGATTTCTTTCTCCTGCAACGCCCGCAGTAGCTTCGATTGCAAATCCACCGGTAAATCGCCGACTTCATCGAGAAACACGGTTCCACCTTCGGCGGCCGTCATCAGTCCCTCTTTTGCCCGGACTGCACCGGTAAACGCGCCCTTTACGTACCCGAACAGTTCACTCTCGATAAGCGTCGGCACCAGAGAACCACAATCGACCGGAATGAACGGTTTGTCACGGAAGGAACCTGAGTAATGGATCGACCGGGCCACCAATTCCTTGCCGGTGCCACTCTCGCCAAGAATGAGCACAGGGTGGGTACTATGCGCTGCCTTCGCAATGATGCGGTACAGCTTGTCCATTTCCGGCGCCTGCCCAACCATCGCTCCAAACCCATGTTTCGATTTCACCTGTTCGCGTAAAAGCCGATTCTCCGTGGCCAGCTTCAGATGGGCGGTCACGCGATCCAGCACCAGGCGAAGCTCGTCGAAGCGGAAGGGCTTGGTGACATAGTCATAGGCCCCGGCCTTCATGGCTTGCACCGCCGATTGGACCGTCGCAAATCCAGTCATGATTACCACCACTGTCTCGGGACGGCGACGCTTGATTTCGTGCAGCACTTCCATGCCATTCGTCCCCGGAAGCCGGAGATCCAGCAACACGACATCCACGTTCGTGGCATCCAGAACGCGGTAGCTGTGCTCCGGAGAATCGGCTATCTGGGTGTTGAACCCCAGCGCGTCGGCCACCTCCCGGCAGGATTCGCGCACTGAGCGCTCGTCGTCAATGATGAGAAGGTTGAGAAGATTCGTGTCGGCGATCGGTTCAACTGCTGAAACTGTCTCTGCAGTAAGCACGGTCAGGCCCTCTTGCAAACGGCTGGAATTGTCGAAGCGGTCGCAAATTGATTGTGGTACCGTCTGCATCACCATTGTCCCTTTTTGGGAAATCTATACTAGTACAGGGATCACACTATCGTGTGAGGCACTTATTCCCGGCGCGGCCGAAAGACCGCAGCCGGATCGCGTGCAGCCTCCATCCGCACTCCATCCGCACCGGTTGCGGCGTCCGGCTCCTGGGCCACCACCGCACTATCGGCCCCGGCCAGGGCAGGGGTCTCCAGGCACACTTGGCCGTCGCTCAAAACAGTTGGACACTTCGCTTCCAATTGTCCCAGCAGCCGCTTCACCAGTTCGCCTCCGCGCTGCGCATTTCGCTCGACTTCATGAAGGTACCGCCTGGACCGGCTGTAGGACGGCAGCTTCCACTCCATTACCTGCGCATTCAGCAGCATGCTGGCTAAGACATTGTTCAGCCCGTGCAGTATCCCGGCGCAATCGTCGCATGCGCCCTGGGAACAGCCCGCGCCAGTACCGCGGATTGAATCGCTGGACACAATTTGTTCTACTCCGACCCTACTGTCGCAATCCGCTCTTTGAGGTACATTCATAGTTCCTGCCTGTCCTGAAATTCTCTACCCATGCACACACTGTCATTGCAATGACGATGCCAAACTGGCACCGGTCAATAACCCTTGCACTTGCGATGAGCTGGAAAAACAGCCACCGTACTCCGCCCGCGACGGCATGATGTGAGAGTTCCAAAACGGGAGGAGGGACTGTCAGAATTGATTGCAACCAGCTTGTAGTCTTGGCCTTACTCCACGATTCCTGAATTGGAATCAATTTGGAATTGATTCCCGAATCGGAAGCGAAACGTTACCAGCTCAGGCCGAATTTCAGACCTTGGCCAAGCAATGTTATCCGCCTTCGTGACGCAAAAAACGGGAGGCTGGTTGCCTCCCGTTTCAGTTACCGCGTAATTCCCTTTACTGCTGGCTTGGGGGGGCTGCACCTACGACACCGGCGGCCGCATTCGACGCCGAGGCCGGGCTGCTGACTCGCTGCAGGAGAAGCCCGTTGTGCCAGGAAATCGCCAGCAGAAGGTCTTGATAACCCATGGCTGTGCGAATGGAGAAGTTGGCTTCAGGAGTTTGGCGCCAAGTCTTGCCACCATCCAAGCTTTCGAATACGCCGCGTGAGTTCATGGCTGTCGCCAGCAAACGCTGCGCCTTGGCGTCGTACTTCACTCCTAAGACATAACTCGGCACCAATCCGTTCATGACATGGACCCAATCTTTACCGCCGTCGTTGGAGCGTAGTGCGCCCTCCCGGGTACCCAACCACAGCGACGAATCGGGAGTCATGGTGAGGTTGTAGATGCCGGTGACATAAGCCGGAGTGGCAATCTCGGACCAGGTTCGGCCCGCATCCCGAGAGAGGAACGCACGCTTCACACTGGCAAGAGTCAGGGTTCCGTCAGGATAGTCGTTGGCCGCCACGAAGTCGCTTTCGTCATCGATCGGAGCACCGTACCATTTCTTGCCGTCATCCACACTGATGAACAATCCTTCATTGGTTGCGGCATACCATGCCTTGTCCGTGATCTGGATCGAGCGCACACGCGGTGCGATCGCGACCGGGATCGGGACCTCGACCGGTTCCTTCTTCTTCGCCGTCACCGGGGCCTTCCGGGCGGCAGCGTTTGCGGTCTTCGACTTCCCTGCCTTCTGATGGACCGGTTCGGGAGTTGGTTCGGCTTTCGGTTGCCACGCCGGAACGGGTCCGCGAATCATGGCGGCGGGCAGCCACGAGCCGGTTAACGATGGCAGATAGTAAATGCCATGGTTGGTGCCTGCGAAGATAACTCCATTTTCCGCCTGTTGCAGGCTGAGCACGTCGCGGTCACCCAATCCCTTGCTGACCTGCTGCCAGGACTTGCCGATGTCGTCAGTGATAAATAATCCGCCATGCAACTTGTCGTTGACGATACCCACGTAAAGGCGGTTCGGGTCTTTGCGGTCGGTGATGACGGAGCCTACCATGCGGTGCGAAAAGCCGCGGTTCGAGGACTGGTACTTGGCGAATCCATCATTGCTCGCCAAAACTCCTCCGCGGTCCGTGGCGATGAGCACGCGTTGCGGATTGCGGGGATCAATCAATACGTCATTCACCACCACATCGTCAGACGTCACGAGCGTCCACTTGGTACCGCCATCCACCGTCTTCCACATTCCGCCGGTCGTCCCGGCGTAAACGATGGAGGAGCGCTGCGGATCCTGCTTCAGCACTCGGGTGCGGATGGCAGAGTGCGGCAGGCCTTGGACGCGGTGAAATAACTCGGCGGCATTGTCGCTCTTATAAATCCCTGAGCAGGCGCTGGCGTAAACCCGCGACGGCGTCCTGGGATCAACGATAATGCTGAACACATCGGAATCGTCCAAGATGCCGTCTTTTAAGTTGTGCCAGGTTTTTCCACCATCGGGGGTCTTCCACGGCAGGTGGCGGGTTCCAGCGTAAACGATGTCTGGGTTCTGGGGATCAACCGCCACCGACACGAAGTTCCTCATCGAGGCGTGGTTCTCGAGAATGTCGGGGTTCTCCGGCGTCATCCGCACCCAGGTCGTCCCAGCATCTTGCGAGCGAAACACGCCATCCAGTGCCCCGATTACCAGGGTATTGTGATCGCTGGGCGCCATCGCCAAGGCGCGGATCGACTTGCCATGCACTCCCGCCAGGGCCTTCCAGGTGGAACCGCCGTCATCGGACCGGAAAACATCACCTTCATCGTCGTGGAACAGGCCCCATCCTGCGGCGTAGATGATCTGCGGATTGGTCGGATCGAAAACGATATGGTCAATCACCAGGTCATCGCCCGATCCCAAATGCGCGAACGGAACCCAAGAATTCCCGCCATCGCGGGAGACAAACAACTGCCCCGCGCTCGTCCCCAGAAAAATGCGGTTCGGATCGCTGGGATCATATGCGAGGCATCGCACATTGCCGCCGTCGGGGCCGATCGGACTCCAATCCGAAGCGACTGCCGTTATGTTGCCTAGTGTGAGGACCAGCGTGAAGCCGATTACAAGCTTCGCGACGGAACAAACCAAGTTGCGCATACTCACGACTACATCTCCCCTTTGTAATTTACGATCTGAAAACACTCCATCTAGATTCTATCCGCGCACCAACCCAGGCGCACAGTACCAAGCCAAGTGCCTGTTGGCTCGGCCGGCGTGCGATACGGAGAGTCCCACAGCGGACACCGCTCTCTTGTGACGAACACCCGCAAGACCTGCCAAACNGATGTGTGGCAATCTGGGTCCGCTGGAACTTACCTCGAATCCACTGTCCCGAGTGCCTAAAGTTCAAATCCGCTGGCCTCAGGAAAAAGCCGGTGAGAGGTCTCCCTCTCACCGGCTGGAGTCGAACTACGGCGCTTCAGCTATTGCGCTGGAGCAGCCGCTGGCTTGGCTTTCGCCTTGTGCTTCTTCGCAGGAGCAGGCGCGGTACGCGACTGTCCTTGCACCTTGGTTTCGTCAACCGGCGTTCCTTCCACTGCCTGTCCAGAGCACAGGGCCCCGTCTGGCACGAACAAGAAGCGAGTCGACTTACCCTTGGTTCCGCCCTCGCGAGACTCGATACGGCTGGCATCCGACTTGGTCGGACCATCCGTAGTCAGGTAGTACTTCACGTTGACGGAGCGTTGAGCACCGAGTTGCTGGACGTCGACCGATTCCTTCTCGTCCGTGAAGCCAACGATTACCACCTTGCCGCTGGGCATCTGTTGCAGACGGAGAGACAGTTTGTCGAGCGTGTCCTTGCAATCGTTGTCCACGCGCCACGGTTTCTTGGGGTTCTTCTCAAACGTACACTCACCCCAATCCTCGACGCTGACGCACTTGATTTCCTCAATTACGCCTACCGAGGTGGTGCAGCTTCCGGTCAGCCCATGCGAATCGGTCGCCGTTACTGTCACGTTGACCGTAGAACCAGGCAGGCCCGTGGTGTCGAGAACCGCAGAGGTTCCGCTGCCACTGATCTTGCCGGCCGATGCCGTGTAGGCATAGCTGGTGATCTGGGCACCATCCGGGCTGGTCGCGTTCGCTGTGATGGTGGACGAACCACCAGACTTCACCGTAGTCGGATTAGCCGAACAGGTTACGACCGGCGGGTTAAACGGCTTCACCGTGAAGCTCGTCGAGCAGCTCGCCGATCCATTTGTCCTCATCTTGGGATCGGTGATTGTGGCGTTGGCGGTGTAACTGCCTGGCGCCAGGCCCGTCGTATCGATGCTTGAAGTCGCTACACTCGGGCTCGCCAGTTTGCCACCCGTGGCGGTCCAGGCATACGTCAGGGTGCGCTTCGGACTGAAGTTCGTCCCAGTCGAGGTCACCGTTACCGGCTCGCCAGCAAACACCGGCGTCGTCGGGCTAGCCGTGCAAGCTGCCGACAGCGGAGCGGTGTAGTAATTGCCCAGGTTGAACACTACGCCAGCCGACAGCCGAACGCTGTTCCATGTCGAATTATGCGCGATAAAAGTCTGGGTATTGTAAGTCGTGTACAGATAATCCGCTTGCGCCAAGCGAAGGTCGATCAGGTGTGTCAAGGTGAGGTCGAAACCGCCGCCGCCGCCAACCGCGGCACGCCACTGAGCGGGAAGGCCGGCCGGACTGATTTTAGCGGCGCCAACCAAGACGCGGATGAACGGTGAAAACTCATTGTTGCGGAACTTATACTGCAATCCTGCCAACCCAAAGCCGACATTGGAATACGTGCTGTTGTAGTGGCCACTGCCATCAATCACCACGCCCAAATTACGCGCATTGGGGAAATAGAATGTGCTGGAAGCGTTCCAGCCGTGAGCGATGTCGGGCACCTTGCCCCAGTCAACGTAGCCATTCGGGTGATACCACGAATAGCCACCGAACACTTCCGCCCTCGGCTGCAAAGTAACCTGCGCTGCGGCAAATGAGCTTAACAAACAAACCGCAAACGCCAGCGCGATCGATGTCGCTACAAGCCGTTTCGGAACTCCATCACTAAACGCCATTCTCAATCCTCCGGAACTCTAGCAGTACCGTCAGCAAAGTGGCCCACTCGGGTTCAATTTTGAACTTATCAGGCACAAATTAAAGATTTAACTACCACGTAACAGTTACCGATTGTACAGCAACCGACGAGATATACAAAACTACTGTTTCCCGATGTTTACTGATTTTATAACCGGGTCTCGCGTACCGTTCACGCAACATCACTTGCACCTCGCCGTAACGTTCCGAGTTTCTACCGCGGAACGTACGCCCCGACGTACGACCGAGCTGCAGCTTTTATTATCGTACAACACCGAGCGGCAACCCGGTAAGGAGAATTTACGATAAAAATCGGCGGCCCCCGCGTGGGCACGGGCCACTTGCCAACGCTTGAGTAGCATGCATCTCCGCCATCGCGCGACCATGGTTCTAACCGCACGCACGCGAAATCACAAACCTGACAGACGCAGCAGGATACGGGACTCTGCAGCGCACGTTNGCCCCAACCGGGCCGAGCGGTGTTACCTTTACAGCAAGCCACCTGGTCGCCCGCCTCCTTTCCGGAGTGTTGGGTCTAGAATTTGTGCGCAGTAGCTGAATCGAATCCGAATCAAGTTTGACGAACGCCTTTTGAAGAGCGTCTCGTCCGGTCAACTACTTCCGAGAGGCTGCAGTTTGGAATGAATCAGGAAAAAGTACTGATCGTCGAAGACGAGGAGAACGAGCGAACTGGGCTTGCCGAATTGATTCGGGCCTGGGGCTATGAAACCGACACCGCCGCCGACGGTGTCGCAGGGCTGGCGAAAGTCGAGTCATGGGGCCCGGCAATCGTGGTGACGGACCTGAAGATGCCTCGCATGGATGGCCTCGAGCTGCTGGAGCAAATCGCCTCCGCTCCACAGCAGGTTGCGGTCATCCTGCTCACCGGCATGGGCAAAGTCGACGCAGCCGTTACCGCCATGAAGCGCGGAGCCTTCGACTTTATCGAGAAACCGGTCAATCCCACACGGTTACGAAACATCCTCCAGAATGCCACGCGTATTCGTGGCGCCGAGCGTGAGTTGGAGGCCAGCCGCCGCAGGTTGCGCGACGTCGGAGTGCTGGGATCGCTGGTCGGCCCCTCCAAGAAAATGCAGGAGATTTTTCGTCTGGTCGAGATGGTGGCTCCCAGCACGGCTTCCGTACTGATCACTGGAGAGAGCGGTACTGGCAAGGAGCTTCTGGCGCGCAACATTCATGCCCTCAGCCCTCGCAAATCCAAGCCCTTCGTGGCCATCAACTGCGCCGCCATTCCCGAAACGCTCATCGAGAGCGAGATCTTCGGACACGAGAAGGGTGCGTTCACCGGCGCGGTCGAGCGCCGCACCGGATGTTTCGAACTGGCGGAGGGAGGGACCCTGTTGCTCGATGAGATTGGCGAGATGCCCATCGCCACCCAGGCCAAGCTGCTCCGCGTCCTGGAAGACCGTAAACTGCGCCGGCTGGGCAGTAAAGGCGAAACTTCCGTGGATGTCCGCGTCCTTGCCGCCACCAACAAGCCTCCCGAGGAGGCCGTGGCTCGCGGCGAACTGCGCAACGACCTGTACTACCGGCTCAACGTGTTCAACATTCACATGCCGCCCCTGCGCGAACACATGGACGACATTACCGAATTGGTTCACGCCTTGCTCTTGGACATGAACGAAAAACATAGCCGCAAAGTTGTGGGCGTAAGTGAATCGGTGATGAATGCCTTTCAAGCTCACGCCTGGCCTGGCAATGTTCGTGAGTTGCGCAACACACTGGAGCGCGCCGTGATCCTCTGCGACGGCCCCATGGTCGAACCAAAGCACCTTCCGCCCGGCTTCGGAAAGGCTTTTGTCCGCGCCCCGATTCACGACGCCAACTCGGTCCATCTGGGAGTCGGGACGACCGTGGGCGAGGGCGAGCGCCTGCTGATCCTCAAGACGCTGGAAAGCACGCATAACAACAAGACTCGTGCCGCAGAGATTTTGGGCATCAGCCTCAAGACGCTGCACAACAAGTTGAAGGAATACGGCCAACAAGGAGCCAGCGGACACGGTGATGTAGATTCGGCGGCCAGTTAAGCGCGCTTGGCGAAGTGCCCGTACCGCTTGTACAATGAGTCTTTCAAGTCTTTGCCGACGTAACGAGTTCGGTCTCACCCTCGTTCGTTTCCCGCGCCGAAGTGGCGGAATTGGCAGACGCGCATGGTTCAGGTCCATGTACCCGCAAGGGTGTGGGGGTTCGAGTCCCTTCTTCGGCACCAGCATTTTTCAACGATTACAGCCAGGCGCAATGCCTGGCTGTTCGTGTCTCTAGTCATCGACCTTCCGCTCAGGAAGCGCGATTTTCACCGACTGCCGCCGGCGCGTACTCAACCATGCTTTTTACCGGCAGATANTGAATCGCCAATAGCGTTTCGTCGTCGGTCCTCTCGTGCCCAGCCCTGAACCCATCGAGGTGCTCTCGACAAGCCTGCACCAGCGAGTTCGGGCACGCCCGCGNCTGTCCCTCGACCACGGACCGCAATGCCTCAATTCCATATTCATCGCCGGCGTGGTTTTGGGCTTCGGAAATGCCGTCAGTAAACAGAACCAGCGTGTCACCNGGCTCCAGCCGCGCCTTGGACGCCGTGAACTGCTGGTCGCAAAACATGCCGAACGGAAGGTCTGTGCTCTCAAAGACCCTTGTGCCGGACACGCCCGTCAGCAGCACAGGCAAATGGCCCGCATTCACGATCTCCAGTTCGCCACCGGGGCTAACCTTCCCCGCTACCAGCGTGGCGTACTGCGTGGGCAGTGTACTGTCGCAGAACAGGCGACTGGCCTGAGCCAGCATCTTCTCCATGCTCAGCCCGAGCGGGATCAGCGCACGAAACACGGCCCGCAAGTTGGTCGATAACAACGCCGCCGCAATCCCTTTTCCCGACACGTCGGCAATCAGGAAGTGCAGCCCACCGTCGCCCGCACCCATCAAGTCGCAGTAGTCGCCGCTGACCACACCCGCGGGGCGGTAATGGTACGCAACCTCCCATCCCGCGATTTCCACGTCCGGCGGAGGCAGCAGCCCGCGCTGGATTTGCGCCGCCAGTTCCAAATCGTGTTCCAGAGATCGCTGTTGCGCCGGTGACAAGCAGCCAAGACACACGGAAATCGTGGGATCGTTCAGCAGGCGGCCGGACTCGATGGTGTCGTGACAAACCTCGCACAGACCGAATTTGCCAACGTTCATGCGTTCCAGCGCATGGTCAACATCATCCAGCAGGCGCTGCATTTGTTCGGATTCGTTTCTGGTAAGCACGTCTTCCAGACGCGCGCGCCGGTCAAGCAACTGGTCCCGGACTTTACCGAGGAAAGGAGTTTCTGCAAGTGCCATGGCTAACCACCTTACCTGACTTAGAGGGTTATTTTGGCCCCGGGATGCAAATTCATTTTGCCCCTTTGACGTACTCGATCGCCTCAATCTACCGCTGATTCCACTTTAACGGTTGCCGCTTCCTGGTGCCATCCGGTTCTTGCGTTGAAAGCATACAAGGATGCGGATTTCCACAGTTCAGACCCTCGGCGCACATTGCATTTCCGCTCATCGTATCCTTAGGATTGTGATCTTCCCTCCGCCGCCATTGACGATCGAACTGCCTCGCCGGAGTTCGCGGGCAATCGCGGTAGCACTCGGGGTGCTCGTCTGCATAGGTATCGCCGGCCTGGGCGCTTGGTGGTATCGCTATACCGGCACTCCAGAATACTCGCTCTCGCGACTGGGTCATGCAGTTCGAGCGAAGAACTACGGCGAAGCCAGCAAGTACGTCGATGAGGAACGCATCGCCAACGCCATCAGCCAGTCACTGACCGATGTGCTGCTCGCCAAATACACCCAGAAATTCAAAGACGATCCGCTTCCCTTCACCGACACGCGCATCGAGCTTCTGCACAAGATGGCTCCTCGCTTCCACGACTGGTCACTCTTGGGAATTCGCAACGCTATCCGCCTGCTGCTGAGTGGCAATGGCCTGCTCACGGGGGCTACGGGCTTCAAGGTCCTCGACGAGCATAACTTTTCTGGACTGCATCCCGTGCGTTCGACCGTCAATGGCGATACGGCGGATGTCGTCATCGTCGGCCTGCCGCAACCCAATCCGTTCGACCTGAACGAAATCCATATACGCATGGCGCGCATTCCCAACTCGCGGCAATGGCGCATCGAAGAAATCCCCGATGCCACACCGATCTTCGCGCGCTATTTCAACGCTCCCATGCCTCCCACTCAGCCATGACTGCCCGAGTTCATCGCACGCGATTCGTGATCATGGCCGGGTTGCCCGGAACCGGCAAGACAGCGCTCGCCAAAGCGTTGGCCGNACGTTTGGACGGAGTCGTAATCAGCAAGGATGAAGTCCGCGCCGCATTGTTTCCGCGTCTCGCAATCACTTATTCAGGGGGACAGGACGATTTCTGCATGTCGGTGGTATTAATGGCAGCGCAGCGCATCGCTGCCGATCGCATCGTGCCCTTCGTTTTCCTCGACGGGCGCACCTTCTCGCGTACCCATCATGTCAAGCAGGTGGTGCAGGCCGCTGCTCTCATCGGAGCGGGCTTCAGCATCCTGCACTTGCATTGTCCAGAGTCGCTGGCACTGGAACGAATTAAGCAGGACAGGGCGAAGCATCCCGCCAAGAACCGCGATCCCCTGCTGTATTTTCTGGTGAAGTCGTACTTCGAGCCGATCACGCTGCCGAAACTCGATGTCGATACTTCGCAGAGCCTTGAGGAGTGCGTGGAGCAGTGCATCGCATATCTGAGATGACCAAAGTCGGGTTCACCACAGAGACACAGAGGGCACGGAGGAGAAAAGCCAACTAAGTCTTAAGAAAATGAGAGCGGGTTATCCGTGGTGATCCGTGAAATCCCTGGCTGCCCTTGTTTTCCTGCCTGAATTTCTCCGTGATCTCCGTGGCCTCCGTGGTGAACTACTGAAGGAGGCTCTCCACCACGTCGTAGCTCTCGGCCAGCGCCGCATCAAGCCCCGCCGGATCTTTCCCGCCAGCTTCGGCCATGTCCGGACGCCCGCCGCCCGAGCCGCCAACCTTCTTCGCGACCTCGGCAATGATCTTCCCCGCCTGTACGCGCGATGTCAGGTCCTTGGTCACGCCAACGATGAGCGCGACCTTACCACCACTCACCGATCCCAGCACCACAACACCGGAGCCGAGCTTGTTGCGCAAATTGTCGATCAGCACGCGAAGCTGTCCGCGATCGACGTTATCAGCGCGCGTGGCCAGAACTTTCACGCCTTTGACCTCACGCACATTCTCGCTCGCCGACTGCACCGAACTCGAAGCCGACTTCATGCGCGCCTGCGCCAGTTCCTTGCGCAGCATCTTCAACTCTAGTTCCTTGCGCAGCATCTTCAACTCTTCGTCGCGACGTTCCAGTTCCAACTTCAGCGCCTCCGCCGGAGACTGGTCTTCACCGCCGCGCACCAGCGTTGCAACCACGTGTTCCAGTTGATGATCTTTGCGGAAGTGGCGCAGCGAGCCTTCGCCGGTCACTGCTTCCAGCCGCCGCACGCCGCTGGAGACGCTGCCTTCCTTGAGCACTTTGATCAGGCCGATTTCGCCGGTGGCAGCGGTATGAGTCCCGCCGCATAGTTCGGTCGAGAAATCGCCGATGCGAATCACGCGCACCTTATCGCCGTATTTCTCGCCGAAGAGCGCCATCGCCTTGTATTCGTTGACCGCAACGTCGATGGGCACGTCTTCGATGACTTCGACGCGGTCGTTGCGCAGCACCTCGCGGTTGGCGAGGNCTTCGATGTCCTGCAACTCCTCGTCGCCCAGCGAGGCGAAGTGCGAGAAGTCGAAGCGCAGGTGGCCGGGATCGACCAACGAACCGGCCTGCTTCACATGCGAGCCCAGAACCTCGCGAAGCGCGGCATGTAACAGGTGCGTGCCAGTGTGATTGCGCATGGTGGCGCGGCGCACTTCGTCGTTGACCACGGCATCCACCTTGTCGCCAACATGGATCGGCTGCTTGGCGACCACGCCATGCGCGCGCACTCCCTGCACGGGGTAGCTCGCGCCCTCGACATCAGCAACGAGCGTGTTGTGGTCTTCTGCGTACAGCCAGCCCACGTCTCCGACCTGTCCGCCGGCATCGGCGTAGAAGGGCGTGTGATCGAGCACGATCTCGCCGCGCTCGCCAGGCTTCAACTCTTGCGCGCCAACGCCCGCGCCGTTCTCGGACTTGATGATGGCAAGCACTTCGCAGTTGTCGGAGCGTGTCTGGCGATAACCTTCAAACACCGTGGGCTTCAGCCCTTGATAAGCGGGACTTGCCGAGGCTTTCGTGCCGCCCTTCCAGGAAGCGCGGGCGCGAGCCTTTTGCTCGTTCATGGCCGCGTCAAAGCCCGCACCATCAAAAAGGATCCCAGCGTCGCGGCATGCGTCTGCTATGAAGTCCGGCGGGAGGCCCCAAGTGTCATACAACTTGAACGCATCAGAACCCTTTAATACTGGTTCCTTTCTGAAACCCTGAGCCAAGAGGTAGCTAGAAACCGGTCCTAACAACTCGGATCCGAACAGGCTNTGTATTTCTTCCTCCAGTTTGTCTTCGGGAATATTGCTCAGGTTCTTCTCAGCGACNANNGGACCAAGCTTCGCATATAAGATCGTCGCCGCATCGCGGTCCATTTTGTCGAAGAAATAGTCAATGAAGCGTGGAGAAGTCTTCCGTTCTTCGGCAAATAGACCTTCTAGACGAGCGAACCCTACGTCCATTGTGTGCGCGAAGCGCGTCTCTTCCCCTTTGATCGTCTCCGACACACGATTCGCCGACTCGATCAACTCAGGGTACGCATCTTTCATCATGTCGCGGACGGCGAAGACCATCTCATAGAGAAACGGCTTCTCTGCGCCAAGCAAACGTCCATGACGAATGGCACGCCGGATGATTTTGCGTAACACGTAGCCGCGGCCTTCATTCATGGGCAGTACGCCATCGGAAATGAGAAACGTGGCCGCACGCGCATGGTCGGCGATCACCCGCAGCGAGGCCGCCTGGTGATGCTGTTCCTCCACGTCTTCGCGCTTCAATTCCTGGTCGAGCATCACCCCAGCTAACTCGGCCGCGCGCTTGATGAGCGGCACGAAGAGGTCCGTGTCGTAATTTGATATCACTCCCTGCAGCACCGAAGCCACACGTTCCAAGCCCGCGCCGGTATCGATCGAGGGCTTGGGCAGCGGAAGATAGGCGGAACCCTTCTCGACATACTCGTCTTTATCAAAATCAAGATCATCACTGAGCTTCATGGTTCCCAAGCTAACGCGCTCGAATTGCATGAACACCAGGTTCCAGATTTCGACGTAACGCCCGCACTCGCAGGGGAACTTACAGTCGGTGTGTCCGGCATCGCTTGCCTCCGGACCCATGTCGTAATGAATCTCGCTGCAGGGACCGCAGGGGCCGGTATCGCCCATCTGCCAGAAGTTGTCTTTCATCCCCATGGCGAAGATGCGCTGTTTGGGCACGCCAACGTCGAGCCAGAATTTCTCGGCCTCGTCGTCGCGCGGAATCTCTCCCTGGCCTTCGAAGATGGTCACGTACAGCTTTTCGGGATCGATGCCGAACCAGTCCTTCGAGGTCACCAGCTCCCACGCGTAGGCGATGGCGTCTTTCTTGAAGTAGTCGCCAAAGCTGAAGTTGCCCAGCATCTCGAAGAACGTATGGTGGCGATTGGTGAAGCCGACGTTTTCGAGGTCGTTGTGCTTGCCTCCGGCGCGGACGCATTTCTGCGATGAGGTGGCGCGGGAGTAGTCGCGCTTCTCCATGCCGAGAAAGACGTCCTTGAACTGGTTCATCCCGGCGTTGGTGAATAACAGCGTGGGATCGTTTTGCGGCACCAGCGACGACGAATGGACCTCTTTGTGTCCCTTGGAGATGAAAAAGTCGAGAAATTTTCGGCGAACTTGCGATCCGGTCAGCATAAGGGGTTGTACGTCAGGCCCGCGGGAATTGCGCCATACAAGTCGGGCTACGGCGGGGAACGTAAACCTTGATTCTAGCATCGGCACTGAGGGCCAGGTGCCGACGCAGTTTGAAGAGCCAACGGCCAAGAGCCAACTACCAGTGACCAATTACCAGTCACCAGTTACCCTTCCCCTGCACCCTCCTCGCCAATTGACCCGCGCCACCGAACCGCCTCATAATCTGAGTGCTCAGCGAATTCCGCTACTTACAAGGTGGCCAGTCGTGACCAAACAGGATCCCAAAGACCGCCGTCCTTTCTCGACGGCAGGGCAGAAGCTCGACGACGTGATCGGCGACACCGCCAAGCGCATCGAAGAGGAAACCAAGCAGCTCATCGCCTACCTCAACGACGAGGTTGTTCCGCTGGTGCGGCAACACTCGACCACGGGTTTGCGCGTCGCCTCGGACAAGCTGAAGGAACTTGCCGACTACATGGAGTCGGCGACGCATCCGAAAAAGGATTGATCACGCGGCTTCCGCTCCTCACCATTGCCGCTGCCGCAATGTTG
>JGIcombinedJ26865_1000064_pt1 | contig 20106 bp, 16 predicted proteins | sample NGESurdeep072012_7_FD_26865 | JGI IMG/M metagenome (IMG submission 26865) | reverse complement strand
GCGGTTTATCAATGCGCTTCAAGGAGTTTTGGACCCCGAAGATAAGCGTAAAGCAGTCGGCGAGACGTTTATACGCGTATTTGAAGACGTTGCAAGACAAAAGCAAGTAAGTTATTTGGTGCAAGGCACCATTTATCCGGATATAATCGAATCTGAAGGGGAGATCAAATCGCATCATAACGTAGGTGGTCTTCCTTCCGAGATGGAGTTTAATGGAGTGGTCGAGCCGCTTAAGTATTTGTACAAGGATGAAGTTCGTCAGCTTGCTCGGGCACTTAAGTTGCCGCCTGAGGTCAGTGAGCGGATGCCATTTCCGGGACCGGGGCTAGCGGTCCGAATTATAGGTGAAGTAACTGAGGAGAAGCTTCGTGTTGTCGGTGAGGCGAACGNAATAGTTGAGCAAGAGATATTAAGCTACAATCCGTGGCAGACTTTTGCAGCGTTGCTGGAGAAAGGAACCGGCGTGAAAGGTGATGTGCGTGTGCACGGTTGGATAATTGCAGTGCGCGCCGTGCAGTCACGAGACGGGATGACTGCCAGCGTGCTTGAATTACCTTACGATGTGCTTCGGAAAATCGCTTCACGCATAACGAGCGAACTCTCTGACGTCGCGCGTGTGGTTTATGACATCACGCCGAAACCGCCAGCTACCATAGAATTTGAGTAGCAAACACCTCAAACGAACTTTAAATCTCTCAGATGTTTGCTACTATACAGACTTACTAGTTCTACAATGCTGTTTAGGATGTTGAAAAAATGCGCATGAGCAAAAAAGAAGAAGTAATCGCCAAAGAGTCGCAGCATTATATGCAGGTGTTCACGCGTGAACCGTTGGTGATTGAACGAGGTAGAGGTGCGATCGTTTCGGATATCGACGGCAAAGATTACATCGATTGCGTCGCTGGGATTGCAGTCAATAATGTAGGCCACTGCCACCCTCGCGTAGTCAATGCCATCAAAGTGCAAGCAGAGAAGCTCATCCACACTTCAAACTTGTACTATACAGAGATCCAAGCACTTTTGGCGGAGCGCATGACAAAACTGACCGGCTTGGAGCGCTGTTACCTGACAAATTCCGGAGCGGAGTCCACTGAATCCGCGATGAAGCTTGCGAGGCGGGTAACCGGTAAGAAGGGGTTCATTTCGACCAAAAACGCATTTCACGGGCGGACTATGGGTTCACTTAGTGTGACGTGGAAAGAGACAATCCGGCAACCATTCGAGCCGTTGATTGATGATGTCACCTTCGTTAATTATGGCGATGCAAACGCTATCGCGGGGGCAGTTACAGCCGATACCGCCGCAGTCATTGTCGAACCGATTCAGGGAGAGGGGGGTGTTAATGTACCACCTGATGATTATCTCGTTGCGGTTCGCGAACTCTGTACAGAGCGCGATATAGTGTTGATCGCCGATGAAGTACAAACTGGCTTTGCCAGAACGGGAAAGTGGTTTGCCTGCGAGCACGCTAACGTTGTACCAGACATTATGACACTTGCAAAGGCCATGGGCGGCGGCTTTCCAGTCGGNGCGATGATGTCGCGTGAGTCTTGCCAGTTCATGCCAGGCGATCACGGCGGCACGCAAAGCGGCNCACCCCTTGCATGTGCTGCAGCTCTAGCAACGATCGACGTAATTGAAAGCGAGGATCTNGTCGAGCAATCACGACTCAAGGGTGAGTTCCTAAAGAAGCTCCTTAGTGATCTCGAATCGCCAGATACGGTCGACATTAGGGGCAAGGGACTTATGGTTGGATACGAATTGTCGCGTCCAGTACGCTCTATTGTTGACTATGGACGAGAAAACGGCGTATTGCTAAATAACATCTCAGAAAACGTTTTAAGGTTCGTGCCCCCTCTGGTGATTACAAAAGAGCAAATTGAAACGGCCATCACGGTAATTGAGCGTGCCATCAACTTACATCCCCGGTAGATCTGCTGATGAANTAGCTAGAGCTTACGGCATTAGTCCTGAGAAGGTGATTAAACTTGGGTCAAACGAAAACGCCCTAGGGCCCAGCCCACGAGCGGTAGAAGCGATTAAGCGACATTTAAACAAAATAAATGTTTATCCATCCCACGGATACGCGGAACTGAAGGACGCCATAGCGCATTATATAGGGTGTTCAGCCGAGCGCATCATAGTAGGCAATGGCTCTGATGATCTACTCAACACCCTAGTTAGAAATCTCTATGTGCTTGGCGACCAGGCGATCATACCCGTACCTACGTATACGTATTATGAGGTCATCGTCGAAGCCGGACGCGGCACGTGCGTTTACGTTAACCGGAACGAAGACTTTTCAGTCAACATTGACAACATTATTGCAGCGCTCAAAGACAACACAAAGCTGATTTTTATTTGTGCTCCGAACAATCCGACTGGAAACGCGATTGAAAAAACTGCTCTAAAGAGCCTTTTAAGATCGACTGAGGCCTTAGTAGTACTTGACGAAGCCTACGCGGAGTTTACGACTGAGAGTCACGCTGATCTTGTGAATAACTTTGACAACTTGGCGGTCTGCAGAACGTTTTCAAAAGCGTTTGGATTAGCAGGGCTGCGTCTCGGCTATGCCGTGCTTGATTGCGACTTAGCGCGCGACTACGACCAACGTATGCTTGCATTTTCGGTGAATCAGCTCGCGGTCGAGGGGGGGGTAGCAGCACTGTCAGATAGTGCTTTTTTGGAGCGTACGGTGTCTATGGTAACACAAGGCCGACAGTACTTNNGCGAGAAGCTCCCTTTCAAGACGTACCCCACCGAAGCTAACTTTGTNTTCGTTGACGTAGCACCTTACACCGCGCAAGAGGTGTCAGAATATCTGCTGAGCCGAGGCATAATCGTTCGAAACTGCGACGCTTTTCGTGGGTGTTCCAACTCGCACATCAGAATCACAGTCGGCCAGCCATGGCAAAATACCACGGTTGTGGAAGCGCTGAATGAATTCGTAAATTCGGTTTGATGCCTTCATTTACCTATGAAAATTGCGCTCACAGGAACCCCTGGCACAGGTAAGACGACCATAAGCAATGTGCTTAAAGATGAATTTGGTCTCAAAGTCGTCGACTTGAATAAAGTGATTAGTGCCTTCCAATATTATATTGGGTGGGANGACAATCGTAACTGTGGCGTGGTCGATCTTGAGGCCCTTAGGGCGCATCCATTCGAAGACGGNCTTGTGATAGAAGGACATATTTCGCATCACCTATCAGTCGAGCGCGTTATTGTTCTTAGGACGAATCCGGCCGTGCTTCGAGGACGTTTGCAGGAAAAGGGTTTTTCAGAGAANAAGATACGCGAAAATATCGAAGCTGAAATCCTTGACGTCATCCTTATTGAAGCTCTTGGGTTGCACGGGAATAACGTATATGAAGTTGACTCGACAGGAGGATTGCGTACAACAGCGCAGCTTGTGTGGGAGATTACGCAAGGGTATACGCTAGAGCGATTCGTGGTTGGTCGATACGATTGGACGAGTTATTTGAATGACTCTTGATATATTTCGGGGACGGGTGGGGCGGATCTTGAATCCGCTCGCGTGGACGCTTTATCGGCACGGCGTAAGTGCAAATCAGCTCAGCTTGCTGTCCCTCATTTCGGCAATAGTTGCCGGAGCGGCGTTTTGTGTGAACGTGCTCCCAGTAGCGATTGTGACAATTGCGTTCAATGCCCTCTTTGACGCTCTTGACGGGTGCTTGGCGCGGAGTTCAAAAAGCGAGTCGAAGCAAGGCGATTTGATTGACCACGTTTGCGACCGGTACTCTGACATCTTCATTTTCGGCGGGATCACGATAGGTGGATACGTTGCGTGGCAGATTGGGCTCTTAGCGATTGTCGGCGTCCTAATGACAAGTTACCTTGGAACTCAGGCACAAGCGCTTGGGGTCGGTCGGGACTATCGCGGCCTTCTCGGCAGAGCTGACAGACTCGTACTAGTTTTTTTCGTGACGCTACTTAGTCTTGGAGTCCCAGAGACGATTATCTGGTTTCCATTGTTAGGTTGGATGATGGTGTTTGTGGCTATCGTTAGCAATATCACCGCGTTACAGCGATTTTATCTCGCGTATCATGAAATTTAAAGGTACTATCGAGCAGCGAGTGTTTGTTGCGCGTTAGTATCTTTGCTTCCCGTCAGACCCATTGCGTTCACTAGAGATTTACTACTTTGCGCTCGCAAATCGATAAATAATTCGGCGCACGAGAACTAATGGACTACGCGAACATAGCTTCCAGCTGGTCTAATTGTGCCTTAGGCGTGCCCATAACTTTGCGGACGGCATCGTCGAAATCTGCGATCGTTACAGATTCGCGTTCAGCGCGGATGGCAAACATCCCGGCTTCCATCGCAATAGCTTTAATATCGGCGCCGCTAGCTCCATCAGTGAGCTTTGCAATCTTCTCAGCATCTATTTCTTGGACTAAGTTCATCCCTGCCGTGTGGATCTTGATAATTTTAACACGAGCTTCGTAGGTCGGGAGTGGGATATCTATAAGGCGATCAAAGCGTCCAGGCCTAAGCAAAGCAGGATCAAGTATGTCGCTCCTATTAGTAGCCCCGATGATCTTGACTTCGCCCCGGTTTTCAAATCCATCCATTTCGGCAAGGAGCTGCATAAGGGTCCGCTGCACTTCACGGTCTCCCGAAGTTGCGCTATCTAAACGCTTCGCTCCAATTGCGTCGAGTTCATCGATGAAAATAATACTGGGTGCCTTTTCCCTGGCCATTTCAAATAACTCGCGAACGAGGCGAGCCCCCTCACCTATATACTTCTGAACGAGCTCACTACCTACGATTCGAATGAAAACAGACTCTGTGTGCTTAGCAACTGCCTTTGCAAGAAGGGTTTTGCCAGTTCCCGGAGGTCCATAGAGAAGTACACCTTTGGGCGGGTCAATGCCTACTTGCTTAAATAACTCAGGTTTCAACAGAGGGAGTTCTACAGTCTCACGTAGTTCTTGGATCTGACTGTCAAGGCCGCCGATATCATCATAGCTTACNGTTGGCGTCTCAATGATTTCCATNCCATATACGGTCGGNTCCTTTGATGGTGGCAAAGCGCCGACGATTGCAAGGGATTGCTGGTTTAGCGCCACTCTGGCACCGGCGATGAGCTCTTGTTCAATAAATTGTGAAGCATTAACCACGAACTTTGGACCGGTTGAGCTTTTAATAACGACTCGATTGTCGTCAAGAACGTCCAATACAGTCCCAACAAGCAATGGCGGACCTTTAAGTCGCTCAAGCTCACTTCTAAGTTTTCTTACTTCGCGTTCGTAGCGCACCTTCTGATTCTCAGCGGATCGCTTTTCATTTTCGACTTTTCGATTAGAATCGCGGAGCTTGAGATTGCGCTCTTCCAGTTGACGAACGCGATCTAGGAGATATTCAGAAAAGTCGTTGCCTTTCTTGTCGCTTTCGTCAAAAGAGTCTTCCAATCTCGTCTCCACCGCATGATATTTAATATTGCATGCTATATATCCTTTGTTCGGAGAAAACCATGCACTGCGAATTATGCGGGAAAGAAATCCTTGGGAAGCCTAAACGCGTTGTCGTCGAGGGAGCTGAGCTTGAAACATGTGCTGAGTGCGGAAGTTTTGGTACAGAAATTCGTCGCCCTCAAACGTTTAGCGGCCCCACGAGCAGAGTTGCGCCTCACTCCCGCACGAGGTACAGAGATATCTATCAGCAAATGGAGGGTGAACTCGATCCAGACTTCAATGACATCGTAAAAAACGCTCGAAAAAAAGCCGGGATAACGCAGGAGCAACTCGCAGCGCAGATAATGGAAAAGGCGCTTGTGATAAAGAAGATTGAGCGAAAAGAGCTAACACCAGACGATAAACTCCGAAAAAAACTCGAAAAGGCGCTAAACGTAAGTCTTGTCATCGAAATCGGGCGAGAAAAAGCACAGAGGGGTAAATCGTCCGGAAACTTGACACTCGGAGACGTAGCCGTCGTTAGGCGACGACACTGATTGTATACCGATATCCTAGGGTCTCCTGTGACACTTAATCGGATTACGACAAGCACAAAGGTTGCTGCCAACGCCATCAAGGCCGGCAAGATCGTTGCTTATCCAACCGAGACTGTCTACGGATTAGGGGCGCTAGCGCTTGAAAAGTCGACCGTCGAGAAAGTAATCGCCCTGAAACAAATGACTTTGATGAAGCCGATTTCGCTCGCTGTTTCCAATTTTAGTATGTTAGAAACCGTCGCTTTCGAAGAAGACGTTGACCTTCTCCATCAATTACTGCCGGGGCCGATTACCGTTCTTTTGCGAAAAAAGGATATCGTTCCAGACATGCTTACAGCAGGTGCCCACCTCGTTGGCATCCGATTTCCTTCACATAAGGTAGCCCGGGCCCTTATAGACTCTGTCGGGGCTCCTATCACCTCGACAAGCGCGAACGTCACAAGCGCACAACCTGCTACGTCTGCAAGAGATGTTAATATCAGCGTTAGTTGCGTAATTGATGGGGGCAAAGCGCTCCTAGGTCCCTCCACGGTCGTTGATCTAGTCAATCGCGTAGTCGTGCGCCGAGGGGCGGGGTACGACTTTTTACTTAAGAAGGCCAACATCCTTTGTTAGGTCTAAATGTTCGATCTTCAAGCTGTCCGATAGTCTTGCCTTTTGACTTTTCGACTGCACAAATGGGTTACCCTTGTTTAACTTCCAAGGCTTAGTATTATCCACAAATGGNTCAGTGAAGGCGAGGAAGCTTAATAACAACTAAGTGATAACCCGATTGCATGATGATGCCAAACGAGACCGTTCGCATTCGAGATTTTGTTATTACTAAAAAGAATTGGATTTTCGCGGTTGTTTCTTACGACAACGACGCTTTTATCCAAGGTTTCTTACGCTATGTGCCAGACAAAAATGGCAGTAGAGTACGTCAAGATGGCAAGCGGTTTCGCAAAGTCGACTTCGATGAGGCACGACAATTGATGCAAAAATCCTATGCATATGTGGATGGGATGTGTGCCATTCCTTATGAGGACGTTGTTGAGTTAAAGCATCCACAACAAGGTATAAAAGACTGCGATGATTCTGTTTCGAAAATCGTGGAGTTACTTGAAGGGTATGGCATACATAGACGCTACATGGGAGTAACGGGTTCTAGACTCATTGGGCTTGCTGCAGCGTCATCTGATATTGATTTCGTCATTTATGGCAAGCCTAGTTTTGAACGTGCGCGAGATGCTTTGCGCGATGCCGTAAAATGCGGATTGTTACCTATGATTGACAATCGTACGTGGCAGCAGATATACCAGAAACGTGCCCCCACTCTTACGTTCGAAGAGTTTGTATTGCACGAGCAGAGGAAATGGAATCGCGGTTTGATCGACAAGACATACTTCGATCTGTTGTTTGTGCGTGGGCTTAACGAGATAAAAACTGAACCGCAAGGTGTTGACGACGGGTTTGCAACCATCCGCGCCACTGTGACCAACGCTTGGTATGCATTCGACAGTCCTGCTATTTACGAAATCGATCATGAAACAGTAAAGAAGGTGCTTTCATATACACACACTTACGCGGGGCAAGCTAATGAGGGGGAGGTCATTGAAGCGCGTGGAGTCTGCAATGACTCGGGAGTAACACGTTTAATCGTAGGCACCACGCGCGAAGCTCGAGGCGAATGGATAAAAAGCTGTTCGCTGCTGCGCACGCAAAAACATAGTGCAGGATGAGCCGAGTGGACTGCTAGGAAACCCCTAGGTGAACTAATTGCAGTTAAAGCTTCAATATGACAAAGGCACGCTCCTCATTCAGGGGGACGTACGTGTTCCGAACTCCAATTGGGATGCGCGTTCAGGTGCATACAGAGCGTTAGCATTGCATTATGTAGATATCATAGAGTACCTCGAGAATAGCCACATTAATTTCGTTGATGAAGCGCTTAAGCTGCTTCCTGTGCCGCACCTACAGCCACGCACCACTCTTCGCGACTATCAAAGAGATGCGCTGGACTCGTGGATACAAGCGGGCAAACGAGGGACAATTGTCCTTCCGACTGGCGCTGGAAAAACCATTGTCGCTGTCGGTGCAATTGGCAGGCTGCAAGTACCTACATTAGTCATTGTACCTACACTCGATCTGCTAGAGCAGTGGCGGGGTACGCTAGCAGGTGAGTTTGGCATCGAGATAGGGGCCTTTGGCGGTGGTGATAACTTGCTTAAACCGCTCACTGTTTCGACCTATGATTCAGCGTATTTGCGCGCAGTCGAGCTTGGAAATCGATTTGGATTAGTCGTCTTTGATGAGGTCCATCACCTCCCTGCTACGGGGTACCGTCATATCGCTGAAATGTTTCTCTCGCGTGCGAGACTTGGACTTACTGCAACATATGAACGTGAAGACGGACTTCACAGCGAACTCAAGCGCCTCATTGGGGGCAAAGTCTATGAGCTAACCGTACAGGACCTTGCAGAAGAACATCTTTCTGGTTATGACGTTGCACACCGCTTCGTCGACTTGGAGCCTGACGAAGCAAAGGAGTATTCGCGGTGTCATTCCATATTCACCGATTACCTTGCGCACCGTAACGTTATGCTTCGAACGCAGCACGATTTTGCTCAGTTTATAAGGCGTAGCTCGTGGGATCCGGAGGGTCGAAAAGCGCTCCTAGCTCGGAATCGAGCTTTAGACATCGCTTTAAACTCACGAGCAAAAATGGAGGCGCTTAAAGAACTTCTTGTTGAGCATCCATCTGAGCAGACTATTATTTTCACTCAGCATAATAAGCTCGTTTATCGCATCGCTCGGACGTTTTTGATCCCAGCGATAACGCACACCACCTTCAAAGATGAGCGCAGGGAGACACTCAACCGGTTTCGCGATGGAGAGTACCGAATGATAGTCACCTCCAAAGTGCTCGATGAGGGCGTCGACGTTCCCGAGGCCTCGCAAGCAATCATTTTGAGTGGGACCGGCAGCTCCCGAGAATTCATTCAGCGGCTCGGGCGCGTATTGCGTAAGCGAGAGGGAAAGCGCGCAAGGCTCACCGAAATCGTCACGCGGGATACAACCGAGGCAAGGATGAGTCACCGTCGGAAGCGAAAATGGGGGAGCGCAGAGAATGCTCCCTAGCAACCTCCTCATTACGCGAACTCGCTCTGGGAAGATCAAACCGGTTTACGTCCCGATTGAAGGGCGTTACATAGAACTAGCTACGCGTTTGATCGAAACGTATGAAGCAAACTTACACAAGCGCAAGGGCGAGCTAGCAGGCCGTTGTCAGCAGTTTGAGGGAAGCGGCTTTGACTATCGCTTGGTTAGGGGCTTAGTCGCTTTGCTCGATCGCTCGGCAACATTTAAGCCGCATAGTTTTGTCGATCCCAAACAAGCCCGCCGTGAAGTCTTCCAAGAAGCAAATCGGTATCCGCTTGTCGGGACGGAAGCGCTGAGACAAGAGGTTATTGCTCAGGTCGCATCACGACTACACCTCTCATCATCTCAACTCGAGGCGTCGCTTTGGAGCGATTTCGAAGAAGAGCTGGTGCTAGAAAGCTTTGTCGCCCCCCTGCCGCGTGACTTGATTCAGCAGTATAACTTGAGTTTGACACAAACGTTATTGTTCAAGGCTGCCTCTTTTGAATTTATAGTCGGGAGTAACTACCAACGTATTTTCAGTCGGCTCAAGCGTTTGGGCCTCATGTACACGGTGGAACAACAAAACGCGGCTTATAATGTCGTCGTTGACGGTCCTATATCGCTTTTTAAGCTGACCGAACGATATGGCACTTCGCTTGCTAAACTGCTCCCTACGGTGGTTGAAGCTGATAACTGGCACTTCAAAGCACAAATCGTCGGCGGGGAACGGCAAGCACCTAAGTTGCTCGAACTTGAACTTAGTGCGAAGACGGCAAGGGATCTTCTTCCGGTGCAACGTCCCCAAAAAACAGAAGAGCAATATGACAGTTCGGTTGAAGCGGCGTTCGCGCGCTCTTTTAAGGCTTTGAAGTTAGGTTGGACCCTCAAAAGAGAGCCGGAACTGTTGATAGCCGGCCGCTATGTGTTTATCCCAGATTTTAGCTTTGAAAAGAACAATCTGAAAGCGTATCTTGAGATCGTCGGTTTTTGGACCGACGAGTATCTCAAAAAGAAAGTTTCAAAGTTGCGGGAGGTCGTCGTCGATAACTTGCTTATCGCTGTCGATCGGAGTCTCAATTGTTCCCAGTTAGAGAATGTCAAAGGCTTCGTCATCTTCTATGATAAAAAGGTGCCGGTGAAGCCGATCGTCGACTTCTTGAAGCATTTAGAGGAAACCGCCATCGTAAAGGAAGTTAAAACCATTGACGGTTCTAACCTCAATCTTGAAGGGGACGTAATCGACGTGCCTCGATTGGCCGACGAACAAGCAGTTTCAGCGGGGGCTTTAAAACGATGGTTACAGACAAATCCGGCAGCGCATTACCGTCTTATTGGCATGCAGCTGATAAGTGATGGAAAACTCAAAGAAATCACAAAAAAACTCCAAGCGGTTAATGGATGCGTACTTTCCACCGCTCTAAAGACCATTGAAGAAGAAGGAGTTTTATCACCTGAGACAACCTTGGAATCGTTAGGCTTCGTCGTTGAATGGCGCGGCCTAGATCCGGAAAACGCTACGATTAGTAAAAAATCAAGCGCGTTGCGGTAGAATTACAAGTTTTGCGAAACCGTGTCACGTTTCGCGCTCAACACGACACTTTGTGTCAAGACATCTTATTTTGGTTTTTAACTGGAGCTTAGGAAGCCCGCATTTGCAGCGCCCAATGATATTTGCGTTCATCGGCAGAAGGAATGCCGTTTTGCACCCGTCGTAGTATTTAGTGCATCCAACGATGATTCCCTTCCGGCGAACTATAGTCAGCGGACTGTGACAACGTGGGCAGACGAAGTCGCTGGTGGCAAAGTGTCGGGCGATCACGTCTTCAATACGTTCGCATTGACGGTCAATACATACATCCTCGCCTAAAAGCTGAAGTTTAAGTTTTGGCAATCCGCAGTTGCATGTAGAGTCAGCGAGATCAGCCCCACTAGGCAACTTGTAGAACGCCCCGCATTCGCACGTGATTACGTTCCCAGCGCGTTTTAACAAACCCCCGCACTTCTTACAACGCCCTACGGAACTTGTACGCTCCTCTAAAATCGACTCGTCAGACGACTTCGCCCCATTGCTTTGCGTCGACTCACGAGCAAGTTCGTGCAGCAAATTCTGTGGCAAGCGCTCAGCCGCCTCTTCTTGGGATGCTGGAGACGGTGCTACTAGCTCGGATTCTTTTAACTGCGGTTTATCTCTGTCGTTCGCAAGCGGCCCTACACGCGTGCGTTCAGCAGTCTTCTGAAGGTTGTCTGGCAACTCGGTGACAACGATTGTCTTCTCTCGGGTCACGGGAGGTTCAATACAATTAAGAAAGTCAACTCTTGTTCGATAGCAGACTTGCACGTTTCCTGAACCAAATACGCCGATTGGAATNGACTTGGANTAACCCTTCGCAAGATAAAAACTGTCGCGAAACATTTTTAGGCCATTAGCGAACACGGTCACAGTCAAACGTGCNCCTCCCTGAGCGTTTGATATGGTTGCGTAACACATAGCACTTTGTCCGAATGGGACAGAGTCGGGCAACTGCATATCTACAGTGATCTTCGGCAACCGATCTATTGACCGAGCAATTCGTGTTCCAGAAACGAGTCGAGACAGTATGGCAGGGGTTAGGTCAAACGGCGACCGAACTCCTTGGCTGTGTTGTTGAGTCGCTTGTTTTATACCTACCCCATCTAGCTGAAGCAACGAGCACAGCTCTTCTGGCGCTCCATATTCGAGCCGTAGCGCGAGGATTCTGGCTCGCAAGACGGTCTCCGGTGTATTGAAACGCTCGATAAATGCTTCAAGTGCGGACAAAAGTCGGAGCGCGTTTTGTCGAATGAGCCACGCATCNCTTTTTAATGCTTCGGCAATTTCTCCACGTCCAATGTAAGTATCCAAAATAGCACGCACCTTTGACTTGTGNCCTTGATAACTTGATTGTGTACGCTTTATCGCAGAGACCTCGTTTCGCCTCACGACGACGTCGGCAAATTCCTCAGCTGAGGCGACAGCGTCAAGTAGTTCCTCATCAGTCGGTGCCTCTTTTAATTGCGCAAATCCTCGAGCTGTGTTGAGACGGAGGTAGTATTTTGAGGCAAGTTTGCCGAGATCGGTTGGAAGCAGGAGACCTTCCGCCTCGACGGCAAATCCTTGGTTAATGAGAGTGTTTACGTGATCATCCAAAAGGACACTCGACTGCGGATTTTGCACATAATAAAACGTTTCGCTAAGCCATTTTTTGGCTTCCGCGCGGCTATTGATCGTGCCCATACTGATTTCTGCGTTCAGGTGCTCACTTAATGTCTTGTTTAGCTGTGAGCGTATTGGTGGGCCCTCTCGTAGCATCTCGATGAAGTCTTCCGCACGGTCGCGCGGTGCGATAATCCACCCGAACCCTCGTTCGTCGTACTGGGGCCTACCAGCTCGTCCGATCATTTGAAGGATATCGAGGGGGCTCATATCTTCGTCAATAACCTCGTTTGCTATGTCTCGAATTACGACGATTCGTGCAGGGAGGTTGACTCCCCAGGCAAGCGTTGAGGTGGAGACTAATATTTTGATGTGTCCTGCTTTAAAAGCCGCCTCNACTATGTCTCTATCTTGCTTGACAAGACCGGCGTGGTGAAAACCGATGCCGTTGCGCACAGCTTCGCTCAGGGATTTATTCTTTATTCGTGCGGCTATTTGTTCCGATTCGTGAGACGTAAGTTTCGCGCTTTTTTTCTCGAAGATTTCGACAAGTTTCGACGCTGCTTGTACCGTGTCAGATCGAGTTGCGACAAAAATAAGTGCCTGGCCGTCAAGAATATGGGGCTCTATCAACTGTACAGCCTTGTATAACCGGATGTACTTATCAACGAACTTGTTTTTACCAGGGTTGTACCGAAAGACGTCGGCTTTAAGCGGAACAGGACGGAAAGAATCGTCAAAGGTAAAGGTGTGGTCGTCGGAAGCGCCTATCCACTGGGCGACCTCGCCAACGTTAGGCATCGTTGCACTTAGCGCAACAATGCGAACTTTATCATGTCGGATTCGTTTCATTCGCGTGACCAACGCTTCAAGCACGCCTCCGCGTTCGTCTGAATCCAGAAGGTGTACCTCATCGATGATGATCACAGAGACGTCATTGACGAACTTATGAGTCGTGCTGTGCTTTCTGCTTGAAGAATCCCATTTTTCCGGGGTCGATATGATAATCTGAGCGCTTCGTGCTTTTGTAGGGTCTAGCTCTCGTTCGCCAGAAACGACGTAGACTTCGAACCCCATTGGTGTAAACAGGGTTTTCCACTCANTTTCTTTCTCGTTTGTGAGTGCACGCAGAGGGGCCAGGTAGAGGATTTTCCCTCTTTTTGGCTTTGAGAGCTCGCGAACCATTGCAAGCTCTGCAAGAACGGTTTTTCCAGATGCAGTAGGCGCAGCCACGACGACGTTTTCATCCGAGGTAAGAAGACGGGGCAAAACGCGCGATTGCATTTCATTAAAAAACGAAAAGGGGAAGAGGGAAACAAACTGTCCGCTAATTGAATCTGCAACTGACAGCATCCTCTGGGCCTACCTCGTAACAACAGGATTCTCGCCAGACTGCTATTTTAAGCTATGTATTAGGGGGAAAAAGTAATATCGCGTCACCAGCATTTTGAAATGACAGGAAAAGTGTGTGACGATGGCGATTGAAATAAAAGGCGACAGTGTGANGCTCTCGAAAGAATGCTTCGAGGAGCAGGATTTCAGNTACTATGGCCGATTGAAAGGCGACGTTCTTGAACTATCACTTGTCGAGGCTGCTTTTCTCATTGAACGCGAGCGGCTCGACTTAGGAATCACACTCAAAGAGTTCTTCAAGGTAGCTTCCACCNTTCAACCCTATTTGGATCTTAAGTACGTCGTCTACAAAGACCTGCGTGAACGTGGCTACTATGTGAAGCCCAGTGTAACCGACTTCCGATTGTATCCACGTGGCGGGAGGCCGGGCGAGGGCCCCGCGTCAGCTTACGTCTACGTGCTCTCTGAGCGCATCTCTCTTCCTTTTATGGAACTCGTGGAAAAGGTGAAACTCGCGCAAAACGTGCGGAAAAAGATGCTCCTAGCGGTTGTTGACGGGGAAAGCGATCTGACCTTTTACACAGCTAAAACTGCAAATATGCAGGGTAAGATGCCCCCACTCGGNCTTGATCTTTCTGAAGCGGATGCCACCCTGCTCGACGATCGAGTTGTGATTTGGGACGAACACGACGCCGTGCAGCTTTACCGAGCGGGTTTTTATGGAAAGCTCGTAGACGGGAAAATGTTGCAGCTCTCTCTTCTTGAGTGCGCATACCTCATGCAGCTCGGATTGCCGGTTGAGGATGGGGCTACAAACAGGCGCTTCACCACTTTGCAATTCATCCGCAGAGCCGAAGCTATTGAACCTGAATTCGCGATGAAACTAGACGTGTATAAAGATCTTAAGGATCGTGGTTTTGTCGTTAAGACTGGTTTTAAGTTTGGAAGCCATTTTAGGGCATATGAGCAAATCGAAGACGTCGATCGGATACCGCACTCAAAGTACCTCGTACACGCCCTGCCAAAAGATTTCATCGTAATGCTACCTGAAATGTCACGGGCGATTCGTCTTGCACACGGCGTTCGCAAGCGGATGATTTTTGCTTATAAAGGAAAAAAGGCCCTCGAATACCTTGATATTGGGCGGGCAAAACCATGATAAGTCTATTTGGCACCCGGTTTCGAAATGGGGCTTATAATAACGCGCTAGTGCAAAAAATTCCGTGTGATATACGGTGTCTTTATAACCGCTAATGACTATCAATAGCAGAAATAAGTAGAGGGAAGGGGCCAGAACAGGATGCCAAGCGACGAGTTTATCGTAACTCCGTGGGAAGTCGAAGGTCACGTTGACTACAACAAGCTGATAGCCCTTTTTGGAACGCAGCCCATTGACGAGGCTATTTTAGCGCGATTTAAGAAACTCACCGGTTCAATCCCGATGATGTTGCGACGGCAAGTTTTCTTCTCACATCGAGACNTCAATTGGATACTGGATCAGTACGAAGCAGGTGAGAAGTTCGCGCTCTACACTGGAAGAGGNCCTTCGGGGCAGACACATCTTGGTCATCTGATGCCGTGGATGTTCACGAAGTACTTGCAAGACGCATTTGGGGCTGAATTATACTTCCAGATGACTGACGATGAGAAATTCCTTCAGAAGGACGAGCTGAGNGCATACGCGACGCGCGGTTTTTCATATGACAACTGTCTCGATCTGATCGCGCTCGGCTTTGATCCGAAAAAGACGCGAATATTTCTCGACACTGAGTATGTAAGAACCCTATATCCAATAGCACTGGAAGTAGCGAAGCGCGTGACGTTCTCGGCAGCTCGAGCGGTTTTTGGATTCGAAACAAGCACTAACATTGGAATGGTTTTCTTTACGAGCATGCAATCGGCGCCAGCATTCTTGCCGACGATTTTGGCGGGGCATAACGTTCCTGTACTGATTCCATGCGCTATCGACCAGGACCCGCACTTTCGCATTACCCGCGACGTTGCGCAAAAAATGGGTTACTATAAGCCAGCGCTCGTATTTAGCCGCTTCTTCCCAAGCCTTTTAGGCCTTGACAAAATGTCCGCTTCGCTTCCGGAAACGAGCATTTTTACGACAGACACTCCCGAAGAGGCGAAGAAAAANATNGCTAATGCATTTACCGGCGGGAGAACCACAGTGAAAGAACAGCAAGAACTTGGTGGTGTGCCTGACATTTGTGCAGTATATCAGTACTCGTTTTACCTGTTTGAAAAGGACGATCGAAGGGCGCTTGAGCTGCGTCAGGAGTGTTTGCAGGGGGCACGTGCTTGTGGGGAGTGCAAAAAGGAGCTGGCTGCTAAGGTTGTGCAGTTCCTAAAAAGCCATCAGATTGCGCGCGAGCGAGCACGAGATCATATAGAAGACTTCATTATTCGAGACTGTAGCGACTAAAAAACGAGCGAGTAAAACGGTAGCTCAGCTTNCTAATATAAAGCCAGCGCAGCGATTTATCTCAGCTTCTGAAGTCTGGATGCTACTAAATAGTATTATAAGCGATAACACAAATTGACTTATCAAAACTGGGAGGCAAACAATGGAAAACCAAGAGGAAGGCAAGTTTAAACGTTTGAGAACGTTCAACGTGATTGCGGGCTTGTTCCTTCTAATTCAAGCCATTGCTATAATCTTTTTAAGCAATTCCTTTAAGCTGCCAATAAATACGTACTTTGTGCAGCTCAACGCAACCACAAAGCTTCTTTTGCCTGTCGAGAATACGATCTACCAACTTCGGGTGGGTTTACTCGTTGCATTGTTCCTGCTGATTTCGACGCTGGACCATCTCCTTGTGGCATTGCCAGGCGTAAACCGCTGGTACGTTGAAAACCTCAAGAAACACGTCAACTACGCCCGGTGGTACGACTATGCACTGAGTTCATCCNTCATGATCGTAGCAATTGCCATGCTCAGCGGCGTCTCTGACATAGCTGCGCTCATCCCACTATTCGCCATCAACGCGACGATGAACCTTTTCGGGCTGATGATGGAGCTGCACAACCAGAAAACCGAAAAAACGAACTGGACGGCGTTTATATTCGGATCATTTGCCGGCCTGGTTCCGTGGATAGTGATATTCATGTACTTCATAGGGGCGACGCAAGGNTCGACCGTTCCNACATTCATCTACTACATCCTCGGGTCCTTGACGTTCTTCTTCCTGCTATTCCCCCTCAACATGTTCCTGCAGTACAAGAAGGTGAGNAAGTGGAANGATTACCTTTACGGAGAGTATGGGTATATCGTCCTCAGNATCGTCGCAAAAACAGCACTGGCGTGGCAGGTCTTTGCCGGAACTCTAAGATAGNCACACTCTGACAACTCTGGTGACAGAAATGGACATTTTGAAGATCCCCCATATGGAAAAAGAAGAGTATGACAGGCTAATAAAGGAGAACTACGTGAGTAGGATTGCCTTCAAGGGCGATTCGCATCCTTACGTAGCACCTTTTTTGTACGTTTTCGACGGGCACAACCTCTTTTTTTTGTCGACAAAATACGGAAAAAAGATCCAATACTTCAATGAGAATTCAAACGTTGCAGTTGAGATAGAACGGATAAGTCCGGACTTGTCGTCGTNCACATTTGTGACCTTGTTGGGGCGATTAGATGAAGTCACAGACATTGCCGAAGGTCGACGTGTGCGACAGCAGTTCGTTACCATGATAAAGACGCGAGGACTCTCAAGCAACGTATTCGCTGCGCTCGGCCATTCGCCGACCGAGCCTTTGGAATCCATCGTGAACGAGAATCGGAGCCTCGTATGGAAACTTGACAGGGTGGGGGAAATAGTCGCCCTAAAGAACGAATAACCCCCTTTCATACATCAGCAAACCTATTTTCAAAAGAGTACGTATAAGCTGCAAGCAGAGGCTAAATTGAACTAGGCCCAACATGTACGCTGAGCTCTGCGTTCACACAGAGCTGCTGCTAATGATCGCATAAAGGAAGCAGTTCCCGATGGGATGCATCTGCCCGAATGGAAAGACATTTTGCCCCTTCTCGTGACAAGTAATGGAAAGACAGATAGGATAGTGTAGATCTCTCATAGGATATTAGCCGTGAAAACTGATTTTAAAGAAATTGATAAAGGGGCCGGTTATATCGGCTATCAGGAAGCCTTCGATATCATTGGTACTAATGTCCGGCCGTTGGGGGAGGAAGTGCTTTTCCTCGACCTGTGCAGGGCGGGTTGTTGCCGCTGACCTTGTGGCGCAGGTGAGCTATCCTTCCATTGATGTGTCGCTCAAAGACGGCTTTGCCGTTAAGTCCACGGATGTCGTTTTCGCCAAAAGGAGCAGCCCGGTCTGCCTGAAGGTGGCCGGATCAGCATTCGCCGGTGTCAAATACGAGGGGCACGTCGAAAATGGCAGTGCAGTTAAAATATATTCAGGTGCGTCGATACCGGACGGAGCAGATGCAGTGGTTGCAGGCGAGTTCTGCGAGGAAATGTCGCCTGGCGAAGTCTCCGTTAAAGCTGATGTCGGGACGGGACGGAATATAATGCGTGCCGGTGTTGAGGTGGAAGCTGGAACGACTATTGTAAGCATAGGTGAAAGGCTTTTACCCGGTCACCTGGGGCTGGCAGCAGCGGCAGGCATTAAACAGGTGATGGTTTACCGTCGGCCGCGGGTGGCGATAATCAGTATCAGTGACGAAGTTGTTGTGCGCCGAAAGCCTTGTCGTCCCGCTTTTAGCGGGGTATTCGCGTTCAGTCTCGTACTCTTTACACTTATGTAAGTTGCTGAGCATTTTGAGCGATTGTGGACGCCCGCCACGAACTGATCGTAGCGCGTTTTGATCAGGCAGCTCACGGTGAAAGGGCTCACGACTTTCCAAGGCAAAGCTAAGATTTGATAGATTATTCACTCTCGCAGTGTTGACTGGCCTAATAGGAATTGAACGCGCTTTTTTTTAAGAAATGAGAAAAAATTGTGTATGGCTTGCCGTCGTCTTTTAAGACGTCGCCTGGTTCGTGCAGGAGTAAATCAGAACAGCAGTGAAATGAAGTATGGCGCTCATCACACTCCTTAGCAGTGTCTCTCGCTCTACTAAAAGGCGTGTAGTCCCTGTTTACGAAAACTGCCTCTACATCCTTCTCAGCGATGAGACGTTCTACGATCGCCTCTGGGCGTCCACGAAATACGCTTAAGAAGCCGCGTTCTGCTGCCACTTGGCGTGAAAGGTCACTGAGCGACTCGACCATAAACTGGAATGCATTGTGACTGAAGTAGGGATTTTGCGATGCCAGTCTCGGATCAAAGATGAAGGCCGATATCACTGTTTCGGAGGTTGAGGATGCCTTGATGAGTCCACTGTTGTCGTGCACGCGCAAATCCCTTCTAAACAAGAAAAGTGATCTTCCGTAATTTTCTTCCACTACACCACCCCCCAGCCGATTTGAGCACGTTTTCTAATGTCTCTCTAGACGGTTCGAGAACTAGACAGGATTAAGACTATACGTGTGTTACGACGAGGTCGTTCCGGCTTGCACGACGACCCTGTATATAGGTAACAATAAATAACTATGTGTAGTGAGTAGGAATAGGCGGTATTTTACTGTCCTTAACGTTATCGATTCCTATGGTGCAGCTATCTAAGAATGACCGGATTCTTTTGCGGTCGCTTAAGCGTATAAAAAGAGGTTCAGTAGAGGCCCTTGCTAAAGACACTGCTCTTAGAACTGAGGCAGTCCTTCAATCTGCGTATCTACTTCAAACTAAAGGGCTTGCGCACGTGGAAGAAGACACGCACACATCATATGAACTGACTGAGGAGGGATCAACGTATGCAGAGAAAGGCCTTCCAGAGCGACAGATTCACGACTACTTGCTTATTAATGGGCCCACTCCCCTCAGCGATCTCCAAGGTATTTTCCAAGCTGTGCAAATCGCTATCGGCTGGCTTAAGCGGAGGGGTTGGGCGGTTATAGAGACTGTCAATGGCAACTCCCTCTTATCGCCACGCCCGGCAGATGAGCTTACAGAAGAGCGCCTGCTTCAGGACGTTAAGGTAATGAAGCGCTTCACGCTAAGAGACTTATCTGTTAAACAACAACAGGCAGAGCGAACTCTTAAGGAACTTGCTAAGCGCAACATCGTGCGGATACATAAGATCACATCACATGAGATCACCTTAACTCAAGCGGGCGACGACGCGCAGCTTGAAACACTATCTTCGGCAGACCGTGACATTGCAGATCTTACTTCCGAACTTATCATTTCTGGTGCTTGGCGGGGGCGATTGAAGCCTTACGACGTCAATGCTGATACCCTAGCGCTCTATCCCGGGAAAGCACATCCATTAAGGCGCCTTATTGATGAAATGCGCGATATTTTCATATCAATGGGGTTCACTGAGTTCAAGGGTCCGATCGTCGAAAGCGAATTCCACAACTTTGATGTTTTGTTCGTGCCGCAAGATCACCCCGCGCGCGACGAACAAGACAC
>JGIcombinedJ26865_1000055_pt1 | contig 21875 bp, 25 predicted proteins | sample NGESurdeep072012_7_FD_26865 | JGI IMG/M metagenome (IMG submission 26865) | reverse complement strand
CGGCTGGCTGGGTTGTCGCTGGGCGGAGGTATCGCGCAGATGTTCGCCCTGCAACATCCCGACCGNGTCGCCTCGCTGGCACTGCTCTCGACCATGGCACGCGGCGCGCGGGAAGCCTATCTGGCCAACGCCGAGGCGGCGGAGCGCGACGGCATGGCGGCGCAAGTTGCTCCTACACTGCTGCGCTGGCTCACCCCGGAGATCGTTGCCGAAAGTCCGTGGTACGTTCGTTATCTGCGCGAGCGTGTGATCCGCGCGCAAGTGCCCAACTGGGCGGCGGCGTGGCGGACGCTGGCAGGCTTCGATATTGCCGATCGGCTGGGTGAGTTGCGTATTCCCACGCATGTCATCGCCGCCGAAGCTGACACGCAAGCCACCAGTCCGCAGGCCATGAAGGCGCTGGCTGAGCACATTCCGCAAGCGAAATTCTCCGTCGTCGCAGGCGCGCCGCATGTTTCTCCGCTGGTGAAGCCGCACGAGGTTGCTACACTGCTTTCGCATATCTAGGCTGCGTAACAGGGAGAACGGATGCGATACACCGGATCGAAACGACTCCACCTGACTCTGTATTCGCTTATCCTGCTGGCCGCATCGTCGGCCTTCGCGCAGGGTGAGCCGCGCGCCCGCGATCTTGGCATTCCGTTCGATGGCGCACCAGGCACCCTGAACGCGATCACCGATGTCGCTGGAGTGGAGGTAGGCCTCACAACTCTGATCTCCGGTTCGGGGAAGCTGGTAGTCGGGCAAGGTCCGGTTCGCACTGGGGTGACCGCGGTCCTGCCGCGCGGCAAGAAGAGCATTAACGATCCCGTCTTCGCAGGCTGGTATTCGCTGAACGGCAACGGCGAAATGACCGGCACCACTTGGGTAGAGGAGTCGGGCTTCCTGGAAGGCCCGGTCATGATTACCAACACCCACAGTGTGGGAGTCGTGCGCGATGCCGTCATCCAATGGCGATTTGACCATGGCGCTGCCGACCTTAGTGGGTATTGGTGGTCGCTGCCCGTGGTGGCCGAAACGTGGGACGGTGAACTGAACGACATCAACGGCTTTCACGTGAAGCCGGAGGACGCCCGCCATGCGCTGGACTCCGCCGCGAGTGGGGCGGTAGCCGAGGGCAACGTCGGCGGCGGAACCGGAATGATCTGCAATGGTTTTAAGGGCGGTACGGGGACTGCTTCGCGCAAGCTGATCGCCAAGGATGGCGGCTATACAGTCGGTGTTTTGGTGCAGTGCAATTATGGGGTGCAGTCGCAGTTGCGCATTGCCGGCATCGCAGTGGGAAGGGAACTGCCCGTCGGCATTCCGCACAACGATGACACAGGGTCGATCATCGTGGTCGTGGCCACGGACGCACCCCTGTTGCCATCGCAGTTGAAACGGTTGGCGCGACGGGTTCCGCTCGGACTGGGACGCATGGGCAGCTATTCGGGCGACGGCTCAGGGGATATCTTCATCGCCTTTTCCACCGCCAATCCAGGTGCATGGGGAACTGGCGGAGTGAAACACGTGGCCATGGTTCCCAACGACGACATAAATCCGTTGTTCCTGGCGACGGTGCAGGCGGTGGAGGAATCGGTGGTGAATGCCATGATCGCAGCCAAGAGCATGAAAGGCATCAACGACTTCGAAGTGCTGGCCATACCGCACGCCGAGTTGCAGCAGGTTCTAAAGAAATACAACCGGCTAAATGAGGTGGGGAAGAAGTAATTGGGAAATTTATCGCGCGCTGACCTTGCCGGCCTGCGACACCGGAACCTGCTCCACGATCTCGATGCCGAACCCTTCCAGTCCAGCGACTTTTCGCGGGTGATTCGTCAGCAGGCGGATGCGCCTCAGGTTCAGATCCGAAAGGATTTGCGCTCCAATGCCGATCTCGCGCTGGGTGCGGCGTTGACTTTCGGGCAAGGTAGGCAAACGTTGCTCGTGGTGAAACTGCAATGTGAGTTTGTCGCCGAGTCTTTCGACCGAGTAGCCTTTTGAAGTCTGGTGTAAATAGATCAGCGCCCCTCGGCCTTCCCGCGCGATGCGCCGCATGGCGCCGTCGATGGCCTCATGGCAGCCGCACCAACTGGCTCCAAAGACATCACCAACCAGGCAATGGGAGTGCATGCGAACCAGAACGGGGTCATCTCCGGCGTGCTCTACATCGCCTTTGACCATCGCAATGTGGGAGTCGCCGTTGATCTCCGACTCGTAGGCGATCATGCGAAACTCACCGTAGGCAGTTGGGATTAAGACTTCGGCCAATCTCCGTACATAGCGTTCGTTCGACATGCGGTAGCGGATTAGTTCCGCAACCGTGAGCATCTTCAAGTCGTGATGATGGCAGAATTCGGCGAGCTGAGGCACACGTGCCATGGTGCCGTCGTCATTCATGATTTCGCAAATCACGCCGGCGGGAACCAATCCAGCCAGGCGGGCGAGATCGACGGAAGCTTCTGTCTGCCCAGCACGTACCAGCACGCCGCCCTTACGGGCCCTTAGCGGGAAAGTATGTCCTGGACGTGCCAGATCGTTGGGCCGCGTGGCCGGGTCGATTGCGACTTTAATGGTCTGAGCGCGGTCATACGCCGATATGCCGGTCGAAACGCCATCCCTGGCATCGATCGATTCGGTAAAGGCGGTGCCGAAGTTCGACGTGTTCTCNGCTGACATCGGGGGCAGACGAAGGTAATCGAGGCGCTCTTCGGTCATGGCAAGGCAGACGAGACCGCGTCCGTGCTTCGCCATAAAGTTAATGGCTTCAGGCGTGATCTTTTCGGCAGCCATGGTGAGATCGCCTTCATTTTCGCGGTCCTCGTCGTCGATGACCACGATCATGCGGCCGGCGCGGATCTCCTCCAGGGCGGTTTCGACATCGCAAAATAAGGGTGCGTTCGGCATGATCGGCAACCAGCGATTCTAGCAGTTGCGCAGGCGGGACAGCTAATGGAGCGCAGTGCAATTAGGGAACGGAGGCTATGCCGCGTGGTTGAAGAAGCGGATGATCCAGAATGTCGCCATGGCCACGAACGCCGACGCCGGAATAGTAAATACCCAGGCCCAGACGATGCGGGTCGCAACCCCCCAGCGCACCGCGGAGAGTCGATGCGTGCTGCCGACACCGACGATGGCGCCGGTGATGGTGTGAGTGGTGCTGACGGGAATCCCGGCGAGGGCGGTGCCGAAGAGGGTGATGGCGCCCGCAGTTTCCGCGCAGAATCCACCGACGGGTTTAAGCTTGGTGATCTTCGAGCCCATGGTATGCACGATGCGCCAGCCACCGAGGTATGTGCCCAAGGCGATGGCGGCATGTGCGGCGAGAATAATGGGCCAGTGCCAGTGTCCCCAGTTGGCGCCGAAGTCCTCCCTGCTCATGACGCCGGCAGTGTAGAGCGCTCCCGCGACGATGCCCATGGTCTTTTGCGCATCATTGCCGCCATGTCCTAGGCTGTAAGCTGCGGCGGATAACAACTGTAGTTTGCGAAAGAGCTTATCCACGTGGCGGGGCGAATCCTTCTGAAAGATCCAGGAGACGGCGATCATCATGCCAAATCCGAGGACAAAACCCATCAGGGGTGCGACCACGATGAAGATCAAGGTCTTAGTCCAGCCGCCAGGGATGATGACCGCAGGAGCAGAGCGCCAGCCATGAAGTATGGCCGCCCGCGCCAGCGCGGCACCAGCGTAGCCTCCGATAAGGGCATGTGACGAGGATGTCGGTAGTCCCCACCACCACGTGAGCAGGTCCCAGACGATGGCGCCGATCAAACCAGCCAACACCACATACTGGGTGACGATGTCGAGCTGGATCATGCCCTTGCCAATGGTCTTGGCGACTGCAGTGCCGAGGAAAAATGCGGCCAGGAAGTTAAATACCGCTGCCCAGATCACCGCAAGCCGAGGCGACAGCACGCGGGTGGAAACCACGGTGGCGATGCTGTTGGCGGCATCGTGAAAGCCGTTAATGAAGTCAAAGATCAGCGCTGTGATAACGGTAATGACCAGCAGGATCATTCCAGTGCTCACGATTTAGCGCTCCCTGTAATTGGTTGGGGTGAACTCACGGGCTTGGGCCTCAGGCGCCCTTGAGGACGACGGTCTCGAGCACGTCGGCCACGTCTTCGGCTTTGTCGCTGGCTTCCTCGAGGACCTCCAGGAGTTCCTTCAGCTTGATTAGTGTGATGGGATCGAGCTCGCCCTCAAACAGACGACCGATGGCCTCGCGGCTGACTTTGTCCGCTTCGTTTTCCAGACGATTGACCTCGACGCAATGGTCCAGAAGATGGGAGTCGTCCTTGTCGAGCAAGGCGACCGCCTTTCCCAGTTCCTCAGACTGTTTCAGGATGATGCCGGCAAGCACCTTGGCTGAAGGCGAGGGCTGGGTGATCTTGTAGGTCAGCAGCCGGTCGCTGGCAGCGAAGATGAAGTCCAGCACGTCATCGAGAGACGAGGCCAGAAGATGGATGTCTTCCCGGTCAAAGGGAGTGATGAATGTCTGATTGAGCTTGATCAGGATGCGGTGCGTCATTTCGTCGCCGCGGTGCTCAATGGCGGCGATCCTGGCAACGGCAGCCGGCATTTGCTCGTAGTCGTAGTGATGAAGCAGGTCCGATAACGCCCGGGCCCCATCGGCAACATTATTTGCGATGTCAGCAAACAGTTCAAAAAACTTAGTTTCACGCGGTATGAAGCGGACCATGAAGAGATCTCTTCTCGAACGCAGATACGGGATGGCCCAAAACTGAGGGCAGCCTCATGAAAGAACTGTTACGAAACGGTGAACCAACAACTATGGCATGCCATGAGTTGCGGGGTCAAACAATGTTCAATCGCGAAGGCGGCAGGTTTCGGGAGACTGCCTATCGTACTGAAAATGTGTTTCTTAACACGGTCACCGCATGCCGTGTCCCAAGGGGAGGCCTCCCAGCTGAGTCCCAAACTGGAATTTCTGCTTCTGCTGTAGACAGTCTGCAACTGCACTCAGGAACGCATCGGGCGTATCCTGCTCAGGACCTAGAAGCAGAACTGGGAGATTGAGGCGGACTTGCTGGAGACGACGGCGGATTGCAGTTTGTTCGTCGCGGGTAAACGTGGAACTTACAACAGCAAGGTGATATCGGCACACCTGCGCTCGCCGGACGGCCAAATCGATCGTCAGAGCAAGATCAGCGATATATCCAGCTTGGGTCAAGACATTTGCACCGGAGCTCAACCGGGAGACGTCACGTCCGACCGCTAGTTTGCGGTATAACGGCGGGTTGTGGGAGCGTCGGGCCATCGGTTAATTAGGCGTCGTAAGCGCCACACAGTTAGACGATGGACGCAGCCAGAAGTCCACAGGGCCAATTCAGTCGGCCTTGTCACGACGAGGGGGGCAGAGCGCAATAACGCGAAGGTAAGCATAATCGATTTCTGACGCCGGCGACATCATTTTGTCAGCGGCAAATATGCCGTCACCTGATCGAGCTGGCGGGTGGTTTGGGCGAGACGTGGAAATCGGAATGGCGAAAAATCCTAAGTCCTGCTCGGACGGTGCTCGCAAGCAGTGGTATTAAGGCACGTGTCCGCCATCTGCAGGCGTTGTACCGGTCGGTTGGCAAGGATGTGGGACTCTACGATTTCTTCAACGTCGGCCAGGGTCACATTGCCATACCAGATGCCTTCGGGATACACCACTACGGTTGGACCGTGTTCGCATTGGTCCAGACATCCCGCCTTGTTGGCGCGCACCGTGGCCCGAACTCCGCTCAGGGACAGCTGCGTTTTGAAGGCATGCTGCAAGGCACCGCTTTCAGTCGGGTCACAACAACCGCGGGGATGCCCCTCGGGACGGTGGTTGCCGCAGACAAAGATGTGCTTCTCAAACTTAGCCATGGTCAGGGTCCTTGTGGTGTCGCATCCAGCCAGCCCGGCGGCAAATCCGGCACAAGAAAAGGGCCGCACGCGGCGGCCCGTAAACCATCCATCCGGAGATTAGAGCGTTGACTCGATCTCGAATCCCCAAGCTTCCAAAAGGGGCTCAGGAATGTACTTGGAGTTCTTGTTCTTGCGCGCCCACTCGCGGAGGCGGGTCGAGCGAATGAACTGGTCAGGCGCAAGCTTGAATTCCTTGACCACCTGTTCGAATTCGGTGATGGTGGGAACAACCGGACCAATCGGTTCCGGCTTTCCCCAGTTCGGATTGCCGCGTCGCTTAGCCATATTTGAGTTTTACCCTGCCTTTCGGAATGAATTCCTGCTCTGAATCGAGCGCCCGGATATTACCACTGCATTAAATCGCCCCTAAGTCATTGGATTCCATATCGTTCACAATGACTCATCAATCGAAATCGGGCTCGTTCCCGGGAAGTGTGAGAACCACACTAAGAAAAAACAGCGAGCCTCAAACCCAACTAGTATACCCCGATTTAGACCCCAAACTCAAGATAAAATGAACATCCGTTGAATCGTCGAATTTGCGCCGCGAGCTCCCGCCCGATGGCAGCCTATCCTCTGTAAAATGAGACGCTTGGATGGGGAAATTGTGAGCAAGTTTCAAGGAAAACTGCAGTATGTACAACCAAAGTACCACTGTCAGAACGGCGACCGAAGCACGGTTTCGGCCAAGCTCGGCCAACGCCTGTAACTTGTTGAATAATTGTCAATTCATATACGGGACAGCAATCGTCGTGAAGCGACTCCCGCGGCAAGTAAGATGGCTGTATGAAGGTTGTGGACGAAGTGCAAATCTCCACGGTCGAAGTGTTGTTAAACAGCCGAATCGACTTGGTGAAGCAGCGGGAAGTCTATGCTGCAATGACGAATAGTCACATCTGTCGGGGCGGATTGGGAGGGAAGACGCAGACTTGGCAGCCGCTCCCAAACAATCCGGTCGCCGCTCCATGACTACCAGGAAACCGTGGCATTACCACTCACGCCGCCGTCGGTAGCAATGATGGTTGACGTGCTGTTGGCGACCGAGGTGGCAAGTCCCGTGGTCGAAACCGTGGCGAATGTGGTGCTGGTCGATGTCCAGGTAGCCGAGGCGGTGACCTCTGAGGTGGTAGTGTCCGAGAAGGTGGCGACCGCTTTGAATTGTTGTGTCTGGTTTGGGCGGACGCATCCCGACGAACCTTTACTGGGCGACGGTGACCGTCGCGGTGTTCGAGGTGACTCCGCCTGAAGTTGCTGAGACGGTGGCGGTTCCAACCGTTACCGCAGTAGCCAGCCCAGTTGCCGAAATGCTTGCAACTGAGCTCGGAACCGATGTCCAAGTTGCGACAGCCGTAACATCGGCGGTCGAACCGTCCTTGTAGGTCGCGGTAGCCGTGTACTGTACTGTCGTGGGTCCAATGGACAAGCTCAATGTCTGCGTCAGCGGGGCGATGCTGATGCTGGTGACTTGCTTCTGCGTCACAGTTACGCCGGTACTGGCGATCACGTTACCGCTCTGGGCCTTTATTGTGGCTGTTCCCAATGCTCCTGCCGTAAGCAAGCCACCACTGCTAATCGTAGCGACGCTAGCGAGACTCGTGCTCCAAGTGACTTGGGATGTCACGTCTGCTGTCGTGTTATTGCCATAAGTGGCGGTGGCCGTGTACTGCTGAGTCACGCCCGGCTGAACCGATGCATTCAGAGGAGCTACTTGCAACGCCGTAATCGAGTTTCCGCTTGGGAAGAATTGTCCGCAGCCCGCTATTGCCAGTAGGAACGGAAGGGCGATTGCGATCAGCGAGATGGATCGAAGCCGTTGCACGAATCTTATCCTATCACTCAGCACGAGAGCAGGCTAAGTATACAAGACTGTGTGCGCTAGGATTTTGGCGAGGCGCACGCCAGGGTGTCGTACGCCACTATCTGGCGCCGGGCAGTGCGCTGTCGAGTGGCCGAGGTTACTCCGCCCGGCTGTAGGTGCCGCAGGCGGCTTGGGATGTCTGTCCGAGAGTCCAGTAGAAGCACTGTTGCGTCAAATGCAACTGGCGAGACAGATCTTCATAGGTCACCTGTAAGTAGCTCACGACGCGAACCTAGCCCTCGCGTGGCGCCGCAATTGTTGACGGCGATGTGCGAAACGCCACGTGAGTGCTGAATTCGGCGCCTGGCATCATGATCCCGACAGCCAGTGCAGGAGCGGTGTCGATCGACAAAATCTCCGGCTGCACGGAGCTGTCCTCGATGCGAATGATGTCGCGGATACGAACCTCGAAAGCAGGGCTCTCGCCGGAATTGTGGAGCCGCCGCCTGTAGGGGTGAGAGGTTGAGCGACCGTCTGCAGCAGGCCGACCCACGGACGTTCACCGTCGCGCGGTTCCGAGTGAGGCGAGGCCGCGCGCGTTGAGTCGAACGCATTCCGGTTGGGCGGAGTCTGTCGATTTCTTAACGTGACGCTGTCATACACACACGCGAACGCAATTGCCAATATCGCGAATGCCACGATCCAATTTGTGATTGTTCCGCCCAACAGTCCTCGTGGACGACACCGTGGGACATCCACTATCTCGAAACTCACAGCGGACACGCCATTGCTCTCAGCGGGACCTGCTGCTCCGAAAGCTAGTTCAGACGATGCCGAGCCACGACACTGCGTGTCGTCGGCCGAAGGGAATTCACGCCGCGGGTCAGAATTGGGTCTCCGTCGGGCAGGGTAGGCGCCACGCTGCGAAGGCAATGGCCGAATGGAACCAGGCTTGACTGGAGTTCCTCGGCGACCGCGCATGGCAACCAAAGCGACGCTCCGGCCACGATCCCTGCGGCCCAACCCAAGCGCTTTAACATTGGGCGCATTGGTTAGCCTAATGACTCCGCGAGTTGGATATTTCCGCGGTAGCACGGGATCTGAAGGCGTTCTTCCAGTGCATCTTCGACCGTCATGAGAAAGCCGCTTCCGGAGCAATCGTCACCAGGGACCATCCAGAGGACCCTAACCGCGGAATGCGTGCGGAACAGAAAGCTCAATAATTGCTGCTGATTCTCTTCGTCCAGCATGTCGCAAATGACGACCAGGTCGCACTGGATTTTTCCCATGACTTCGATCGCCTGGTCGGCGTTTTGCGTGCGAATGCTCCAGATCCCGGCTGAAGCCAGAACAGCCGAGCGCAGAAACAAGATATCGGGGTCGCTTCCGACCAGGAGGATCACTGGATGTTCCGACTGCATGGGCACCTCCGAGATCCCCGGGGCGGAGCGGGGCGCTCGTTGGAGTTGGCCCGTGGATCCGCCGGGGGTGGTGCTCCCCCTGGAGCTCCACTCTATCCTTCGACAACATTGCACGATCCATGAGAAACCGTGGCAAATCGCCAGTTCCCTGTAGAACGTAAATTGCCTTGGGTATGGTGTCCGCGACCGTAGCGATTCGGAGATAGTATCCGATGGGCGAAGACGACATCCTGAATGGCGATGAATTGACGGGAATTAGCCGAGCAAGCCGGTGATGCCTTTCCAAAAGAACCACATACCGAAAATCGACGAAACCGTCATGGTGATGACCCTGTTGTGGCGTTCCAACCAGCCCTGCATCGCCTCTAGCATCTTGGCCGACTGCGAGGGCACAACCGCGGCGATGACGATCGGCGCAAGTACCAGCGACTGAGCAGCCACCACGAAGACAAGATATGCGAGTCCGCTGGCCGTCTGACCCAACTTCGCCTCAGTGATGAATTCGATGGCTGAAAGCGTAAAGACCCATTGCTTGATCGCAATCGCCATCCATAGTGCGCCAATGCCACAAGCCTTGAGAGCGGATAACCCGCTAAGAGTGGCCATCCATTTTGGGGGCGGCGCGTCAGGATCGTCTTCCGAGTGCCATTTTTTGATGGCGGTGATCAACAACAGGATGCCAACCACCAACAGCAGGGTCGACGCGATGAGCTTAGATCCCACGTCGCCGCTGGCATCGGCGGCTGCGCCGAAGACATAACCGAAGAGAATGCCCTGCAGCACGCGCACGGTCATCGCGCCCGCGGCGAAGGCCGCCGCCTTGATGACGCCGCCCTCGCCGCGCAACAGAAGCAGCGCCGCGATAATCCACAGCGGCAGCACAGCAGCACCAACGATTAGCGGCAATAGATTAATGAATAGCGTTGNCATTCTTCTTCGTTGCTCTTCACCAGTTATTTCCTCGGTTTGGCCGCACGCCTGATGTCAGTATGGTGCCGGGAGGGGGACTTGAACCCCCACAATCCTTTCGGATCTGCGGATTTCAAGTCCGAATCATCCAAACCATAAGTCAATCTACATCAATGATGTAGAGCCACTTAGCCGAAATGGACTGTTCGGTTTTGCACGGCAAAATGCGGCTCTGCAAGGGCTCCTGCATCACGATTACATCACGGCACCCTCGTCATACTCACCGATGCGCAAGGGTGTTCGCGCAGAGTCTTGAGCCCCCCCGAACCTTGACTAGACAATCACTTAGTTCCGCCGAAGCACCGCGTGAACACAACTTGGGACTCGCCCCAGTTTAGCCGAGCGCATCGGCGTAGTGATCCAGAAAGAAACGGATAATCTCGGGCTCCCAGCCGAACAGGACGTCAGTGAAGGGAACGGATTCAATATCCACACCGGTCCAGTTTTGCTCCGCCCTTGACATGAAATGCCTGCGAGCATTGATGTGATCCAAGAAGCCTTTGTGGCTCTGCTGAGCGAACGGTATTCAGATGGCATCACTTGGAGACAGGCTGCGTAAGCAGCACAGGGGCAGGGGAGATACTGTCAGCAGGGAGAAGGACCTGGAAGATTCCAAGTGCTGCTGCTGTGAGAGGTGCGGCGAGGGCCAGTCCGAGAGGGCCCGCTATGACAGCGAGCAGTAGTTGCGCGGTCAGAGTTAGAGCCGGCGGCAACCGGACAATCTGGCGTTCGAGCAGGGGCGTGAGGATGTTGCCCTCGAGAAAATGCACGAGGATGAATAACAGCACGGTAAGCAGACCTTTTGTGGGGCTGATGGCAAATGCGAGCAAGGCCGCGGGGACGACGGAGAGGATGGGCCCCACGTTCGGGATAAAGGTCATTAGGGCCGCAATGATGCCGAGGGTCCCGGCGAGAGGCACGCCGAGGATCCATAGTCCGAGCGTGACAATGATGCCAACTGCGACCATGGATAACATTTGCGAAAGTAGCCACCAGCGAAGGATGCGGACTGCGTTGGCGGCGCAGGCATCGAGGGTGGCTCGATAGCGTTTGGGAGTGGCGCGCCGGATCCCAGAGAAATACACCTCCGGCTCAGCGGCAAGATACAGGCCGAGAAACGCGACAATAACGACTCCGGCGAGCAGGCTTGCGGCGCTGAGTACAACACCGCCAATGCGTGTGAGGGCGTAGCTGAAGCTGTCAGATAGCTGGGAGTAGCCCGACCATCGCGCGAGCAGCCAACGACCCCCACCGTACGCCTTGACCCGCTCGACGAACTGGTAGGCCGCTCGCGGAAGGTCCGTCTGAAGACTGGAAAATTGTTCGATGATAGCGGGCCCACTGATCCATAGGGTAAGAAAGGCAAGGGTAGAGGCTGCGAGCAGGATAAGGGCGAATGCCAGCCCCCGCCTGAGTTTTAGCTTCGCCTTGATCCAATCGACAATGGCCGTCAGAAGGACTGCAACCACAATTGCTGCAAAAACCAGCAAGAGTATGATGCGACCGAGCCAGGCCAGCATGAGGGCCAGCACGAGTCCAACCGCCAGCAGCAGGACGAAGACCGCAGGATTGCCGGATGCGCCGCCCGCGGAAGTTGCTCTCGGTTCGCCCATGCGGCTCGACTATACCCTGCTGGCATTGTGGAGACTGTGTCAAAGTGCACACCCGTTGACGTGAAAGGCCTGTAAGCTTCAGGTTCTGGAGGTGTATCTGACNCAAACCGGCTCACTTGCGAAGTGGCTTAGCAGTCCAGCAGCGCACATTGCTACTGCGATCTTCATTTCAACCGGGATGCTGGCGGCACTGGGTGCGAGGCTGCTGCTGCACGACCAGCACATAGTCAACGTCCTGCTATGCGTGGCCATCGCGGGTGCAAGTGTGCCATTGCCGATCTCACTCGTGCAGCAAGTGATCAAGGGGAACTTCAGCGTCGATATTCTGGCGCTGCTCTCGATTGTGACGTCGCTGATTCTTGGACAGTACTGGGTGGCCGCGATTGTTGTGCTGATGCTTTCGGGCGGTAAGGCCCTCGAGAGCTACGCGACTGGGCGGGCGAACTCGGTATTGAGCGCGCTGGCCAAGCGGATGCCGCAGACTGCACATTTGGCGGGTGAAGTGGTGTCCGATGTTCCTATCGATTCCATTGCGGTGGACAACCAACTGGTCATCTACCCGCACGAGATCTGCCCGGTGGATGGAGTGGTGATTAGCGGGCAGGGAAGCATGGATGAGTCCTACCTAACGGGAGAGCCGTTTCAAATTGCAAAGGCCCCGGGTACGGTCGTTTTGTCCGGTTCGATCAACGGGGACTCTGCCCTGACGATACGAGCGACCAAGGTCGCAAGCGATTCGCGCTACGCGAAGATTGTGGAGGTGCTGCACGCGTCGGAGGAGAACCGGCCGCAGATACAAAGACTGGGCGATCGCCTGGGGCTGTGGTACACGCCGATCGCGATCGTGTTTGCGCTCGCAAGCTGGTTCTTGAGTGGGCACTCGGAGCGCTTTCTCGCGGTGCTGGTCATTGCAACGCCCTGCCCACTCCTGATCTCGATTCCGGTAGCGATCATCGGGGCGATTTCGCTTGGAGCGCGATTTGGGATCATCATCAAGGACCCGTCGATTCTGGAGAAGATGGAGACGTGCCAGGTGCTGATTGTGGACAAGACGGGGACACTGACGTACGGGAAGCCCAGTCTGACTAACGTTGACTGCTTTGACGGGATAAAACGAGAGACTGCGCTGCAGTATGTTGCGAGTCTGGAGCGGTACTCGAAGCATCCGCTGGCCGGTGCGATGCTAGCCGCGGCTGAAGCGGAACGGCTGCCCTTGCTGGAAGTGGAGGANGTCTCGGAGGCGCCGGGCGCGGGACTGATTGGGCATGTGAGTGGCCGACTGCTTGCGGTGACAGGGCGCGGGAAGCTGTCGAAGGAACTGGCCGCGGCGATGCCTCCGGTTGCGCCGGGTCTGGAATGTGTGCTGTTGATGAACGGCAGACTGGCAGGCGTTTTTCACTTTCAGGATGAGCCTCGGCGGGAGAGCAAGTCCTTTCTGAAGCATCTGGGCAAGCAGCACGCAATCCAGGAGGTGATTCTGCTGTCCGGCGACCGCCCGGCTGAGGTAACGCTATTTGCGGCGCGGATGGGGATTACCAAGGCATATGGGGGCAAGAGTCCCGAAGAGAAGGTGGAGTTTGTTCGAGAGATGACGACGCGATCGCGCACTCTATATCTCGGCGACGGAATCAATGATGCTCCGGCGATGATGGCGGCGACGGCGGGGATTGCTCTGGGAGTAAACAGCGATATTACGTCGGAGGCGGCGGGAGCAGTGATTCTGCAATCGTCGCTCACGAGTGTCGATGAGCTGATGCACATTGGACGAAGGATGCGGGGCATAGCGCTCACGAGCGCGGTGGGGGGTATGGGACTGAGTCTGATTGGGATGGGGGCTGCGTCAGTGGGGCTGATCAGCCCGATTCAGGCCGCAATCGCGCAGGAAGTGATCGACCTGTTATCGATTCTCAACTCGTTGCGGATGATTCTACCGACGGGTTCGCTAACTGACTTTCGTATGCCCTCGCTCGCGGTGAATGCGACCCAGAATGGATTGTCCACCAAACGAGCGGCGTAGTTGGCATGCCAATAACCAGGAGCGGTTACAAAAGATGCTCTAATTATTGATTTCTGGAACACTCGACCACTCCTATCCAGAGACGGCCAGTCAATGAGCTTACGGCTGGAGACGGACAATGTGAGGTCCCCAATTTTCGCTGGTTGAGTCTTTCGAGTGCAGGTCGACTTCGCCACGCCGTTGGAGGTGCGCAGGATTGGTTCTTTGTTACTCGCGTCGATCATGGGCGAACCTCATGACGTCAAATCGGAATCGGCCCAAACTTGCCATGCACGAAACTCACTTGGTATGTCAGTTGCGAGCCGAGAATGCCTCAGGTCGGGTGGAGGATGATCAGGGACTGGATTACTCGAAATGTGCCAGGGATGGGCTCTTTCCTTGCATCGCGGGAAGCCACAATGCTGGGACTCAGCAGTGCTTGCCGACGATAGGGACATCTCTTACCCTAAAGGCCTCCAACTTCAGCCCATGCCAGAGTTCTCAAGCCGCCGCCGCTTTCTAAAGAAGACAGCCTTCGCGGGCGGCGGTGCGTTGCTCGGCGCTGTCGGCCTGAACCAGATATCTCCCCGAATCTGGCATGAACCGTTGGTGTTTGAACCCAACAACAGCTATTGGGCGAGAAGTCAACCGCCTCAGAATCCGCCATTGGCGAACGACATCGCTGTAGATGTCGCAGTACTTGGTGGCGGCTTTACCGGACTCTCCGCGGCCTATTACATCCGCAGCATTTCTCCGCACAAGCGTGTTGTCGTTCTGGAAGCGAAGGGATGTGGAAATGGAGCCTCGGGCCGCAACGGCGCCATGGTACTGACGATGACGGCAGACCGTTATATGCATTTCAGCTCCGCTCCGGCCATCGACAAGCAGATCTACGACCTGACAGTCGACAACATCCGTGCGTTGTCGAAGCTCAGTGCTGCGACCGGCATCGACTGCGAGTTTGAGACGAATGGCACCCTGCAAGTTCTCGTGACCTCCGAAGATGTCAGAACAGCGAAATCCTATGTGCAGCAGGCGCGATCCCTGGGCATGCCGGTTGAATTCTGGGAAAAGCCGCGACTGGTCAGCGCGATCGGCACCGAGGTCTATGAGGCAGGGTTCTTCGACCCCAACGGTGGACACGTCCATCCCATGAAACTGGTGCATGTGTTCAAGGTCGCTGCCACAAATGCCGGCGCCGAGATTTACGAGAACACAACCGTGGCCGGGATCGAAGAGGGTCGGGAACTGCTACTTCATACCACCGGCGGAAATACCATCAAGGCAAAGGCATTGGTGCTGGCGACCAATGCCTTTACCCCCAGAATGGGATTTTTTCGCAATTCGATCCTGGCCGTCCATGAATACGTAGCGGTGACGCCGCCATTTACCGATCAGCAACTGGCCGAGATCGGATGGCGTCAGCGAATTTCGTTCAATGACAGCCGCACCGAAGTCTTCTATCTCGGCTTGAGGCAAGACAATCGTATCCACATTGGCGGAGGCAGCCCCGGTTACTTTTTCAATGGCGAGGCTGGCAACGCCGCCGATGCTGCGTCTCATTTCGCGCAACTTCAGCGTGAGTTGGTACGAATCTACCCGAGAATGTCTGGCGTCGAGTTCGAACTAGGATGGGATGGAGTGGTCGACTGGTCACTCGACGCGTCCCCTTCCGTGGGATATACAGGGCGAAACAAGAATATCTTCTATGGACTGGGTTACAGCGGACATGGTGTGAATCTGACGTCAGTATTCGGAAGAATCATCGCCGATCTCGACGCCGGTCGCGACGAACGCTGGAAGCAGTATCCATTCCTTAACGCCAGTCTGGATTATGTTCCGAATGAGCCTTTCCGTTGGATGGCTGCACAATCCGGGCTGGCATGGTATCGCCTGACGGAGCCTTAGTCTGGCTCCGCGGCACTACACTTGCCTCGATCAACCGGAATAAAATACCAGCGCGGCGATGCTCATATAGGAAGCCCCCAGACCAGTAGTGCCGCACCAGTGGATTACCGAGCGTTGACTCGAACCAGAACAGCCTTCTCTGCAGCGGCTTGCACCATCTCCCTAGCCTTCGCGAGTCTGGCGGACGCAGGTCGAAATGTGTCGCTTTCACGATCGCGTACGCAATCCCTACAGATGTGGGACTCGATACCGGTAGGAGGGCCTTCTAAGAGTCGGGTGGACTTTTCAGCAATGACCAGACAGTTACTCGAATCTCAACGCTTCGATCGGATTTAGCTGAGATGCCTTGCGGGACGGATAGTATCCGAAAAAGATCCCAATACCCGCTGCAAACAAGCCAGAGAAGACCAGGAGCTGAGGCGTCAGTTTGATTTCCCACTGCAACGTCGCCTGGAATAGCGACGAAGTAGCAATGCCCGCCAACACGCCCAGGAAGCCACCTAATAGACTGATTGCGACGGCTTCGCTGAGGAATTGAAACTGAATGTCGGTCTCGGTGGCGCCAATGGCCAACCGAATGCCGATCTCCCGCGTGCGCTCGGTCACCGAAACCAGCATGATGTTCATGATTCCAATTCCGCCGACCAGAAGAGCCAGCGCGGCGGTCGTACCCAGCAACCAGGTGAAGATCTCGCTGGCTTGTAATTGGATACGGATGACTTCTTCCGGGCTGCGAATGTTGAAATCGTCAGGCTCCTCGGGATGCAGGTGATGGCGTTCGCGCAGCAGCCCAACCGCCCGGCTTGTCGCGATAGGGATTGCGGCCCGGGAGGAAGCTGAGAGGAAGATGTCATCCAGCCAGCTTGTCCCCCCAATCCTCTTCATCGCAGTGGTGTAGGGCATGACCAAGAAGTCGTCCTGGTCCCATCCGCTGGCGGAAGCTCCCTTGGGCTTGAACACCCCAATTACACGGCACGGCATTGCTTGCACTCGAATGCTCTTGCCCACCGGGTCCTCGTTAGTGAACAGATTCTGGACCAACGTTTGGCCGAGAATACAAACCGGAACGTCTGTCTCGACATCGTCCTTGGTGAAAGCGCTACCGGTCTGGATTTCCCACTTTCGTATTTCGAAATATTCGGGAGTCACGCCTCGGTAGGTGGTATTCCAGTTCTGTGTGCCGTAAACCACTTGGACGTGGCCGTCCACGTTCGGGCTCATGAGCTTTAGCCCGGGAACTTCTGCGAAGATGGCGCGGGCGTCTTCGACGGTAAGGCTCTTGGTTGAGCGGGCCCCAAATCGTACCCCGCTGGCAGCCCGGCTGCCCGCCTCGATCCAGATCATGTTGTTCCCGAGCTTCTGAAGCTGTTCCTCGACCTTCGCGGAACCAGCCTTGCCCACTCCAACCACGCAAATAAACGCTGCGATGCCGACCACCAGTCCGAGAATGGAAAGCACCGTCCTGATGAGGTTGCGACGCAGCGACTTCATCGCCTCGCGCCAGATCGATTGGGCGTAGATCAACATATCGCTTCCTGCGACTCTTTCATGAGCGGCTCAACAACTAGCTTCCAAGGTACCGCTCTATTCATAACGGAGCGCCTCAATCGGGTTCATTCGTGACGCCCTCAATGCCGGGTAGAAGCCAAAGAACATCGCAGTGGCTATGGCAAAGAGAGTCGAAACCGCTATTGCGTAGGGCGGGATCAGGATCGGCCATCCCAGTGTCTGTGAAACCACCACAGAACTAATAACTCCAAAAATGATGCCGAGCACACCTCCAATCATTCCAAGAACGCTGGCTTCGATGAGGAACTGCCGCTGAACATCCTCCCCTGTGGCGCCCACNGCCATCCGAATGCCAATTTCGCGCGTCCGCTCCGAGACTGAAACCAGCATGATGTTCATAATTCCAATGCCCCCGACCAGCAGGGCGACACTCGCCACGATAGTTAGTAGGATTGTCATCACCGTGCCCCCCTCGGCAGCGGCATCAGCTACATCGGCGAGGTTGCGCACTACAAAGTCATCGGGATCATCAGGCCGGATCTTGTGCCGGTCGCGCACGAGGCTTTCAATCTGATGCTGCGCAACATAACTTGCTTGCCGGGATACCGCCGAAACCATGATCCAGCGCAGCCATTCCTGGCCGAGAAGCTTTCTCTGCACCGTCGTGAGCGGCGCGAAGATGACGTCATCCTGGTCTTGTCCGCTGCCAGGGCTGATCCCTTTGGGTGCCAGCACTCCCACAACCTTGAAGGGCAGAGTGCCGATGCGGATAGTTTCTCCGATTGGATTGCTGGAGCCGAAAAGGTACTTTCGAACTGTGTCCCCTAGTACCGCCACCGTCGCGGCCTGGGTTACATCATCTTCACTGAATGACGTGCCATTTGCGAAAGGCCAGTTTCTCACCGCAAAATACTGTGGCTCGGTGCCGTTGATCTGCGTGGCCCAGTTCTGGTTCCCATAAACGATCTGTTGTCCAGTTCCGGTGCCCGCTGCGGCCGCAGAAACAGATGGGCACTCGCGGAGAATTGCCCTGGCATCGGCAATGACCAGTGTCTTGGTTTGACCGTGACCGGTGTGCAGTCCGTTACGATTTACGGAACCAGATCCGACCATCAGCATGTTGGAGCCGAGAGCGGCTAATTGCTCCTGCGCCTTCGCTGCCGCGCCCTGACCGATACCAATTACAGCGATGACAGCTCCCACGCCGATGATCATGCCAAGCATGGTCAGGCTGGAACGCATTTTGTTGCGTCCCAGCGCGCGCAGAGCAAGCAGGAATGCGGCCGAAAACTCCATAACAAGAACGTCAATCTTCGATCGTGGGCATGGTCTGTAGCACTTCGCTCGCAACCTGAGGATTCGAGACGATTTCGTCTCGCCTGATCTGGCCGTCGCGAAATACAATTTCACGCTTGGCAAACTGAGCGATATCCGGCTCGTGGGTTACAAGAATGATCGTCAATCCATCCGCATTCAATCGCTGGAACAGCTCCATCACTTCGACGGAAGTCCGGCTGTCCAAGTTTCCCGTTGGTTCATCAGCCAGCAGTAAAAGAGGTCTATTCGTGAGTGCTCTCGCGATTGCAACTCTTTGCTGCTGGCCTCCAGAAAGCTGCGAGGGAAAATGTTCCGCTCGATCGGCCAAGCCGACCAGCGCCAACGTCTCTCGTGCGCGGCACTCACGGTCCTTCTTGCTGACGCGCGAGTAGAGCATCGGTAACTCGGTATTCTCCAGCGCGGTTGTGCGGCCCAGAAGGTTAAAGCCCTGGAAAACGAAACCGATCTTCTGATTTCTAATTCGAGCCAGCTGCTTCTTGGTGAGGCCCGACACATCAGTGCCTTCTAGCAGGTACTGGCCCGATGTTGGCCCATCGAGGCAGCCCAGAATGTTCATGAAGGTAGATTTGCCGCTACCGCTGGCGCCCATGATGGCGACAAAATCGCCGGCTTCGATGCGCACGCTGACTCCGCGCAGCGCATGCACCTCAGTTTCGCCGAGCTGATAGGTCTTCCGAACCTCGCGAACCTCCACGACAGGGACACTGGTACGAGCGACAGCAGGATCTGCGTAGGTCGGGGAATTCAAGAGTGCCATGTATAACCTAGATTCGCGGAGCGGTAAGACCCGGGCCCTTCGTATCCTTCTTAGCGGTCGTTGCTCCCGTCACCAACTCGTCTCCCGGCTTGAGGTCGCCGCCCGTCAATGCCGTGTAAGCATGGTCCGTCAACCCGACGTGAATCTGCACGGGCTGCAGTGACTTGTCGGCGAGGATCTTCCACACGATCGCCGTGTCGTGGCCGCCGTTGCCACTCGAACTCGGAATTGGCCGCTCCGCTGGGCCCCCACCCGGCTGTTCGGGGCGCACTTCCGCACTGCGAGAAGCCTGCGCAGGTGGAGAAACCACAATACTGTTCTTCCGATAAAGCTCCTGCAGCGCTTCCGGCGGCAGCTCAGGCCTGTAGCGAAGGGCGGCATTCGGGATTTTTGTGACGTCGTTGGCGGACGCCACGGGAATGGAAATGTACGCGGTCATGCCGGGAAAGAGCTTCAGGTCGGGATTGTCGAAGTCGACGATGGTGTCGTACGTGACAACGTTCTGCACTGTGGTGGCGTTCATTCGTACCTGGCGCACGACTCCTTGAAATACCTCTTTAGGGAAGGCATCCACCTGAAATTCGGCGCTGTGGCCGGGGCGGATCTGCCCGACGTCGCCCTCATCAGTTTTGGCGTACACCTGCATCTTGGTCAGATCGAGCGCGATGGTAAACAACGTTGGCGCTTGCAGAGAGGCGGCTACGGTCTGTCCGATATCGATGCTACGATTCACAACCGTTCCGTTGATGGGTGCGCGGATGATCGTGTAGTCCAGGTTGGTTTGGGCCACCCGCAGGCTGGCTGCTCTCTGCGCAATTTGCGCGTCGGCCTGTTGAATTGCGGCGCGGTCCGATCCAGTTTGCGCGGATATGGCATCGTACGTGGCCTTAGCCTGATCGAGTTGCTGCTGACTCACAATGCCTTGCTGCGCCAGACTCACGGCTCGGTCGTAATCCAGTTTGTTCTGGTTCAGGGTCGCTTGGTCTTTTGTCAGATTCGCTTTGGCCGCCGCCAGCAGCGCTTGAGCATTCTTTACGTCCGCTTGAGCCTGGAGAACCGCACCCTGAAATAAGTTGGGATCGATTTCCGCGATCACCTGGCCCTGGGTGACCTTGGAATTGAAATCTACATACAGCTTGTACACCATTCCTGAGACTTGGGATCCGACCTGGACCGACGTTACCGGGTTGATCGTGCCAGTGGCCTCAATTACCTGTCGGATGTCGCCCTTTTCCACTTTGGCTGTAAAGTATTCCGCTTCCGTCTTCCGGGAGAGCCGGAACGCTGCAAACACAGCGACAGCCAAGATAATCACGAGGATCCAAATCCAGTTCCGTTTGATCAGTCCCAAGCGTTCCTCTCTAAAAATCGTGGCCTTACAGTGCCGATATTAGTAGTCCCCCAACTGGTCGAACTTTCTCGGTCAAATTCGATTGGGAGCTTACTAAGTGTCCACCCAACGAGGCTAAAAAAGAGAGCTAAATGAGACACCGCGGAGCGTTCCTGTTTAATTCCAACCTCGCTATGACAATCAGGTCTCGTCATGGCGGAGAGCAGCCAAGACACCTGACTGGCAATGAGTATCTTCAACCTACGTAGTTGATGTCCGATTTATCCAGGCACGGGCCTTCTCCGTAGCTTCCTGGAAGCGCGCAGCGACCCGCGGAAAGCGAGTTCGCAACTTCTCAAGGACGCTGTGAGCCCACGCGTACTCACTGGAAAGTATCATCAAGCCGATCATTAGAAAGAGTATGCCCTGAAGGACTGGCAGAAACAGGCCAGCTATGCCCAAGACGATGAATGTCCAGCCTGCGAGGAGCGTCAACCACTTCTGCCGCATCTGGGTCATGTTCAAATTCCTTTCTTGCCTTTCTCTCGCCTCATTTGCGATCGCGCCATGGTCAGTAGCCAGTCGAACTGGGCAACAGTTCGTGCGCAAGTGTTGCACCTTGATGAGCCCTCAGAACAAGCCAGCACACTCCGACCGCGTAAAAGACGAGGAAGCTTATGGGAATCCAGGGCGTCAGATCGCGCATGTCTTCGAGCCTCATTACCCTTCGCACCAGTAATTCGACAGCGAACAATGTGGTCGCCAGCGTAAATGCGCTGACTGTGTATCCGGCCAGACTGCAGTGATGCTTAATAACAGCACCCACTGTAGGGACGTTTCCTGATGCGGCGGCCATGGCATCGCCGGTGAAATAAGTCAGGTAAAGGAAACCGGTTGCCAGTACCATCAGGACAAAGGCCGCGACGAGAAGTGCATGGTTCGTTGCTTTACACGACATCGCCGCGGCGATTAGGAGCAGCGGCAGCAACAGAAGTGGCGCGATCGGAAAGTGGACGATCAGAGGGTGAAGAAAGCTCCACTCCGGTATTGGGGGAAGCTGAGTCATACGAACCCTCCTTTCTGTAGAAGCTAGGCTGCCATAAGTCGTTAAGCATGCACTTCGCCTGCCCCAACAAGCAGGGCCGGATTGGTTGTTGAGACCATTTAAGAGCTCTCTGCAGTACGGATACTCCGGGCCGGGTCGAAACGTCGGACTTTCTCGAGGACAGAGGAAACTCGCTGTTTGACCCGATCGGCCACCCGGTCAACGATTCGAAAGAGGTTCGAGCCATATTCGGTAACAGCAACCTGATCACAGCCCGCCAGTACCACCGT
>JGIcombinedJ26865_1000054_pt1 | contig 21907 bp, 18 predicted proteins | sample NGESurdeep072012_7_FD_26865 | JGI IMG/M metagenome (IMG submission 26865) | reverse complement strand
CCGCCGCGGCATAACCAACTCCAACCGAACCCGACCCGGCCAAGAACACACCGGGTCATCTCGCGCTGCCCTCGTTCAGTTGGATTTTCCGGTCAGGGCCAGAGGCCGTGATCTTCCAGCGGGCGCGCCCGGCCCGCCGAGGCCACACGTTCGTCGCCGCCTGTGGCGTGTCAGGGGAGTCTGGTGGCGGGCGGGGTCCCGCAACCCGCCCGGCGCGGATGAAATGGTTGACTCGCGCACCATCAGTCCCACAACCGCCCGCTTCAGCCGCGCTGACGAACTTGATCCGCGCCGCAAAGGGGGTACGCGCCGAAGGTGGAATCAGCCGGGCGGGTCACCCGCCGGCGGCCGGCGGGTGGTGAGGGGTAGTCCCTCCTGATGCAGTGATCCACCTCGGTAGGGTGACCGCAGACCCCACCGAACACCCGGGAGACCCGTGCGCTCGACCGTCAGGCCCGGTCCGTCGCGGGCGCGTGAAGCCCCTGACGAGCCTCTGGCGGGCCGGTGACCGGCACCGGGTTCGCGCTCGCCCCATGGTTGCTCGTCGCCTACATCGCGCTCGCGCTGATCGCCCCGTCGCTGACCCGACTGTGGGGCCGCAACGCCTTGATCGCCTCCGCCGCGCTGCCCGCCGCGACCACGGTGTGGGCGGGCGCGCAGATCCCGCAGGTGCTGGACGGCGGCGCCGAGTCGGCCAGCGTGCGCTGGGTGCCCGCGCTGTCGCTGGACATCGACCTGCGGCTGGACGCGCTGGCGATGATCATGACGTTGGTCATCGCCGGCATCGGGACGCTGGTGCTGCTGTACTCCGCCCGATACTTCCCGCCCGGTGACGACGGCGCCGGCCGCTACGCGGGGTCGCTGATCGCGTTCGCCGGCGCGATGCTCGGCCTGGTCTGGGCGGACAACCTCATCCTGTTGGTGATCTTCTGGGAGCTCACAGGGCTGCTGTCCTACGTCCTGATCGCGCACCGGACGGGCAGCAGGGCCGCCCGGATGTCCGCGTCGCAGGCGCTGATGGTGACCACCGCCGGCGGCCTGGCGATGCTGGTCGGGGTCGTCATGCTGGGTGTCACCGCAGGCACGTTCACCCTGTCGGAGATCATCGCGACCCCGCCGTCCGGGCCGCTGATCACCACCGCGATCGTGCTGATGATCGTCGGCGGGATCAGCAAGTCGGCGATCATCCCGTTCCAATTCTGGCTTCCGGGGGCGATGGCCGCGCCCACCCCGGCGAGCGCTTACCTGCACGCCGCCACCATGGTCAAGGCCGGCATCTACCTGTTCGCCCGGCTCGCGCCGGCGTTCGCCATCCTGCCGCTGTGGCAGCCGCTGTTGATGACGCTGGGCGGCGGCACCATGGTGTTCGGCGCGGTCATCGCGCTGCGCCAGCGCGACCTGAAGCTGCTGCTCGCCTACGGCACGGTGTCCCAACTCGGACTGATGACGTTGCTGATCGGCTGCGGCAACCCGGATGCGCTGCTCGGCGGGATGGCCATGCTGATCGCCCACGCGACGTTCAAGGCGCCGTTGTTCTTCGTCGTCGGGATCATTGACACCTCCTGCGGGACAAGGGATCTCACCAAGCTGTCCGGGTTGAGCCGGACGATGCCGGTGATCGCGGTGATGGCCGGCCTTGCTGCTATTTCAATGGCGGGGATACCGCCGATGATCGGGTTCGCGGCCAAGGAAGCCGGGTACGCCGGCCTGCTGGACGGCGGTGCTGCCGGCGCCATCGGAACGGCGGTGATGGCGATCGGCTCGGCGCTGACGGTGGCCTACAGCGCCAGGTTCCTGTGGGGCGCGTTCGGCGACAAGCAGATCGCCCAGTCGGACGCGCCCGGTGAGCGACGGACCTCTTCCGTCCCCGGCACGATGGCGTCGACCAGGCCGAACCCCACCTCCCCCTGGATGACGGGCCCCACGCTTCTGCTGGTCATCCTCGGGCTGGTGCTGGGCGTCTGGCCGGCCCTGCTGGAACCGCTGCTGCAGTCCTACGCGCAGACCGCCGGACCGACGCACGAGGGTGCGATGGCCGTCTGGCACGGGGTCAACCTGCCGCTCGCGCTGTCGGTGGCCGGCTGGCTGGTGGGTGCCGCGGTGTTCGCCGCACAACGCGCCCAGGAACGGCGCAGTGAGATCGCCCGCCCCGGCGGGGAACCGGGCGCTGGATACCGCGCCACGCTCAGGGGCGTCAACAAGCTGGCCGTAGGGACAACGGCGGTCACCCAGCGCGGGTCGTTGCCGGTCTCGGTGGGCGCGATCCTGCTCGTTCTGGTGGCGTTCCCGGGCACCATGTTGATCCGCGCGGACACCGGGCCGGCGGATCTCGAGGTGCTCGGCCAACCCGCCGAACTCGTGCTGTCCCTGGTGATCATCGGCCTCGCGATCGCCACCTCACGGGTGCGGCGGGGGTTGACCGCGGTGATGTTGGTCGGCGGGGTGGGGTACGCGATCTCCGTGCTGTTCATCCTGCGCGGGGCGCCGGATCTGGCCCTCACGCAGATCCTGGTCGAGACCGTGACGCTCATCGCGGCGCTGTTGGTGCTGACCAGGCTGCCGGACACGGCGATGTTCTCNACGCACGGCGGCAACGGGTTCCGGCTGGCGATCGCCCTCGCGGCCGGGGCCTTGATGANGTCCCTGGCCTTGATCATCCCCGGCACCAGGGTGGCCACCCCGGTGTCCGCGGATCTGGCCGGCCCGGCCGTCGAGTTCGGCGGCGGGAAGAACATCGTCAACATCATTCTGGTCGACGTCCGCGCCTGGGACACCTACGGCGAGGTCACCGTGCTGATCGCGGCGGCGACCGGGGTGGCGTCGCTGATCTTCATCGTCAGGCGCACCGGGCGCACACCGCGCCGACCGACCGTGCTGAAGAACCCCCAGCAGCCGCGCCAGCCCTCGCCGTGGCTGGCCACCAACTGGGTGCCGCGGCGGTCGCTGCTCCTCGAGGTCGTCACCCGGATGATCTTCCACGTCATCGTGGTGTTCTCGGTGTACGTGCTGTTCGTCGGTCACGACGCTCCGGGCGGCGGATTCGCCGCCGGCCTCATCGTCGGGCTGGCGCTGACCCTGCGGTACATCGCGGGCGGAGCGTTCGAGCTGGGTGAGGCAGCGCCGGTGGACCCGGGGATCCTGATGGGGATCGGGTTGTTGATCTCGTCGGTGACCGCCGTGTACGGGCTGCTCGCCGGCGGGGACGCGCTGCAGTCCACGATCCTGTCCGGCACGGTCCCGGTGCTGGGCGATCTGAAGTTCGTCACCTCCTCGTTCTTCGACATCGGTGTCTACCTCATCGTGATCGGCCTGGTGCTGGACGTGCTTCGGTCACTGGGCGCCGAGCTGGATCGGCAGGGCGTGCTGGAGCGCGCCGAGCCCGCGCAATCGAGCAGCTCGGGCGATTCGGGTGGTTCGGCTGGCAAGAGCTCGCGGCGCGAGGGGTCCGATCGCGCCAGGACGACGGCGCGGACGTCACGGCAGGGGACCCGCCGATGACGAGCAACCTGGTGCTGGCGCTGACCATCGGCGCGCTGTTCGCCTGCGGGATCTACCTGATGCTCTCCCGCAACCTGATCCGGGTGCTGCTCGGGTTCCTGCTGGCCGGGCATGCCGTCAACCTGCTGCTGCTCGCGTCCGGCACCGGCGGGGTGCCGCCGATCGTCGGCCAGGCCAAGGACGGCGAGGCGATGGCCGACCCGATCCCGCACGCGCTGATCCTCACCTCGATCGTCATCGGTTTGGCCGTGTCGACGTTCCTGCTGGCCATGGCCTACCGCAACTACCAGGTGACCAAGGAGCCGGAGATTCCCGAGGAACTCGAGGACTCCGAATACGCCGGATCCGATCCCAGTGGAGGTGACGAATGACCTGGCTGCTGCCGCTGGCCGTCATCCTGCCGCTGGCCGGAGCGGGCGTGACGCTCGTCGCCTCCCGCCGCCCCCGGGTGCAGCGGGTCATCTCCGTCGGCGTGCTGGCGACGCAGTTGCTGGTCGAGCTGACCATGCTGCTGCAGGTCACCGCGAACGGGACGATGGTGATGCACGTCGGCGGCTGGACGGCGCCGTTCGGAATCACGCTGGTCGCCGACGAGCTGGCCGCCTTCATGCTGGTGGTGTCCAGCATCGTGGCGCTGACCGTGCTGATCTACGCCATCTCGCAGGGCATGGCGGACGAATCGGAAACCCCGGAGACCCCGGTCTCGATCTTCCACCCGACGTTCCTGATCCTGGCCACCGGCGTCACCAACGCGTTCCTGGCCGGGGATCTGTTCAACCTGTTCGTCAGCTTCGAGATCCTGCTCACCGCAAGCTATGTGCTGCTCACCATCGGCGGGACGCGGGAACGGCTGCGGGCCGGCGCGCCGTACATCGTGGTGTCGCTGTTGTCCTCGCTGATCTTCCTGGCGGCCATCGCGATGATCTACGCCGCGACCGGGACGGTGAACATGGCCGACCTGTCGGTGAAGCTGCCGCAGGTCGCGCCGGGCATCGTGGCGACGTTGCAGGCCATGCTGCTGGTGGCGTTCGGGGTGAAGGCCGCGGTGTTCCCGATGTCCGCCTGGCTGCCCGACTCCTATCCGAGCGCACCCGCCCCGGCGACGGCGGTGTTCGCCGGGTTGCTGACCAAGGTCGGCATCTACGCGATCATCCGGGTGCAGACGCTGCTGTTCCCACCCGGGTCGTTCGGCACGCTGCTGATGATCGCGGCCCTGCTCACCATGCTGGTCGGCATCCTGGGCGCGATCGCCCAGTCGGGGATCAAACGGATCCTGTCCTTCACCCTGGTCTCGCACATCGGGTACATGCTGTTCGGCATCGCGCTCGCGTCGGAGACCGGTCTGGGCGCGGCGATCTACTACGTGGCGCACCACATCCTGGTGCAGGCCGCGCTGTTCCTGGGCGCGGGCATGATCGAGCGGGTCGCGGGCACGACGGTGCTGGCCAGGGTCGGCGGATTGGCCGCGGCGGCCCCGGTGCTGGCGATCCTGTTCTTCATCCCGGCGATGAACCTGGCCGGGGTGCCGCCGCTGTCCGGTTTCCTGGGCAAGGTCGGGTTGTTCGAGGCGGGGGTGCAGGACGGCCGGGTGCTGGCACTGATCCTGGTGGCCGGTGGTGCGCTGACCAGCCTGCTCACCCTGTACGCGATCGTCCGGGTGTGGGGCCGGGCGTTCTGGCGGCCGGTTCCGGAGGTCATGGATCCCGAGGACGAGCGTGATGCGCTGCAGACCGAGTCCGGTCGCCCGCTGGCCGTGCGACGGCGGGCGCAGCAGGAGGCCAGGCGCAGGGTGGCGTCCGAGGAGGCGGCGCGACTGCCGATCGGGATGGTCGGCGCAACCACCGCCATCGTCGCGATCGGGCTGCTGCTGACCTTCGCGGCGGGCCCGATCTACGCGCTGACCGACCAGGCAGCCGCGAACCTGATGGACCGCAGCGTCTACGTCNACGCGGTCCTCGACGCCGGCATACCGGCGCCGCCGGGGGCCTCGGGGCAGGGAAGTGGGCCGTGACGGGCGTGCGCAGGCTGCATCAGCGGGCCGTTGAGATCCGCGGCAACGCCGGTCCCGAGGGTGGTGGCTGGCGCGCGTACGTCATCACCCTGACGATGTTGACGCTGGTCTGGATGGCGCTCTGGGGTTCAGCATCATTGATCGTCATCCTGCTCGGCATCGCTGTCGGTGCGCTGATCCTGCTGCTGTTCCCGTTGCCCACCATGTACTTCCGGTTCGGGATTCATCCCTGGCGGATGCTGGTGCTGCTGGTCCGGTTCCTCTGGGACGTGGTGGTGGCCAGCGTCCAGGTGTCTTGGCTGGCGATCCGTCCGCGGCTGCCGCAGCCGGAGGTCACCACGGTGAGACTGGCGTCGGATTCGGATCTGCTCGAGGCGCTGACCGCGTTGGCGGTGTCGCTGGTGCCGGGCAGTCTGATCATCGACGCCGACTCGGAAGATCGGACGCTGACGATCCATGTGCTCGATCCGGGGAAGCAGACCATGGAGTCGTTCGCCGGTCAGGTGCGGGCTCAGGAGCACCGCATCCGACTGGCCCTTGGTGACTACGACGACGACGAATCCGCTGACGACACCACGGTGCCGGATCGCCGACAAGGGCCGCGCCGATGATGCTCACGCTGCTGATCGCCGGCCTGCTGTTCACCGGGGGAGCGGCCTGCGCCGCGGTGCGGCTGGTGCGCGGCCCCACCCAGATCGACCGCGCCGTGGCGCTGGACGTCATGCTGGCGATCGTGGTGGGTGTGATCGTGCTGCTGGCCGCGGTGTCCGACAGCTCGATCACCCTGGTCATTGCCGTCGTTGTGTCGCTGCTGGGCTTCATCGGGTCGGCCGGGCTGGCCAAGCTGCTGCCACGGGATCGCCGATGACCGCGCCCGTGACCACGACAACCGGACCCGCACGGGTAGCCGCCCGATGAGCACCGTCGATCTCATCGCCTCCGTCGCGCTGGTCCTCGGCGCATTGATGTCGCTGCTGGCGGGCATCGCGGTGCTGCGCTTTCCGGACACCATGAGTCGGATCCACGCCGCCACCAAACCGCAGGTGCTGGGCATCATGCTGTTGATGCTGGGGGTGGGGCTGCGGCTGGGGTCGCCGGCCGTCATCGGGATGCTGGTGCTGATCGTGGTGCTGCAGTTCGTCACCGCGCCGGTGTCCGCGCATCTGACGGTCCGGGTGGCCTATCGACATGCCACCGACGACCAGGACGTTGTCGGGGCAGCCGATCCCGCAGGCGCCACGACGGTCGCGCGACCGCCGGGCACCGCCGACGCCGGTTCGGCCGGGGCCGGTTCGCCGACGGCGGGGTCCATCGAGGTCGGGTCGGTGACTATCGACGACAAGCCCGCGGCCGACGGTGGACCGGCGCAGATGGCACAGGCGGTGGCCGATGAGAACGCGCGAGGAAACCCCGATGTCGACCCGGACGAGGCGCGGTAGCGTCGGCGGAATGTCTGCCATCAACGAGATTTCCAACGCTTACGTCGCCGACCTCGCCCGCATCAGCCCGATGATGGCCACCTATCTCGGACTCCCCGGTGACGAATCCGCACTGGACGACCTGTCGCCGACCGGGCTGGCCAAGAGCCATGATCTGGTGACGTCCACGCTCGGTCGACTTGCGTCGGCCGAGTCCACCGGCGTCGCCGACGACATGGCCCGTGAGGTCCTCGCCGAACGCCTCCAGGTGGAGCGCGACCTGTATGACTCGGGATGGCGGCATGCGGACCTGAACGTCNTCGCCTCTCCGCTGCAGAACGTCCGGATGGTCTTCGACCTGATGCCGACCGATTCCGANGAGGAGGTTGCCGTCCTGGCCACGCGGATGGCCGCCGTGCCCGGCGCGCTGGCCGGGTACTGGCAGAGCCTCGAGTGGGCCGCCGACCGCGGCCAGGTGGCCGCCGTCCGGCAGATCGAGAAATGCGCGGCACAGTGCGACACCTACGCCGGCAGCGGTGACGAGCAGGGTTTCTTCACCGCGCTCGCGGCGTCAGTGAACCCAGACGGAACCCGCGGGCCCGAGCTGAGCTCGCAGCTCACCGAGGCCGCGAGCGCGGCGGACGCGGCATACGCGGAGCTTGCCGAGAAGCTGCGCACCCGGCTGCTGCAGCGCGCGCCGACCAAGGACGCCGTCGGGCGGGAGCGGTACNTGCTCGCGTCCAGGGAGTTCCTGGGGGCGGCCATCGATCTCGAGGAGACCTACGCCTGGGGCTGGGCGGAGTTCCTCGCCGTCGAGGCCGAGTTGATCGAGGTCGCCGGGCGCATCGCCCCTGGTGCCGGGCCGGCCGGCGCCGCAGCGGCGCTGGACGCGGACCCGAAGTACCACGTCAGCGGGCTGGACGGGCTGCAAGCCTGGATGCAGGGACTGTCCGACGGGGCCGTCGCCGACCTGGCAGAGACGCACTTCGACATCCCGCAGGAACTCCGCACCCTGGAATGCAAGATCGCACCGCCCGGCGGGAGCGTGGGCGCCTACTACACCGGGCCCAGTGACGACCTGACCCGGCCGGGTCGGATGTGGTGGGCGGTGGAGCCGGGCCGGGAGGTGTTCTCCACCTGGCGGGAAACGACCGTGGTCTACCACGAGGGCGTGCCCGGCCATCATCTGCAGATCGGCACGGCCGTCATCCGGAAGGACAGCCTCAACGACTTCCAACGGCTGCTGTCCGACACCTCCGGCTACAGCGAGGGCTGGGCGCTGTACGCCGAACGACTGGTCCGTGAGCTGGGCTACCTGGACGACGACGGTGTGTTGCTGGGGATGCTGGACTCCCAGCTGTTCCGCGCCGCCCGGGTGATCGTCGATATCGGCATGCACCTCGAGCTGGAGATCCCGCCCGGAACCGGCTTCCACGAGGGGGAGCGGTGGACCGGGGAACTCGGTCTGGAATTCCTGCTCACCCGCACGATCAGCGACCCGGCGCATTGCCGCGACGAGATCGACCGGTATCTGGGCTGGCCGGGGCAGGCGCCCTCCTACAAGATCGGCGAGCGGGTGTGGCTGGCCGGCCGCGACAACGCTCGTCGCCGGCACGGAGATCAGTTCGACCTCAAGGCTTTTCACATGGCCGGGCTCAACATGGGTGGCATGGGCCTCGACCCGCTTGCCGAACGGCTGGCCACGCTCTGAGCCGGCGGTGCGATGCCGGCGATCCCCTCGGCGTTCGGGTGGGCCTCGGTAGCGACGCGGATCAACCCGACGTGCTGCGCGGATCCAGCGGCAGGTCGCGGCCGAGGATGCCGAAGGCTCTCGGGTCGCCGGAGAACCGGTAGTCCCGCAGCAGGTCGGTGAAGCCAAGGCGCCGGTAGAGCCGCCATGCCCGATTCTCGCCCTCGGGCGTGGACAGCAGTATGCGTCGCTCGGGCCGGTCGGTGGCCAGTGTCCGCAGCAGCGACTCACCGAGGCCGCGGCCTTGGGAGTCGGGCCGGATGTGCAGTTCGGTGAGCTCGAAGAAGTCCGAGAGTTGTTCTGCTCCTTGACTTCCCAGTCCGCGCCTGACCTCGGAGTACCACCACTGCCCGGGCTGCCCGCGATAGCCGTAGGCGAGTCCCCGGATGCGGTCGTCGGCGTCGATCGCCACCACGCAGGAGAACCCCGCGCGCAGGCTGTGCTCCTCCCACAGCACGCCGCGCGCCCCGACAATGTCGGCCGGATACTGCATGGCCGAGACGTAGACACTGATCAGTTCCGTCACCCTGGCCCGGAACCCGGCCGGGTCCAAGAAGGTGATGGTGGCGGGGCTCTGGTCGGTAGATGGTGCAGTAGGTGGCATCGTGGCAGGTGCAGTGGACGGCACCGTGGTTGGCGCCGAACCGGGAGTCGGGCTTGATCCCGGGTGCCCGTTCCCGAGGGCATGCTGAAGCGGGCGATGCATTCGCGTATCAGATCACGGCCGGTGGTTCGCCGGGCGGCGCCCCGGCCCAGTGCCGACAACGACGACCGGTTTGTCGGCTTGGCGGTGCTCTGCCCAGCGGCGACGCACATCCGGCGTGCGGGGACGCCCTGCCCCCGACTCACGTCACCGCAGCCCACACATCGCTCTCTGAGGTCGTTCGATGTCCGGGATCACCGGGATCGCGCCGCCGAGCCGCGGCTCCGCTGCAGTGCCCGACGAAGGCTGTCGGACCCCGTTCGTAGGGTGGATCTGGTAGCACGGAACGAACAGGTGTACTATCGAACACAAGTTCGAACAGCGGGGAGCGGAGATGACAGTGAAGGTGCTTGCGGACTACCGCGGTCGGCGTGGGGCTGCCGTCGGGCTTGCGGGTGAGCAGTCGATGTTTCCCGCCGGCCTGTCGAGCGATTCGAGCCGAACTTCGCGTCGTTCCCGCCGGATCGACGCGACGGCGCCGGTTCCGCAGGCCGCCCGCGACCTGCTGGCCGATGCCGGCCGAGGGCTGGGCCGGGCCATTCGGGCGACCGACGCGGCCGATCGTTACGCGGCCGCGCATCTCGCCGCCCTGCGGGCAGCGGCGGCCGTATTGGCGGCGCGTGCCCGTCCGGTCCGCGGACGCCGGGGGAGTGCTTGGGAGCTGATGTCGAAGGTGGCGCCGGAGTTCTCGGAGTGGGCGGCGTTCTTCGCGGCCGGGTCCGCGAAGCGCCAGGCGGCCGAGGCCGGCATCCATCGATTGGTATCTGCTCGTGAAGCCGACGACATGGTCCGCCAGGCGTCGACCTTCCTCGACCTGGTCGAGGACTGGCTGGCTCGCGGGTCGGCGTCGTGATGTCCGCGGCCATGGCACCGCGCGATGAATCACGTCGATGATCAACGCCGATGAATCAATGGCGCTGAATCAATGGCGCTGAATCAACGCCGGACCTTAAGCCGCCCGGCCCGCATCAACCGATCAAGCAGGGCATCGAAGCTCTGCGCGATTTCCCGCGCCCCGGCCGTGGGCCATTGGTGAATCGGCACCCCCGCGCCCTGCGCCTGCTGCACCGCCGAACGGTCTGGGAGTACGGGCGAGAGCACCAGCGGTCCGAACAGGTCCTTGAGTTCGGCAAGCCGGTATTCGTGCTCGGTGACCCGCGGCCGAAAGCGGTTGATCACCACGCCAAGCGGTTGAAGTGTGGGCCGGTGCGCGGTGCGCTCCGACTGCACCGCCTCGAGGGCGCGCTGGACGCCGGTCACGGCGAACAGCGAGGGCTCGGTCACCAAGACCGCGCGATTGGCGGCGGTGAGGGCGCTCCTGGTGAGCTGCCCGAGCGACGGCGGGCAGTCGATGAGTACCAACTCCGGCGCCGGTGAGACCTTGCCCAGGGCGCCGGCCAGCCGGAACAGCTTCTTCGATCCCGGATCAGGATGATTGTGCGCCTCGGTGCGTTCACTGCCGGGTAGCAGCCGGAGATGCTCACCCCACTGCGAGGTCCGCACGGCCTTGGCGACGACTTTCGCGGTCGGTGTATCCAGCACCTCCGCGATCGACACTTGGCGGGATCCGTTGGACCCGGGGTTGTCGGGGTCGGACTCAGGATCGACGGTCGTGGTTGCGTTCATCTGGGGGTCGAGATCGACCAGCAGGGTGTCCACCCCGCGGTGCAGAGCCGCTGAAACGAGACCGAGGGTGACCGTCGTCTTCCCGACGCCGCCCTTGAGGCTCAACACACTGGCCACGAGCATCGGCCAACCGTACAGGGCGTCAGCGGCGAATCCTGGGATGATCGCAGGGACTCGAACGGCCCCCGGATACGCTGCGGTGAGCGCGCCCGGATTGCGCTGCGCCACCGCCGTCGGGCGCGGCGCTGCGGGCCCGACTACGGTCGCGGCGGCGCACTGACAGCCCGGAAAGGAGTGCGATGAGCGACGTGCGCCGGCCGGTCACCGGCGATCCGATCGACGCAGTGCTGGCGGACCTCGTGTCGAGCGTGCCCGGCGCGCTGGTCGTCGACGTTGGTGGGGGAAGCGGCACGAGGGCGGTTCCGTTGGCCTGCCTTGGTTGTCGGGTGACGGTCGTCGATTCCTCGGTGAACGCGCTGGCAATCCTGCACCGCCGCGCCCAGGACGCCGGGGTCGATGAATTGGTCACCGGAATCCAGGCCGACGCGGACCAACTCGGCACCGTCGTTCCGCCCGGCCGGGCGGACCTGGCGCTCTGCCACCACCTGCTGGAGACTGTCGACGATCCCACCGCGGTGGTGACCGCGCTGGCGTCCGTCGTCCGACCGGGCGGGCTGGTCTCCGTCCTGGTGACCAGCCGGCTCGGCGCCGTGCTGCGGCAGATCCTTGCCGGCCGGTACGTAGCCGCGCGGTCGATCCTGACCGATCCCGACGGCCGGCTGGGGCCGTCCGACCCGTTGCGTCGTCGATTCGAACCTGTCGGCGTGGCCGACCTGCTCACTCACGTCGGCCTCCAGGTCGAAGCCGTGGTCGGCATCGGCGTCGTCGCCGGGCTGGTCGCCGGTGGCGGCCGGTCGTCGTCGGCCGGAACGGACAGCGAGCTGGCCGAGCTGGAGGATCTCGCGTCGGCACACCGCACGCTGCGCGATCTGGCGCCCGAGCTGCACCTGCTTGCCCGTCGGCCGGAATCCGTCGGGTGACGGCCGGGCGGTCTGGCACGACATGAGCCATCGGACCGGCACGCCCCGGCAGGTGAGCGAGGACCCCTCGGCGGTCGACGATGCCGACTGCACGATTCTGCACGTCGACATGGACGCGTTCTTCGCGATGGTCGAGGTGCGTCGTCGCCCGGAGTTGCGCGGCGTGCCGATGATGGTCGCCGGGGCGGGGGATGGCCGGGGCGTGGTGCTGTCGGCCACCTACGAGGCCAGGGTGTCCGGTGTGCGCTCGGCCATGCCCACCTCGGCGGCGATCAGGTTGTGCCCGGGCATTGTTGTCGTCCCGCCCGACCAGAGCGCCTACGCGGAGGCTTCCCGGGAGGTGATGCAGCTTTTCGCCGACGTGACCCCGTTGGTCGAGCCGCTGTCCGTGGACGAGGCGTTCCTGGACGTCGCCGGGGCCCGCCGGCGCTACGGGCGTCCCGGATTCATCGCTGCCACCCTGCGTGACCGGATCCGGCGCGAGCTCGGGTTGACCGCCACGGTGGGCGGAGCGTCGACCAAATTCATCGCCAAGCTGGCCTCTGGCCTCGCCAAACCCGACGGGCTGCTGCTGGTTCCGCCGTCCCGGGTGCTGGAGGTGCTGCATCCCTTGCCGGTGCGGGCGTTGTGGGGTGTGGGCCCGAAGACCGCCACCAGGTTGGCCTCGATGGGGCTGACCACCGTCGGCGAGGTCGCCGCGGTGGATGTACCGACGTTGATCGGCGAGTTGGGTAAGGCCACCGGCACTCGGTTGCACGAGCTCGCCTGGGGCCGGGACGACCGTCGGGTGGCGGATTCGGCCGCGGCCGAATCCTCGATCGGCGCGGAAACCACCTTCGCGGTCGATTCGGCGGACCCGAACGTGCTGGCGCGAGAACTGCTGGCGCTGGCCGACAAGACCGCGCGGCGCGCGCGCCTGGCGGGTGTGCGCGGCCGGACGGTGTCGATCAAGGTGCGGTACGCGGATTTCACCACCGTGACCAGGGCGGTGACGCTGGCCACGCCGACCGACGTGTCGCACGCGGTGTACTTCACGGCCCACGATCTGCTGTCGAAGCTCAGGGCCGCCGGTGCGGGACGGGTGCGGCTCCTTGGCGTTCGGTTGGAGGGTCTGGTGGCCGCCGACGAGGTCGTCGAGCAGTTGGAGCTGGGGGCGCAGGATCCGCGACCAGGATGGCGCGAGGCGGAAACCGCCGTGGATCGGGCGGTGGCGCGCTTCGGAGCGTCGGCGATACGTCCTGCCGCGCTGGTGGAACGGCCCGAACGGTCCTGACTGGTCGTCCCGAGGGTGTGAAAACGACCCAGATTTCCTCGCCCGCTAGTGGACCGCGCAGACTACTCGTATTGTGGTGTCAGGCCGTTGATTGACGGCCGTAAGATGTGACCCACCAGCGTAGGTCAGGTGCCGGAGGAGGGGACCCATGCCGCTCTCCGAGCACGAACAGCGGATGCTCGACGAGATCGAGCGAGCGCTCTATGAGGACGACCCTAAGTTTGCGACCAGCGTCAATGTCAGCCGCATTCGTCGACGTCGTCCCATCGTCGCGGGCTGTCTGTTCGTTGCCGGTCTTGTCGCTCTCGTCGTCGGCGTCATCGCGACGCAGAGTTTGCTCGCGGTCGGCGTTGTGGTGAGCGTGATCGGCTTCCTGACGATGGTCGGTGGCGTAGGACTGTTCGTCTTCGGCCAACCTGGAGCGCGTGCGGCCAAGGGCGTGGAGAAGGGTTCCTCGAAGTCCGGGTCTTCGCTGGGCAACCGAATGGAAGAGCGGTTTCGGCGTCGTTTCGACGAGCCCGGTCAGTAACTCTCACGTTTCCGCGATCGCTGTGCGCTGGTTTGCGCTGTCCTGACTGAGCGCTGATGCCCCGGCAACGCCCGCTGGTTCGGACGATGTGCCTTGCTGTGTCGGTCCTGCCACCGGGCGCTCGCTACGCCCGCCACCAGCCCGCGCAACGCCGGGCAACACGCCCCGCGCTATTCCCGCCACCAGGCCGGCCGCACCGATCTCGGTACCGATCGCTCGATCAGGGACAACGGGGCGTTGCGGTCCAGCGCCTCGGCGATGGCGGTGGCCGCCGGCCACAACGACTCGCTGCCGGGCGGCACAGTGGCCGTCATGGTCACGGCGTGGGGCCCGGCGGGCTGCTGTTGCGGCGTTGGTTGACCGATGTCGGTGGGTGCAGCCGCGGTCGGCGGCGCGTCCGCCCCCGAGGTCCCGACGTGCTGCCCGGCGTGCTGCGCCCCTGGCTGCGCGTACCAACCGCTCTCGACCTGCATGACGAGTCTGCGCAGCGTCGCCCGCTCCTGGTCCGGCAGATGCGTCGCGCGCGCCAGGCGGTTTGCCACCGCACGGGCGGACTCCGCCGGGTTCAGGGCGATCCCGTGGTCGACCGCGAGATCCTCGACCTCGTTCCACACCGCAGCCGCCGCCCCTGGTCCCCCGGCCTCGGCCATCGATCGGCGCCGCATTCGTCGGCGTCTCCTGACGACGGTCGGTCCGGCCGCAGCGGCGGCAAGCACCAGCGCGATCGCCAGCAGCCACCACAAGGTCGTCGAAACTCTCGGCTGGTCCGCGTGGAGCGGAGCTGCCGCGGTGGATCCCGCCGCCGTCGGGCCGTCGATCTCCCCGTCGTCGGGTTTGAGACCGCCCGACGGCGCCGCCCCGGTGCTGGCCGCACCCGACGTCGACGGGGTTGCTGCCGTCGTCTGAGCTCCGTCGGAAAAGCCCTGCTGACCTCCTTGGCCGCCGCCGAGCGGCGTCGGATCGAATCGCACCCATCCCGCGTTGTCGAACAGCACCTCCACCCAGGCGTGGGCATCGTTGCTGCTGATCAGATAGGTGCCGTCCGGTTGTTTGACACCCTGGGTGAATCCGATCGCGACCCTGGCAGGTACCCCCGCAGCACGCAGCATGATGGCCATCGCCGAGGCGTACTGCTCGCAGAATCCCGTTCTGTTGTTCAGGAAGTCGACCAACTTGTCGCCGCTGTCACCGCGCGGGACATCGAGCGAATAGGTGAAGCCGTTGGCGGGGTCGGTGAACCAGGTGCGTAAGGCTTCCGCCTTGTCGAAGGCGGTGGTGGCGCCGGCGGTCACCTGCGCCGTCAAGGCGATCACATCGTCCGACAGGGTTCCGGTGTCGGTGAGAGTGCCGCCGGCGGTGACCGTGTCCGCCCGCAGTTGGTCCGCGCCGCGGCGGACGGTGGACAGGGAGATTTCGTACGGATCGGGTTTGACCGGGTCGGCCCGGTGCACGGATTCCAGCGCGGCGTCGTAGAACCAACCGCTGCCCAATCCCGCGAGCGAACTCGTGCCGTCGTAGATCGGGAGGAACTGGTCGCGGTAGTTCACCGAGGTGACGGTGACGCGCCGCGGGATCGCGACCCCGGGGGCCGATTGCGGTGCCGTCGGTAGATCTCCGTTCGCCAGGGTGTCCACCGACCATCCCTCGTCGGGCGTCCACTTCTGCAGGCCGATCGTCCGGAGATAATCGGGTTGATCCATTCCGGTGACACTCAACAGCGGCACCGGGTCGGTCTGCTGCAAGTTGCCCTCGAGGGACGCGAAGGGGGCCAAGCCGATCCCGCTGGCTGCGGAGTTCCCGCCCCTGGGGAGCCGGCCGGCGGTACCGATGCCGGTGACCGAGGAGGACACCAGCAGCGCGACCACCACAGCCACGGCCGCCAGCACGATCCCGCTGAGGATCGTCGCGGTGGCGGCGCCGTCCGTCCGCCGCCCGCTGAGCCCGTCGACGGCGAGCAGCAGCGCGTACAGCACGGCCGGCCCGGCGAACGCCTGCCAGGGCAGCATCCCCAGGTCGATCGACGCCGGCACCGAGTACATGCACAGCAGGGGAAGGGCGACCAGCGCCGGCGCCCGGCACACCGCGATCAGCATGTCGACGATGAGTGCGGTCAGACCGACGGCCAGCGCGATCAGGAACGCCAGTTCCGTCGACGACGCCGCCGGCGACACCGAGGTCCGGATCTGTTCCCACGCGCCGTCGAGCAGGTCACCGGCATCGGCCACCGCGGCGGCGTTGGGAATCACCCCGCCGTAACCGCCGGTGGTGAACAGGGCGGTCAGGGCCACGGCCGCGGCCGCCAGCTGTAGTAGCACGACGACCGCGGCGGGCAGCCGAGCCAGCCGAGCCCCGACGCCGACCAGCCAGATCACCGCGACCACCTCGATCGTCGGCCACAACCAGGAGTCGCCGCTGACCATCGGCGGTATCGCGGTCATCGAGGCCAGCACGGCCAGCGCACCGAGCAGGGTGGACCAGAAGTAGATGTCGGTGGACGGCGACGGCGTGGCTGCGGCGGCGGTCCCCGCCTGCCCACGGCCACCGCCGGCACCGGGGCCAGGACCTGGTCCTTCGCCGGAAGGTGGCCGATGGATCGGCGGTGCGACCGTCATGACGTGCTGCTCATCCCGGTGCTCATCGTGCCGCCGGCATCGGAACCTCGCGATCGCCGGTGCGCTGGTAGGCGGGCGAGCCGGAACAGGCCCGGTTCCAGGCCAGCGCCAGCGGCTCGGCGGCACGCACGGGCACCACCCGCCAGCCGGCCGCCTGCAGGATGCCGATGCCGGTCGAGCGCGCTGACGGCCCGTGTGCACCCCAGTCGGCGGTGTCCAGCACCATCGCCACGCCGTTGGTTCCGCGTCGGCGCGCCGCGGCGAGGATCCGCGCCGCGGGCGGATCGATCTCGGCCAGGATCGCCACGATCAGCCCCGATCCGGTCACCGCGGTGTGTGCCATCGTCGTCGCCGGGTCCGGTTCGATGACGGCCAACGATGCCAGCACGTCGTCGGTGATGTCGCGTCCGCTGGCCAGCACCGCACCGGTGTGCGTGGTGACCCGGATCTGGTGGTCGGCCTCCAGCAGATGCAGGCTGATCGAGGCGGTGAGCGTCACCGCCGTCTCCAGGCTCGAACCGGTGCCCTCGCCGCGGTGCGCGGTCGCTCGGTGGTCGAGCATCACGGTGGCGCCGCCGTGCGAGACCGGTTCCTCGAGCCGCACCATCAACTCGTCGTGCCTGGCGGATGCGCGCCAATGGATGGTGCGGATGTCGTCGCCGCTGCGGTATTGGCGGATTCCGACGTCGGGGNCGCCGCCGATCGTGCCCGCGGCCGCACGGTCCGCTGCCGCCGACCGTGAGCCGGTGCTCACCGGCATCCCGGCCAGCCTGACCACGGCAGGCACCACGAGTACTTCGCTGCGAGCCGGAAGGGTGCGGTGCTCCTCCCAGAGGCCGAACGGATCGCCGATCCGGACCGTCGGTGGGCCCAGCAGGAACCGGCCGCGGCGGGTGGCGGTCAGCTGGTAGTTGGTGACGGCCTGACGGCCGGGCTTCAGCGGCGGCACCAGGCACCGGAGGCCGCGCGTCAGGTCGGCGGTGGCCGGTTCCGACACCTCCAGGGTCGAGGTGCGGGACGACCCGTTGTTCGTCACCGACAGCATGACGCGGCCGACCGTGCCAGGGTCCAGCCGCGGGGGCATCACCATGTGGGACGCGGAGAGGCGCAGCCGGCGCACCGACCCGACGACGAGGGCGATCAGCGGCAGCAGGGCTGCGAAGATACCTACCCGCAGGAGGTCCCGTTCGTCGAGCACCAGGGAACACACCGCCGCGGCCAGTCCGCCGGCCAGCAGACACCGGCCGCGGGTGGTCAGCCCGCGGGATCGGGACCGGTCTGCTGGACGCCACGGCAACCCTGGCCGCCGGGACGGCTGTGGCGACTCTGACGGCCGGGATGATCGGGACGATCGATCAGCCACCCCGCGGCACCCTGATCCGACTCAGCACCACGGAGACGATCTCCTCGGCGGACCGGTGCGCGGCGTGCGCCTCGACGGTCAGCAACAATCGGTGCGCGAGCACCGGAACGGCCAGTCGCTGCACGTCATCGGGGACGACGAAGGCCCGCCCGTCCAGTGCCGCGGCCGCCTTGGCTGCGCGGGCCAGATGCAGCACCGCCCGGGGCGAAGCGCCCAGCCTGACCTCGGGGACGCTGCGGGTGGTCCCGACGATCTCCACGACGTATTGGCGAAGGGCGGGCGCCAGGTGCACGGTCTGTACCGCGGAAATGAGGCCGGACACGGTGGCCGCATCGGTCACCGGCCGCAGCAGGTCAAGGGGATTGGTGCGATCCCGGTCGGCCAGCATGCCGATCTCCGCGTTGCGGTCCGGGTACCCGATGGACAGCCGCGCCAGGAACCTGTCCCGCTGGGCCTCCGGCAGCGGGTAGGTGCCCTCCATCTCGACCGGGTTCTGGGTGGCCAGCACCAGGAACGGCCGAGCAAGGTGGTAGCTGGTGCCGTCCACCGTGACCTGTCGTTCCTCCATGCATTCCAGCAATGCGGACTGTGTCTTGGGCGACGCCCGGTTGATCTCATCGGCCACGACGATGTTCGCGAAGATCGGGCCGGCCCGAAACTCGAAGCGGGACGTCTGACGGTCGTAGACGCTCACCCCGGTGACGTCGCTCGGCATCAGGTCCGGGGTGAACTGCACCCGGCTCACCGTCGAATCGACGGTCTTGGCCAGCGCCTTGGCCAGCACGGTCTTGCCGGTCCCCGGGACGTCCTCGATCAGCAGGTGCCCCTCGGAGAGCACCGCGACGATGGCGAGCCTGATCACCTCGGCCTTGCCGAGCAGCACCTGAGAGATCGCACCCGCGATCCGGCCGCCGACCTCGGCCACCTGTGCCAGCTCGGTGGGCCTCCGATCCGTGGTGGCTGTAATCGAACCCGGACCGTCCGATCGTTCCAGTTCGACGTGCTGTGTCACTGGTGATCCTCCCGACGGGCGCCATCTTCACGTGCGCCTCTCACAGTCTGCCAGGGGCCGGCGTCGGCGCGGATCCCCAATAGTGACCGGCACGCGGAACGGCCCGGTATCAGCGCTGGTCAGAGCCGGTTCCAGCGATCATCGGCGGATGGCGCGACCCGGGGTCGTGCCCGCCGAACCGGTGCTATCGCACCTCGGTCCAGGTGATCACCGGCTCGCGTTCCCCACCACGCCCCACCAGCCCACCGGCGGGTCAGCGCCGAGTTTGTCTTGTCAAATCGGCTGAGCTGCGGAAATACACTGCTTCCCGAGGTGTTGGCGGGTGCGGTCGGCAATCAGACTGCCGCTCTCGGACGCGGAAACGCCCCGGGTCGGGGGGACCGCCGCGCAGACGCACCCACCGTGCCCCACCGATATGACGTGCGGAAACGTCGCGACACCCGCATATCTAGCGATGGCGGTGGCGCTTGGTGGCAGAAAGTGGGGTACTGTGGCGCTACTTGGAACGCCGGACACCTACCTGGCAGGACGGGAAGCCGCGAACCATGCACAGATCAGTACGGCAATTCCGACCGGGCTGGAGGTGGGGAGATGCTCCAGGGCTTCTTCGGCACCTACACGCCACGCATGGACGACAAGGGGCGGGTGACGTTGCCGGCCCGATACCGCAAGGAGTTCGCCGGAGGCGTGATGTTGGTCCGGGGACAGGACCACTGTCTGTACGTCTTCACTCCGGACGGGTTCACCGAGTTCGCCGCTGCGGCGATCAACGCGTCCATCACCGATGAGCACGCGCGGGGGTTCCAGCGGTACATGTTGGCCAACACCGACGAGCAGGAACCNGACAGCCAGGGGCGGATCTCCATCCCNGCGCGGATGCGCGAGTACGCGCAGCTGTCCAAGGACATCGTGATCACCGGCATCGGGCTGCGGATGGAGATCTGGGACGCAGCCGAGTGGCAGGCCTACGAGGCCCGTCAGGAAGCTGCCTACGCCGAACCCGAGAGGGGGTTGCTCAACTGACGGACCGGACCCCGCGGGCGACAGCCAACTGCAGCCAACGGCCGCGGGCGTTCCTGCTGCCCGGCCCACATCCGCATCGGCCCTGACACGACTTCCCCCGTGCCAGGACCGACGCGGGTGGGGACCAGGAAGCACGAACACCGGAGAACCGGTCGCCCGCCCGTTGCGACGTGGTTCCCGTCGATCCCAGACCAACCTGCAGGAAAGGCACCGAAAGGCACCGAAAGGCACCGAAAGGCACCGCCAGTTCTCGCCACGATTCCCCAGCCACGATTCCCCAGCCACGATTCCCCAGCCACGATTCCCCAGCCACGATTCCCCAGCCACGAGACACGACCAGCTGCCACCCAGACCCGGACCAGACAGATCAGCCAGCGGAATCAGAAGGATGGGGGTGCCGATGGGCGGGCAGCAGACCGACGACAGCGAGTTCGCCGGTCATGTGCCAGTCCTGGTCCGGCGGGTCGACGAACTACTCGCCCCCGCGATCGAAGCCGCCACCGCCTCCGGCGCCCGCGACGTCGTGCTGATCGACGCCACGCTCGGCATGGGCGGGCACACCCTCGCCCTGCTCTCCGCACATCCAGGGCTCCGGGTGATCGGCATCGACCGGGATCCCGAGGCCCTGCGGATCGCCGCCGACCGGCTGCAGGCGGCCGGCATGACCGACCGGGTCGAACTGGTGCACGCCGTCTACGACCGGATCGGTGACGTCATCGCCGAACGCGTCAGCTCCGGCCTGGTCCGGGCCGTGCTGTTCGACCTCGGCGTCTCCTCGGTCCAACTGGACGTCGCGGACCGCGGGTTCTCCTACGCGCACGACGCGCCACTGGACATGCGGATGGACCCGACCGTGGGCATCTCCGCGGCCGAGGTCGTGAACACCTATCCCGGCGCCGAGCTCACCCGGATCCTGCGGGAGTACGGCGAGGAACGGTTCGCGAGCCGCATCGCCTCCGCCGTCGTCGCCGAACGTGCCCGCCAGCCGTTCACCACCAGCGCGCGGCTCGTGCAGCTCGTCCGGGCCGCGATTCCCGCGGCCACCCGGCGCACCGGTGGCAACCCCGCCAAACGCACCTTCCAGGCGCTGCGGATCGAGGTCAACGACGAGCTCGGTGCCCTGCGGCGGGCAATTCCTGTTGCGCTGCAACATTTGTCGGTGGCCGGACGGATCGTCGTGATGTCCTACCAGTCGTTGGAGGACCGGATCGTCAAGCGGGCCATCGCACCGCTGACGGTGTCCACCAGCCCGCTCGACCTCCCGGTCGAACTCGCCGGACACGAACCGGAATTTGCATGGCTCACCAGGGGAGCAGAACTCCCCGGCGAGCAGGAGATCCAGGCGAACCCGCGCGCGGCATCCGCCCGTCTGCGGGCTGCGCAGCGCATCAGGGAGGCGGCATCGTGACCACCGAGCAGACCCTCGACAGGCCGTCCGGCGACAGGGCCCCCGGCGGCTCGGGGACAGGTGCGGTGACCGGCGCCGGGGCTCCCGAGCCTGCCGCGCCGGCGTCGACGGCCTCGTCGCGCCGGGCGTACGCCAGACGGCAGAAGCGCCGCGAGAAGATGTCCGCTCCCAGGATGGTCACGCCGGGCAAGCCGGTGGCCTCCGCCCTGAACCGGGCACCGTTCGTGGTGGTGCTGATCGCCATTCTCGGCGGTGGGATCGCCGCCGTGCTGTGGCTGAACACGCTGACCGACGAGGCCGGCATGCGAACATCAACCGCCCGGAGTTCGTCCACCGACCTGCGGTTGACGATCGAGGCCCTGCAGCGCGACGTGGCCAACCTCGACTCCACCCCGCGGATCGCGGACGACGCCGCAGCCCTCGGCATGGTGCCGGTCGGTGATGCCGCCATGCTGGTCATCGACGGCACGGGCGCGGGCTCCGTGATCGGAACGCCCTCGGCGGTGCCCGGACCACCACCGCCCGCTGCAGTGACTCCTGCTGTGACACCCGCTCCCGACGCGGCGGCCGCGCCCGCTCCTGCAGCGCCGGCGACACCCGCTGCGACAGCAGCACCGGCACCGGCGGCACCGGCGGCACCG
>JGIcombinedJ26865_1000051_pt1 | contig 22438 bp, 17 predicted proteins | sample NGESurdeep072012_7_FD_26865 | JGI IMG/M metagenome (IMG submission 26865) | reverse complement strand
GCGGCGCGCAACGAGCCGCAGCGCACTGTTGGCGCTGGCGGCCAGCCGCGAGCTCGAACGTCGGGATTCCGAGGAGGTCGCGCAGGCGATCACCCGCTCGGAGNAGCGCTTTCGACGGTCCGGTGCCTTCGATGCTGCCGAGCTCATCCGCAACGAACGGGATTCCCGTCCGTGACGAGGTTGCTGATCGACAGTTCAGTGTTGATCAAGTGGCTACACAGCGACGGCGAGACCGAGATCCAGGCAGCGCGATCGATACGCGCGGCACACCTCGCGGGTGACGTCGAGGCGCGAATCATCGACCTGGCCTTCTATGAGGTTGGCAATGTTCTTCTCCGAGCCTTGCGGTGGCCGTCCAAGGACGTCGCTGATCAGCTCGACGACCTGCTGACCATTTGTGGTGCGCCGTTGACAATGACCGCCGACTGGTTCCGTCTCGCGGCCAACCTCGCCGGCGAGCACCGGCTGTCCTTTTACGACGCGTCATGGGCGGCTGCGGCGGGCGCTCTCGAGATACCTTTGGTCAGCGCCGACAGCCGCCTGCTGGCGGCAGGCCTGGCGGAATCGCCCACCGACATCGCCCATCGGCTCCGGTTGCCGCGGTGAGCCGACCAAATGGCGGGGCGACCCGACCATCCGGGCCGCGCTGCGGTCGATGGTACGAACGCCGCTTCGACCGATCGTCACCTTCCCACCGCGCCGGCGCCCACTGGTGAACCCGCCCGGCCTGCCCACCGAAGTGCCGCCCGGTCGAGGATTCATCTGGCGATTCATATTCCGGGGTCGAACCAATTCAGCCCGGGGAATCGGGAGAACCCGCGATCGCGGGTTGCCAGTCGTGCCTTATGGCTGATTGCCACGGCGGCCAGGTAGGCATCCGGGACCATAGGGCCTCGGATCTGGCCATCCCCCGCGACCAGGCGATCGAAAGCCGACCACACCGACTCGTGGTCCTCGACTGTTCGTGATCGGCGGCCTCGACGGAGCGCGGTGGTGAAGGCCAGAGCCTGACCGAGCGGGGCGGGTTGGGAATATATCCGCGCACTCGTCACGATCCGCAGGAAGCCAAGGAGAACTCCGTCTGGGTAGAGCAACTCCTCGCCGTCCCGACGCGCCTGGTTGAGCCAACTCGCATACGCAAGGTGTTCGTCGGCGTTCTCGTAGAAGGCGTAGATGAGGACGTTGACATCGGGCAGGATCACCCGGGACGCTCGGCGTCCAAGGCGGCGTAGAGCGTATCGCGGTCGTCGATGTCGACCAGCGGGTGACTTCCCGGCGCACGATAGGTCGGCAAGAGATCGTCCTTCTCGGGAACGCCTTCATCGCGGGCCAGCAACTCGCGAAGGGCTTGCTCGACAATGCTGGTGACCGTCCGGCGGTCGCTTTCTGCGCGCTTGCGTACCTGCTGCATCAGCGAGTCCGGAAGGTTCATCGTCGTCCGCATGCATACCAGCATATCCGACAGATATGCCTATGCATATCGACTGTCCGCGGTTCTGGGGGACGGCTGGTCCCTCGGCCATCTACCTTCCCCGATAGCCTGACGACCGGCAATGACCCCCGATCACAGGACTCCAGTGGCGACCAAACGAACAAAGAAGCGGCACTCGCGGACCAGCGCCCCCGAGACGCCCGAGACGGCCGAACACATGATCGACCGCGTGCTCGGTGCCTTCGATCGCTGGCTGGCCGAACGTGAGCCGAACCCGCAACAGTTCGGCGAGACCGCGGACATCGTCCGCATGGCGTGCGAGCTGAAGAGCAGCTATCTCGGCGAACCCAACCCGGCGGATTGGAACCCGGTGACCGCTGCAGAGGTGGTCGGGCAGGTCATTCCGCGCAAGGTCGTCGGCGTCGACGACCGCTACATCGCGACGTTGGTGCCCGCCATGCTGACTTATATCGACTTCCTGGTGGTGACCGGTCGGTGGAAATCGCACAACGACGCCGACGCGACCCGCGCCGCCCTGTCCGGTCTCGGTGACGATCTTCCCCGACGATTCAACGACCCGGGCCGGCTGTCGATGGCCGGCCGGTTGATGCAGCTCGCCGTCGACGAAGGAATCGATATCACCGAGGCAGGCGCCATCGATGGATTCATGCAGCGCTACAACGACATGCCCTACGAGTGGCGGAAGCGGCTCACCGATGGACCGGGCATGCTGCCGCATCTCCCTGACAATCTGAGATCCGACGATCCGTGGTTGTGGGATGAAGAATCGGACAACGAAGAATCGGACAACGAAGAAGTCGGAGGCGTGGGGGCGTTCGGCGCTGAGGACATCCTGGCTGACCTGCGGGCAACAATCGATGCCGGAATCGCGGCGATCGGCTTCGATGTCGACAAGCCACTGCGGATCACCGTGCCGGATGCTCGGTCGGAACTCGCCGCCCTGCTGCGCACCCCGCTGTTGACGCGGATACTCGCATTGGCCGAATGGACCCGTCCAGGCCGGAAGGTCACCTCGACCGGGGCGATGCGCCGGGGCGACACCGCGGAATGGGGCCGCCGGTTCGGCGTGGCAACCACCGAAGGCGCCGCCCCGAACTCGATGTGGGACTGGCCCGAATTGGCCGCGCCCTGGAGCGTTGCCGAAGCCATCGGAATGATCGACATTTCGAGCACCACGGCGCGTCCTGGTCCGAATTCCGACATCTTCAGTGCCACTGATCTGTCCGTTCAAATACTTGGTGCCAGAGGGGCTGTCGATTCGCTGCTGGACGGCCTGATCTATGCCGGCAGCGACTTGCCCTGGATCGACGACACCGTCGTCGGCCTCCTGCTGGCGGTGCTTGCCTCCCTGTGCCGACCCGACGGAGCCGACCTGTCCTTGCTCAGGTCGTTGGCCAGACCGATGCACGACAACAAGTCGGGACATCTCCCCGAGGAGCTGTCGGTAGATGTCCCGGAAGATCTCTCCGAGGCGATCAGCCGAATCGCCTTCACCCTGGTCCTGAACATCGTCGACCAACTGGACGAATGGGGTTTCGTATCGACGGCCGACGGCCGCACATACGTTCCTCCTGCACTGTGTCCCGCCGTGGTCCAGGCGATTGACGATCCGGACTCGCCGTTCTCGATCACACTGAAGCCCGGAGCAGTCCCCCTCGAGGCACCGGGTGAAGACTCGCCGGGTGACACCTTACTGTGACACCCGTGACGGCTGACAACGGCGACACCCGAGCGACGACTTTCCGGCCACGAGCCTGTCCGTCGATCCGCAATCCGGGCATCGCATCGGCGCGAACGTGCGCAGCGGAAGCAGCCAGTCAAGCTCGACCGGGTAGCGCCTGTTTCCGCGGCGTACGTCGACCTCGACCCGCAGGGCGGGCACGCCGACGACGTGCAGGCGAAAGGGCAGGCAGCTGAACGCGGATTTGTACTTCTCGTCGATCTCCGCGAGCCGCCGGTCACGCTCCGCGTCGGTGCTCGCCAGGCGAGCCCCGTAGGCAGCGACCTTGTCGGCGGCCGCTCCGGACATCCGTTTGCGCAGCGAGTCCGCAACCTGCTCGTAGTACTCGCGGGCCCGACGAACCTCTTCACGATGAGCCTTTTGAACCCCGCCCGCCAGGAGATCTCGACGCTGCTCTCCTCGTCGGCGGATCTCCAGATCGGCCTCGGCCAGCGCAGGCAGCAGGTTCGAATCGTCCGGCTGGAGCTGATCTCGCTCCTCGTGCTCGACGGACAGTAGAGCGGAGAGTTCGCCGCCGATCTCGTCCGTGAACGGCAGTCGGGAGGCGACATCGATCCAGCACTCGATCTGCTCCTGGAAGTGATCGTCGGCGGACAGCGCGAAGGTGACCAATGAGCTGACGCGCAGGATCGTCCGAACGGCGGGTCGCGGGCCGCCCGTCAGGTCGATACGCCCGTGGTCCGCGGCGAACTGGTCGCGGGCGCGGGCCTCCAGCTGCTCGGCGTCCGGTGGACGGGCCGCCGGGCGGGCAAGCCGAACACACCCGACGTCGCCGTCGGCGAGCACCGCCTCGGCCGCCGAGGCCAACAGCGGGTGGCCGGCCGTCAACAGGAGTGCACCGTCCTCCCGTGCGACCTCGGGATCCGTCGTGATGGTCATGTCCTGCGGCTGCTCGTGCCTGTCCTGCAGGGTCTCCGGCAGCAGAACCAGCGTCGAATCGCCGGACCGCTCGTGGACGCCGCCCTCTGCACTCACGTACTGCAGCCAGAAGTCCAGGCCCGGATCCGCGACAGTCATGATTCCTGACTCCCGACAAGCTCGTCCATCCTGCCNCGGGCACCGATGTAGTCGCTTCTGGCATCGGCCAGCTTGGCTCCGAGGTCCTCGAGCCGGGTTCGGAAATCTGCATCATCACGAGCGGCGAGAAAGGCGTCGAACACGGATGTTTCGAAGTCGAAGTCGTCGTCGATCCGCCCGAGGATCATGTCAAGCTCGCCGACGACCAGCTCGAACAGATTGATCTTCGCCTCCAACACCGACAGGATCTGCTGTTCGATGGTGTCCCTGGCGACCAGGTTGGTGACCAGCACGTCATTGACCTGTCCGACCCGGTGCAGTCGGCCGACACGCTGTTCTATCTGCATCGGATTCCACGGCAGGTCGACGTTGATCATGACGTGGCAGAACTGCAGATTCCTTCCCTCGCCGGCAGATTCGGTGCTGAGCAGGACCGGCACCGTGTGGCGGAACTCCGCCATCGCCGCCTCCTTCGCCGTGCGGGTCAGGCTTCCGTGATAGACGGCCGCCGGAATACCCTCGCGCTCCAGCGCGTCGGCCAGCGCAGCCAGCGTCTCCCGGAAAGCGGTGAACACCAGCACCTTTCGTCCAGCCTCGACATGCGGACGCAGCCGATGCACCAGCGTCGCGATCTTCGCCGGGCGCTCCACGGACCTTGCCCGCTCCGCCAGATCGGTCCACCCCAACTTCGCCAGCGTCGGCGCCGCGGCCATCGGGCTCGAACCTGCCAGTCGTGCCACCGACCGCAAGGTCAACCGTCGGCCGGCCGGCGCATCGCGGCCTTCCTGGCGAATGCGAGCGGCGATACCTGCGTAGAGCTCGGATTCCTCGGCGGACGGCGCGATCAGCGTGGTCTCCGCGAGGCGATGCGGCAGCCGCAGCGCGACCTCGCTGCGCCGGTGGCGAATGGTCACCTCGGACACCTTGCGGCGCAACTCCGGCAGCCGTCGCAGCTGAGGCGTGATGGCGTCCGCGCCATAGGTCCGGCGGAAGCCCGCGGGCGTTCCGAGCAGTCCGGGAGCGACCAGGCTGGTGAGTTCGTAGAGGTCGGACAGCCGGTTCTCCACCGGCGTCGCGGTCAACAACAACAGGTAGCGGGAGGTGAGTTCGCGGGCCAACCTGCCGGAGGCCGACCGTGGGTTCCGCAGTCGATGAGCCTCGTCCACGACGATGAGATCCCACGGTTCGCCGACCAGGGCAGACCTGGTCGGATCGCGGCGAGCGGTGGCGATCGAGACGACGACGACCGGCGATTCGTCGGAGCTTTCCCATTCGCCGCGCCGCGGAACGATCGTCGGCAGGCAGAACTTGCGCTCGAGTTCCTCCCGCCACTGGTCGACCAGACCCGCCGGAGTGATAACGAGGACGCGTCGCGCCAGCCCGCGCAGCCGTAGCTCGGACAGCACCAGGGCCGCCTCGATGGTCTTGCCCAGTCCGACCTCGTCCGCCAGGATCGCCCGGCCGCGCATGCGGCCCAGCACCGTGGCGACGGTCTGCAACTGGTAGTCGAAAGGCTCGAAGGTGAGGGTCGGGCTCGACATCAGGGTGTCGAACCCTGGTCGGCTCCACACCGCCGCCGCGGCGTCGACCAGGTTGATCCGCTCCGACCGGACCCGGGCGCCGCCGAGCAGCCGTTCGAGCAGGTGCCGGTACCCGTCGGGTGCCTCCGCCAACGGGTCGGGCAGAGCACGGTTCGTCCGTGCGGCCATCGCCGTTGCCGCGGCCGCGGCAATGGGAGTTGGCGTTGGCATGGCGATCGTTTCCGCTGTCGCAAGCACCTCGCGACCCCCTCTCGGTGAGAGTCACACCATACGATCCACCCCCGACAGGGCCGTGGATCCGGAGCCCTGCCAGCGCGGCGTTCGTCACAGGAATCCCAGCTGTCACAGCATGCTCAATTCACACACGCAAGCGGCCGTCAACGCCAGGGTCCAGCCGACGCCAGGGCAGTCGGCGCGCGGTGCTGATCCATCCCGGCTCGCACAGTCCGGCGCTCAGGCTGCGACGAGGGCGAACCCTCGGGGCAGGTGTGCTGATCGACCAAGCGGAGGGCCGCCAGGTGCCGCGCGATCACCCGGGCTTGGGCTTGCATACGATCGTATGTGATATGACTGTATGTATGCAGGTCGACAGGTTGTCAGTGACCATGGACCCCGAACTGGGCCAGGCTGTCAGGGACGCCGCTGCGCGTTCCGGGATCAGTGTCTCCCGCTGGCTCAGTCAAGCGGCCAGCGATCATCTGCGCAACGAGCTCCTCGGAGCAGCCCTGGAGGTATGGGAGGCCGAGCAGGGTCCCTTCACTGACGACGAATTGGACGCCGCCGCCCGTGTGCTCGGTGTCAGCGGCGCCAACTCCCGGCGAGCGAGCTGACGTGGCGATCGTGCTCGATGCCGGTGGGCTTATCGCGATCGACAACAATGACCGCCGTGTCGGTGCCCTGCTCAGGATTGCCCAACGCGAGCGCATTCCGGTCCGGACCAGCGCCGCCGTCGTNGCGCAGGCCTGGNGCGACGGCGCACGTCAAGCGAACCTGGCCAGAACCCTTGCCGGCATGAACATCGTCTCCGTCGACACTGCTGTCGGCCGCCGCATCGGTGAACTGCTGGCGCGAACCGGAACGGCTGATGTTGTCGACGGGCATGTCGCGCTGCTCACGGATCCGGGCGACATCGTGATCACCAGCGATAGGTCGGACATCGAACGGATGCTCGAGTCCCGAAGCGTCACCGCCGTTTTCACCAATGTGTAGCGGGCATTTCTCTTTCACGCACGTCGGTCAATTGATGTCGATAGGGTTTGGATGTCCGTCATCACGGCGCCGAAAACCGGCGCATCATCTCCTCGTCACCGGCCCGCGGCTCGCGGTAGAACTCTTCCCGCGCCAACTCGGTGAAGGCATCCTCGCCAATGGCCTGCACGAACGGCTCGACCTGGCTGACCTGAGCCCGCAGTGCGTCGACCTTCCGAGTCACCATGGCGTCGTCACACGTCAACCAGACCGCCAACTCGCTCGGGTCGACGGCCTCCGGTTCCAGGCCCTCGACCATCATGATCGTGCTTCGATCGACGCCGGCGTAGATCCGGTTGTCCCAATCCCGGGTCTTGGTCGAATACAGCAGCCGCGAGCCGCGGCAATGCCACACGCTCGAACGCGAGGGTGCTCCAGCGGCACGCGGCGACATGGTCGGGGTGGCCGGTGCCGCCGTCAGGCCCGAAGGTCAGCACCGCGTCCGGCCGAACCTCGGTCATCACCTCCGCCAGGACGGCAACCGCTTCTTCATCGGGAACATCGGCGCACCGTCCATCGCCGTAACCGAGCCAACGATGCTCGGTGACACCGAGAACGCCCAAGCAGGCGGCAAGTTCGGCCTCACGGACCGCCTGACGCTCGTCGATGGAGCTCGGGTCGTCGGCCGGGAAGCCGGCCTCGCCCCTGGTCGCGGTCACGCACACCACCCGGTGGCCGTTGGCCAACGCGCGCATCATCAAGCCGGCCGACAAATAGGCCTCGTCGTCGGGATGACCCCAGACACCCAGGACGGTACCCAGATCGCCGGTGGTGTCCGGGCTCATTGGATCCGCCTTCCGCTCACCTCGATGGACGGGGCGCCAACCGAACCGTTCCGCCCGCCAAACTGCCGACTCGCGATCCTACTGGCGTCAGTACGGTTGTTTGATGGCGCCGAGCCAGTCCGGCGATGCTCCGGATGTGTCCGCCGGCTTCACGACCGTCGACAGGCAACCGGACACCGACTTCCCGGTGGCCACCATGGACGCCACCGCGAGGTGGCCGGCCGTCCGGTACCTCANATCCTGGGAGCGAAGCCACCTCGCCCTCCAACCCGGTGAGTGGATCGTCGATGTCGGTTGCGGCCCAGGCGATGTCACCATCGGGCTCTGCGGGGATGTCGGCGCGGCCGGGCATGTTCTCGGGTTGGATGCCAGCACAGCGATGCTGGATGTCGCCCGTCGACGCGCTGCCGAGGCCGGCGCGAACGCCGAATTCGGGGTCGGCGACGCGCAAGCCCTTGCGCTCCCGGACGGCGACATGGACGCGTGCCGCTCCGAACGGATGCTGCAATGGGTACCCGCCCCCGAACGGGCGCTCGCCGAAATGGTGCGGGTCGTCCGTCCAGGCGGCCGCGTGGTCATCGCGGACACCGATTGGCGCAGCCTGATGTTCGACCTGATCGAACCCGACGTGCACGCCGCCGTGACCGAAGCGTTCCGCGCCGTTCGCGGCCCCGGCTACGACGTGGGCGGCAGGCTGCTGAACCGTTGCCGTGATCTTGGGCTGGTGGACGTCGAGATCACCGCCGCCACCCAGGTGTGGACCCACTGGAACCCCGACACGGACGACGCACCGATCGGGTTCTTTCCGCTTCGCACCGTGATGGAGCAGCTGGGCGACCACGGCATGATCGACCGCGTCATGGCCGAAAGGTTCGTGCTGGACATCGAGGACGCCGGCCGACGGGATCGGTTGTTCTGCGCGCTCACGATGTTCGCCGTGTACGGTCGCCGACCCGCCTGAATCTGTCCCGGGTGCAGTTTGCCCGAAAGGGCAAGCTTCAGTGAAATCCCTGGTCAGGGGTCATTTCCCATGGTTGGATGCCGAACTGAGGACCTGACGGGAGGTCGGGCGATGCGCGCTGAACACCGTCTGCGTGATGGTGGTCAGACCGCGGATCGGGCCAGCACTCCCCGCAGCCGGGCGGGCACAACCCGTGCCCACCATCCCGGCGGAGATCTGCTCGCGCTGCAAGCGAGTGCGGGCAACAGGGCGGTCGGCCGGCTGATCGCTTTCGCGCTCCAGCGCTGCGGACCGAATTCCGACTGCGACTGCCCACCCGAGCAGAAGCTCGCCGCTGAACTTGATACGGGGATCGACACGGCTCAGGAAACCAGCGACGAACCGCTGCAGAAACTCGAGGATGCCTCCGCGGCAACAGCAATGCCGGTGCAACGCGACCGGATGGCCGCCGCTGGATTCGCCCAGCCGCTCAACGAGCAGGAGGAATTCAACGCGGCCCACCGGAAGACCGCCGACGGCAAACCGGTGACGAATTGTTGGGAACCGCAGAGCCAGGACTTCAAAGCGGCGGCCGGCGGCCCGGCACTCGGATCGTTCGACGACTTCATCAGCACCCTGAAAGGCCGGGGCACCGCGAAACAGGACGTCACCTTGATCGGCCACGGCACCGGACGGGAAGGCGGCTTCTTCGGGTTCGGCGGCCCGGTGAACAAGACTTCGGGCGGCTGCGACGACGTCCATTTCACGCGGGCGACCGGCATGTCGTTCGACGCCGTGCAGGCCAAAAAGGCCGAGCTGGCCATCGCCGGGAAGGCCCTCACTTCTTTGACCTTGGCAGCGTGCAACTCCGGAGTCGATCCACAGATGGTGCAGCAGCTGGCCGATGCGCTCGGCGTGGTGGTGAAGTCGTTCAGCGATCCGGTGACGATGTGCCTGGGCGGCAACCCGGGCAGCTTCACCCGAGGAAAGGTGTTGTCGGGATCCGAGGTTCCAGAACTGGCCAGCTGCAACGACATCACCGCGCTCGCCCCCGACAGGTCGACGAACCCGCGCAAGCCCTCCGGCGGTGCCGAGGTCCGCGATCTCGAGTTCGACCCCAACGCACCGTCCTCGGTCACCGTGCTGGACGATCAAACATTGACGATCCCGCCGGTGCAGATCACCGATCTCACGCCGGCCGGACGGGCAAAGGCACGCAATTTCTACGCGTCCCAACACGACCGGTACACCCCGGCATTCATCACCAAGATGCAGACCGCGCTGGGCATTCCGGCACCCACCGGCAAGATCGACGACCCCACCCTGGACGCGATTGCCACCTTCCAGGACACCCACCCGCCGCTGAAGGGCGACGGCATGGCCGGCCCGCGCACGCTCAGCCGGCTGCTGGAATTCGGCCTGGCGACGCAGACTGACCGCACCCACTACTCCGGCCTGATCGATGACGCGGTCGACGGCCTGAAACCGGCGTCGAGCATCGACGAGCGGCTCGCCGCGGCCTGGGGTGCGGTGATCCCATCGCTGACCGAGGAGCAGGTCACGCCGATTCCCGCGGTGTCCAAGGGCGACACCGGCGGCGAGGGCGGGTTCCGGATCAGCGAATGGACCGCCTTCATCACCCCGCAGCTGCTCGACCCGATCCCGCTGCCGCAGGACAAGCGAATGAACCTGCGGCGCACGGTCTATCACGAAGCGAGGCACGCCGAGCAGCTCTACAACCAGGCCCGGATGCTGGCCGGCAAGGATCGCTCGGCGAAGGAGATCACCGGGCTGATCGGCACCACGAACAAGCCAGAGGTCGCCGAGGAAGCCAAGTCCCGACCGCTGACCCGCGGATCCACGGAATTCGTGGTGGCCGAGCAGATGTTCGAGGCCAGCCACGGCGAGGCCGGCAGGCGTCACGATGCCCTGGAGAAGGAGGTCGTCGCCAAGCGGAAGGCCCGCGATGATGCGCTCGCAGCGGCGGGCGGCAACCGCACCGATCCGCGGGTCGTCAAGGCGCAGGCGGAGTACGACAGAGTGCACGCCCAGTACGCCGATCTGGCCGACGAGGCCGACGCGTTCGCGACCTCGGACGACGCGGCGAAAACACCACGCGACTCCAACCTCGAAGTGTGACCGGGCCGCCGCTCCGGCGATCCCGGTGCCGTCGCCACCCGAGCCGCGGAGTCGCTGCGAACTCTCAATGACCCCGTCGAGGTGCTGGTGAAGCAGCTCGCCCGCGACCTGTACGGGCGGGTCAGCAGGGCCGGGCTTGATCGGGTTTCCCTCGGCGTGATGGGCCTGCCCTACACCGCTATTCGTTGATGTCTGCTGCAGGTCAGGGATCCGGCACAGGTCCGTGCGCTGGTCGAGCGGGCCGCGGGTGCCGTCTTGTCCGTCGACGGCATCTCGACGGAGTACACCCCCGGTACACGCGATGGCGTAGCTTACTTCCATGGCCCGCGTGCGGACGAATATCGAGATCGACGAGGTCTACGTTCAGGCGATCATGGATCGCTTCGGCGTGAAGACGAAGACCGAGGCGGTGGAACTCGCCCTGCGCCACCTGGCCGGTCAGCCGATGACCCGGGAACAGGCTTTGGCCATGCGGGGTGCACACGCGATGGAGGTACCGCACCCCGACGATCGTCCTGGCGGGCCGGCGTGATCCTGGCCGACACCTCCGCGTGGGTGGAATACGACCGGGCGACAGGAAGCCCGGTCGAACAGCGACTCACTGCGCTGATCGACAACGACGGTCCGCTTGCTGTCACCGAGCCTGTCGTGATGGAGGTGCTGGCGCGCGCACACCACGGGCCACGGGAAGACGACCTGCGTCGACTGATGTTGCGGTTCGACCTGTTGCGCTTCGACGCCGCCGTCGACCTGGATGCCGCGATGCGCATCTACCGACGCTCGCGGCACGCCGAGATCATCCCGACGGGGATGGTCCAGTGCATGGTCGCGTCCGTGGCCTGGCGCTCTGGCGCGTCGCTGCTGAGTTCCGACCGCACGCTCATCCGTATTGCCCGCGTGGTCGGTATCGAGGTCGACCGGGCGTCGCTGCACGGACAACCCGCCACTCCGTCGTCGCCCCCCGTGACGACGCGTCGGGCGCACCGGCGCTGACCGGGTTCACACGGTCGGCGCGCAGGTTGTCGGAAACGGCAGGACGACCCGTGCGGGTCGCGACCACCGCCGCCACCACGGCCCGGGTGACAACCACGGCCAGGGCCATCAGTACGAACGCCGCCGTCCACGCGTCGGCACGGTGTTGTGGTGGGCAATGGAGAAAGCGCATCGGGTCGCGCTGCCGCGCGTGGCACGTCGAGATCCGATCGCCCGAATTCCGGCCGAACCGGGCGGCTGCCGGGCCACCGCGGTTACCCTGGCATCCGAAGGAGGCGCGACCCGTGAGAGTGGACCCGACCAGGATCGATATCGAATTCGATCCGATGACCCAGCATATGGTGGGCGTTTCCGCACACGGCCTGATGCCCTTCGATGTGCCGTTCATGAGCGAAATCGTTCCCAACCTGTGGCTGGGCGGTTGTGAAGACGGTCTGGTGCTGCCCACCTTCATCAAACATCTGGTGTCCCTGTACCCCTGGGAGAGGTACACCGTCCATCACGAACTGCACAGCTCGCTGATCATGCGGATGTACGACAGCACCGATCAGGCCTTCGACCAGGTCGACAGCCTCGCACGATGGGTCATGACAGCCGCGACTGGGGGCCCACACTCGTGCACTGCCAGGCCGGACTCAACCGGTCGAGTCTGGTGGTGTGTCGCGCGCTCATGCTGGGCGGAATGCCCAGCGGCGACGCGATCGAACTGGTGCGCACCAAGCGGTCACCGGCCTGCCTGTCCAACCCGTCCTTTGCGCGATGGCTCGCCGCGCAATGAAAAATCCGCAGACGCTGGGCATCATCAGAAGGTTTGATGGACTCCGGACCTGCGCCGGGAAGATGATCACATGCGAGTCGGCCGGCCGACCGGGACGACAGCATAGCCGAACGATTGCGCGTGGCCGTGTTCACCGGCCGGCGACCGAAGGACGAGCGATCGTCGCGACAGGGGATGGTGGGTCATGGAACGATGGCTCGGCGACAGCGCGACCGACGGACGATCACGCAACGCGCAGCATCCCCCAACGCCGCGGCGGTATCAGCACGCCACGGCCGTGACATCACAGCGGGACTTCGCGACCCCAACGCCCACCGACCCCCGTCGCGGCCCCCGGCGTCTCGCCCTGGTCGGAGCCAGTGCCGCCGCAGTGTTCGTGCTTGCCGCGGCGACCGCATGCGCCGGTATCGGCGGGGTCGCGAATACCGCCAGCACGCCGACACCGGCCGCCGGCTCGTCCTCGCCGACCGTGGCCGGATCATCCGCGCCGGCGAGCAGTCCGTCGGTCGCTGCCGGCGGCACCGCCATAGGTTCGGGTTCCAGCAACCCGCTGCCGGTGCTGGGTATGCCCCATGCGGCACCGCTACCCGACAACGTGCTGCTGGCGACCCGAGTCGTCAACGGCAGCGAGGACCTGTACCAGATCGACGCCGTCACCGGCGCTGTCGGCAAGAAGTTGACCAACGGCGCGACAGGACCGCAGTACGCGATCTTCTCGCCCGACCGGGGAACGATCGTGTACATGCAGCTGGGAGAGCATCACCAGTTACGAACCATGGCTGCCGACGGCGCCGGAGACCGCGAGCTGTTCTCGGGTCCGCTGGCAGACTGCGTCACGATCCCCGCGTGGAATCCGGTCGAACCGAGCGTATTGGCGCTGCGCTGCGTCAATGACGGCAAGATCGAGCTGAATCTGGTGAACGTGGACGGGACGATTCGCAGCACGATCAACACCGGGATCCCCAACATCGACGATGTCAGTTATTCGCCGGACGGAAAGTTCATCATGTATTGGGGGACGCAGAATCCGACAGCCACCGGCGGTGCGCTCTATATCCAACCGGCGGACGGCAGCGCGCTCCCGAGGCAGGTCACCACGCCCGGCGATGCGGGCGACGCGGACGCCACGTTCTCGTCGGATGGTAAGACCATCGTTTTTCGTCGCGCGAATTCCGGAAGGGACTGGGGAACCTCCGCGCAGATCCTGACGGTGCAGACGGATGGATCGGGTCTGCGACCCGTCAGCGACGGCACGGCCTATGACGAAGACCCCACCATTTCGCCTGACGGAACCCAGGTCGCCTTCAAGAGCAACAGGAACAACGCCGCCGGCACCTCCGAACGGCAGATCTGGGTGATCGGACTGGACGGAACCGGATTGCGGCAGCTCGGAATCGGTAGCCCGGGGATTGCGGACGGTGCCCCTGCCTGGGGCCATCGCTGAGACCTCGTTCGGCCGGCAACATCACTGTGGCAGTCCGAGGTCGGCGATCTGCCGGCTCGGCCCTACCGCTCCGCCAAGCGGAGCCGCAACCCGCTCGCTCGGGCCGCGGGCCGGGAGATCGCCGCACGCAATTCCGCTTCGGTGCCCACCAGTCGGACGAAGGACTCCGCGCGGGTCAGCGCCGTGTACAGCAATTCCCGGGTCGACAGCTGAGAGTCCACCTCGGGAAGCAGAAACGTCACGCGCTCGAATTGGCTGCCCTGACTGCGGTGCACCGTCATCGCATGCACCGTCTGCACCTCGGCCAGCCGACGGGGTGAATAGCGGAGCAGTTTGCCCTCCCGGGTGAACACCACGGACAGACCCCCGCCGGGCTCGGTCACCGCCACACCGGTATCGCCATTGAAAAGTCCGATGGCGTAGTCGTTTTTCATCACCAGCACCGGACGGCCCGAGTACCACTCGGCCTGCCGGTTGGTGCCGTGCAGTTCGGCCAACCACAGCTCGATCTGACGGCTCCAGTCCAGCACCCCGCGCGGCCCGGTGCGGTGCGCGCACAGCAACCGGTGTCGTTCCATCTTGTCCAGCGCGGCAACGGCGTCCCCACCCAACGCCGCCTCGCGGACCGCGGTCGCCGCATCGACCACGTCGGTTTGGACGCCAGGGTCGGTGGCGTCCACCAAGACCACCTCGTCGGGCCCTTTCTGCACCACCGCCACTGCCGCGTCGGGATCGCCGTCGCGCACCGCGGCCGCGAGATCGGCAATGGCACCGCCGAATCGCCAGGTCTTGCGGAGCAACACCACACCACTGCGCGGGCCGTGGTGTGCGGGTGAATCCGACACCGCCCCGCTCTCGACGGCGCGAGCGTCCGCGCGCGAGGTCAGCCCGGCGACGAGATCGGCCAGCACCGCGCCGGCTTCGACCGACGCCAGCTGATCCGGATCACCGACCAGGATCAACCTGGCATCGGGGCGCAGCGCCTCCAGCAGCCGGGCCATCATCGTCAGCGAGACCATCGACGTTTCGTCGATCACCACCACGTCGAACGGCAGCCGGTTGTCCCGGTTGTGCCGGAACCGGGTGCCGCGACCCGGCACCCATCCCAGAAGCCGGTGCAGGGTCGAGGCGGAAAGGGTGGGCAGGTCGTGCCGATCGGGCTCGGCGAACGTGCTCGCCTCGCCCTGGACGGCCGCCTGCAATCGGGCGGCGGCCTTACCGGTCGGCGCGGCCAGCGCCACCCGCAGCGGCGGACCCGGTTGCGCGAGCAGCAAGGCCAGCACCCGGGCCACGGTGGTTGTCTTCCCGGTGCCCGGTCCGCCGCCGAGCACAGTTGTCCATTGCGTCGCGGCGACCTCGGCGGCCAACCGCTGCTGCCCGGCCTCGGTGCCGGGAAACAACCGATCCAGACCAGCCGCCAGCACGTCGCCGTCGACCTCCGGAGCCGGCTGGGCCTCCCGGGCCAGCAGATCACGCCGGACCTGCTCCTCCTGCCTGCGGTAGCGGTCCAGGTAGAGCAGGTCGAACTCCCAACGGAGCGGTTTCCCCTCCCCGACCAGCGGACTCGATATCACCGCGCGCAACCATGGTTCCGGCTCCGGCCAGGGCAGCGCGGGATCGACCTGCCGCACCTGGGACAGGTCGACGCACACGGACCCGCTGCGCACCCCGCGGACTGCCAAGGCGATCGCCAAACGGACGGCCTCGTCCGGCTCACTGGCGAGTTCGGCCAACCGACTGGCGACGTGCACGTCGGCCGCGGTCAGGATCCCCGCCTCGTTGAACTCGCGGAGCAGGCCGGTGGCCCCCATCGCCAGCCGGGCGTCGAAAGGGTCTTCCGGAACGAGGATCTCGGCCGTCACCGTGTCGGAGAGCGGGCCGCTGGGCAGCACACCGGTCATCCGGCGCCTCCGATCGCATGCGAGGATCCACCGGCGCCGTCGAGCAGGTCCGACAAACCGGTGACCAACTCCGCCGGCGGTTGCCAGCCGAACACCCCGCAGGGCCGCCCGTCGACCAGCGGCGTCGTGTGCCCGCACATGCCGCGCACGAACAGGTACAGCACCCCACCGATGTGCAGCGCCGGGTCGTATCCGGGCTGTCGCCATCGCAGGAAGCGATGCAGCGCAACGCAATACAACAGTGCCTGCAACGGATAATCGGATTCGGCCATCACCGCGTCCAGAGCCGCCGGACGGTAGTGCCATGCCGAGAGACCCTGCGGGATATCCGACATCAACCCTGCCGTTGCCGTCGAGTCCGGTGCGGGCGGCGCCGCCCGGCCTGGCGGATGGCTCGGCGCGCCGCCGATCTCACCCAGCCAGTTGGTCTTGTAGTCGACGACCAGGTACCGCGGTCCGGCGATCCGCAGCACCGCGTCCAGGCTGCCGGTGAGGTACCCGCGCAGCGGCAACCAGGAGAACCCCGGTGAGGAGAGCCGGTCGGCGTAGCCGGCCAGCGGATCTCCCGGCCGCAGGTGACGGCGCAGAACAGGTGCCAACTCCCCCAGGGTGATCCCGGTTCCGGACCCGTCGCCACCTGACTCGTCGCCACCTGACTCGTCGCCACCTGCCAGGGGCACTTCGAACTCCAACTCCGCCAACCGATCCCGGATCGGAATGTCCCGCAGGGTGATTCCGGTGGCGAGCGGACCGAGCGGGGTGTGCAGGACCGGAAGCAGGGCTTGGGCCAACTGGTCCGGGGTGAGCGGCGCGGTGCGTCGGGCCAGTTGCTCCGCGCACCGCACGCGCAGTTCGGCCAGCAGGTCCGGCGCCTGCGGGTCGGTGGTTTCCAGCACCGCGTGCACCAAGGTGCCGAAGGACGTCCCGGCCGGCAGGTCGGCCATCGGTGACGGCACCGCCAGCAAAGCCTCGTCGGTCGCGAACCCGCTCCGCAGCAAGGGGATCGCCTCGTCCTCCCGCTCGGCGGTCTCCGGTTCGCTGCCGACTCCGCTGTCGCCCGTGGCGGCCCCGGTCACAGCGTCGTCCGCGCCGTCGGTGAGCGCGGCGGACCCCGCGGCCGACAACGACGAGTACGACACCCGGCGCCACCCGGCATCCACCGGACGATTGAGAACGCCTACTGCGAAGGTGGTATCGGGGTGAACCGGCGGTGCCGGCGGTTGTGTCACGCCCACCGCCGCCCGCTCCACCACTGGTCCCCCGCGTTGTTCCAGTTCGCGCAACTGACGGGCGGCCGCGTCATCGGCGACGAGAGACACCTCGTCGGGGACCCCGCCGGTGAGGTCCCGGCGCCCGAACAGCGCCCGGTGCAGGCCCGAACACGGCGTGTTCTTCGTCGGTGCCCACCAGGTGATCACCTGCGACTGCGCCCGGGTCAGACCGACATAGAGCAGGCGCAGCGCCTCGCCCGCCTCCTCTGCCAGCGCCTGCCGCTGCCGCTCCGACCTGCCAGCGGTGCCGGACCCACCGATGTCCAGGACCCGCTGCCCGTTCACGTGCAGCAGCAGGGTGTCCGGTGCGCGGACGAACCGGTCGAAGGCGAACGGCAGGTAGACGACCGGGTACTGCAGGCCCTTACTGGCGTGCAGGGTGACCACTTGCGTTGCGGCGGCGTCGGTGTCGAGCCGGCGGATCCGGTCGGTGGCAATCTCGGCGTCCGTGTCGGATCGCCGACGCCGCAACCACTCGGTCAGCGCCGTCAGCCCGAGACCCTCCTCCAGCGCGGCGGCATACAGCGCCTGGCCGACGTGCCGGAGGTCGGTCAGCGCTCGTTCGCCGTCCACCAGTGCGAGGACCCTGGCCGGAAGGTCCAATTCGGTGACGGCGACCTCCATCAACGCGGCCACCCCGCGCTCGGCGAGCACGGTGGCCCACCGGCTGAACAACGCACTCAACTCGTCGGTCAGCCGCTCGCCACCGGACGCCAATTGCGCGGCGGTACGGCCGACGAACGGGGTCAGCGCGGCGGCGCGGACCCGCCCGGAGCGGTGCGGTTGCTCCAATGCCTCCAGGAGCACCAGCCAGTCGTCACCCGCCCTGGTGTGGAACACGCTGACATTCCCGGCAACCACCGCCGGAATGCCCGCCGCAGTGAGGTTCTCCCGCACCAGATTCGCCTGCTGGTGCGTCCCGACGATCACCGCGACATCCCCGGCAGCGATCGGGCGACCGTCGAAGCTTGCGCCGGAGCTCAGCAGGGCCGCCACATCCGCGGTCAGATCGCGGGCGACGAACTTGCGCACCCGATCGATCGGGATCTTCCCGTTCCGGCCGATCTCGAAGTCATCGCGCCGCACCACCCGCAGCCGCAGCGGCGCACTGGAGGGCGCGCCGACCAGCCGGGACTTCTCGCTGACGGCGGAGACCGGTCGTACTCGGATGTCCTGGCTGCCCATCGCCATCTCGCCGAGCAGCACCTGAAGGGCATTGACCAGCGGGGCGTCCGCCCGCCAGTTGTTGTTCAGTGTCGGGTGCGCCCCTGCGGTCTTCGCCGCCGCCAGATAGGTGTCGATATCCCCACCGCGAAAGGCGTAAATGGACTGCTTCGGGTCGCCCACCAGGACCACCGTCGCGTGGCCTGCGAACGCACGCTCCAGGATCTGCCACTGCACCGGATCGGTGTCCTGGAATTCGTCGACCAGCACGATCGACCACCGCGCCCGCATCCGGTCCCGTGCCGCCGCATCCTCCGGTTCGAGAGCGGTGGCCAGTCGGGTGAGCAGATCGTCGTAGCCGAGAATCCGGCGCCGCCGTTTGCGGCGATCCACCTCGGCCCGCACGGCGACGCCGAACGCCACCCTCCGGGCTGCCACCGTGCCCGGCTCCTCGGTGGCCGGCACCAATGTGGCCTGCGGATCGTCGATCACCGTGCGGGCCAGCGACAACGCGGTGGCCCGATCGAAAATGGGCTCCCCGGAACGGCTTCCGGCGAACGCCCGGACGTACAGGTCGTCGACCACCTCGACCACCAGATCGTCCAGACTCTCCACCAGCTCGACGTCGGCGTCCCCGTCACCCGCGATACCGAGCCCGGTCAGTACGTACTGGCAGAACTGATGGGTGGTGACGATGGTGGCCGCGTCGAACCCGGCCAACGCGGCACGCAGCCGCTCCCGGCGGGTCGCGACATCGTCGTCGGGCACCGCGGCCAGCAACGAGTAGAGCGGGTCGCCCCCCGACCGTGCCACGGCCGGATCGGCGAGGACCCGTTCGGCCTCGACCAGATGACCGCGGACCCGTTCCCGCAGTTCCTGGCTGGCCGCACGGCCGAAGGTGATGACCAGCAATTCGTCCAGGGTGGCGACACCCTCGGCCACATACCGGGTCACCAGTGCGCCGATGGCTTGCGTCTTACCCGTCCCGGCGCTGGCCTCCAGCACGGTGATCCCGCTGGGCAGCTCGCCGCGGATGTCGAACGGCCTCGTCGCATCGGCGGCGCTCACAGCACTGCCCGCCCTTCGCGTTCCAGCAGCGGGAACCACAATCCGACCGCGAGTTCGCCGAACACGTGTGGCTCGCCGCCGCTGTCCTCGGGGGGCGCCTTGTGGAGCACGTCGAACGGTGTGTTCCGGCCCCAGACCTGTACGTGGGCAACGTCTTCGACCTCGCCGGGAAACGTCCCGGTGGCCCATTTCTGCCCGGCCCGCCGCTCGGCCTCGGCGACCTCGATGCCCTTGAATCTGGCTTCGGCGTAGGCGGCGGCGCTCTTCACCGGCAGCGGCAGCGGCTCCCGCAAGCCGCGGTCGTACAGCGCGACCAGCTCGCCCAGGATGTCCTGCGCGTACTCCTGCTCCAGCGGCTGCACGGTGGCGCCCAGCGGTTGCCCTGGATCGCCACGCCCGACACTCGCTGCTCCCCACAGTGTCTCGGGATGGGCGGAACTCAGCGCCAGCATCGCGATCCAGGCCCGCAGCCGCACCGCGGGCCCGAGTTTGGAGTACGTCACGGTGACCAGGCAGCTGTCGTGAAGACCGGCAACGGTGCCGCGAACCTGCCGCCCGTCGGGAAGCTGGACCGCGACGTCGACCGTGCGCCGGGCAGCGGCTCGCAGTGCTGCCGTCCGCTCCACCAGCGGCCGCACGTCGTACAGCACGTCCTCCAGGGTGCGGGCGCCCAGCGGGCCGGGCGGCAGCACGCCGCGGCGCCACTCCGCCTGCCTGCAGTCCTCCTCGCTCATCCCCGCCAGCCGGTCGCGGAGCAGCCGCTCGCCGATGCTCCATTGCTCCAGCGCGTTCAATTCGACCGGCAACGCATCGGACGGCTCGTCCTGCTCGAACCGGACCGCGACGTCGAGTCGTTGCCGCAGAAACCCCTTGGCGGGATGGGTGAGCAGCGCGCTCATCTCGGCCAGGTCGATGTCGCCGACCGGCGGCGCGGGCAGTCGCGACGGCAGAAATGCCGGCACGGGGGTGCGCGGGCCGGCGGCGGCGCGGGCTCCGGTCAGCGCCGCCGGGTCGAAGGTGAAAGGGCCGGGCCTGCCGAGGGCGCCGGGGGTGACGGTCCGCGGGTCGAACGGCTGCAACGGATGCTGCACCACCACCCGGGTGCCGGCCTTCGCGCCGGTCACGGTCCGCGCGGTGTCGTCCAGGGCGTCCAGCAATTCGCCCAGTGGCACGGCCGGCGGGCGCCGCGCACCCGTCCGCTCATCGGCGCCNGTATAGGTGATGATGACCTTCTCGGTGGCGGCCATCAACGCGTCCAGCATCAGCTGCCGGTCCTCGGATCGCAGATCACGTTCTCCCACAGCGGGTTCGCGGGCCAAGATGTTGTCGCCGTCCTCCCGGGCGGCGCGCGGGAAGACCCCGTCGTCGAGCCCGAGCAGGCACACCACCCGGTGCGGCACCGACCGCATCGGCACCATGGTGCACACGGTCAGCGTGCCGGTACGGAAGTTNGCCCTGGTCGGCCGACCGGCCAGCCGGCCGGCCAGCAGGGCCCGGATGTCCGAGCGGCTGAGCCTGGTGGTCGCCGCACCCGCCTCGGCCGCGTTCTGCTCGACACCGGCCAGCTCCCGGCGCAATTCCGCGGACTGCCAACCGTCGGTTCCGCGCACCATGGTCAGGCTGTCCACGGCGCGGATCAACGCGGCCAGCCACTCGTCGATGGTGTGATCGCCGGTGAGGGCGTCCAGCGCGTTCGTCACCCTGGCCATCAGCTCGGCCAGCCGCCCGGCGAGGTCGACATCCGAACTCCCGACGTCGTCGAGCGGCAACGCCACGCCGAGTCGGTTGTTGTCCTCCTCGGCCATCGCGACCCCCAGCAGCACCCGATCGAGCCCGGCGCGCCAGGTGTTCTGCGGGAAGTCCTGCAATCCGAAAACGCCGCGGTGCCGGGCGTCGAGCCCCCATCGGGCGCCGGAATCGACCGCCCAGGAGGCCAGTTGTTCGAGCTCGTCATCGTCGAACCCGAAACGGCGGCGCACCGGGGGCCAGGCGGCCAGATCCAGCACCTGGGAGGCGGTGACCCGGCCGTCGGCCAGGTCGAGCAGTCGATCCACCGTGGCCAGCAGGGGGTTGGTCTGGGTGAGCGCACGGTCGGCCAGCCGCACCCGCAACCCGTGCGCTGGGTGTCCGCCGTCGACGACGTCGGCGAGCCCGAACGCGCCCTGTACCAAGGGGGCGTAGGCCTCGATGTCCGGGCACATCACCAGGATGTCGCTGGGTTGCAGGGTGGCGTCGTCGGCGAGCAGGCCCACCAGCACATCCCGGAGCACCTCGACCTGGCGGGCCGGGCCGTGGCACGCGTGCACCTGGACGCTGGTGTCGGTGTCGTCGAGCAGATGTGTTGACGAACCTGGTCTCTCGTTCTCGGCAATGCCTCGTTGCAGGGTCGTGAGCACGGTCGCTGCGGGTCGGTCCGCGGGATGATGAAAGTCGGAATGCGGTGCTCGGCACAGCGTGGTCTGCATCTCCCTTGCGTCCCGGCCGAGCGAGGACAGCAGCGGGTGTCTCGGGGCGGCGGCACTGGGATCCGCGCGCCTGCGCACCGGACCGTGCGGGTTCGGCGGGCCGCCGGCCAGCGTCGTCCACAGCGCCGGCGAGGGGTGCGGGAGCCAGAGGTGAACGTCGCGGTGCTCGGCGAGCGCGGTCAGCACTCGGAATTGCCGGTCCGGCAGCGCCGTCGGCCCGAACAACGAGAGCCTTTCCGGCAGAGAGGTTTTCGTCGGATCGGCGCGGAGGTCGTGCACAGTGGCGGCGAGCCGCTGCACGGGGTCCGGGCCGCCGATCCGCTCGCGCAGCCGGCGCCACAACTCCGGCTGCCAGGCCACGTCACTCGGTACCGGATCACCCCAGCCATCCTCGTCCTCACCCTGCGCCCAGGCAGCCAGCATGTCCGGCCGATGGGTGGCGTAGCCGTCGAACAGCCCCGCGAGCCGGCGGGCGACCGCGTATCGGCGG
>JGIcombinedJ26865_1000045_pt1 | contig 23144 bp, 15 predicted proteins | sample NGESurdeep072012_7_FD_26865 | JGI IMG/M metagenome (IMG submission 26865) | reverse complement strand
GCAGGACACCGACGATGCCCGCCACTGCAAGCAGCGCGACGGTGACGAAGATGCCGGCGTAGGTGCCCGTGCCGAGGCGGCTCAGGGGACGCTCGCCGGCATCAGCGTCTCCGTCCAGCAACGCCGCGTGCACCCTGCGGCTCATGAACCGGTGGGCCCGCAGGTTGTCCTTGGTATCGGTGACCATGCCTTACGGCCACCCTTCAGCGTCGACACGATGCGGCGCCCGCTTTTCCGGCGATTGCAGCGTCGTGTCTGTTCGTGGGTGCTTTCGGGACCGCGAAGCTTGCGGCGGCGGGCCGTCGGAGGTCCGTGAACCATCGCTACCGCGACGCTGCCCGTCGGTCATCCTCCGAGCCCCCGGACTAAGCCGAACACGCCGAGCACGCCAAACACCAGCGGGATGATCGCGGTGGCGATGATCAGATCGGCGATCTCCGCCGTCCTGGTTGCACTCGGGGACGGCCGTCGATGACGGTTCGCCAGCCAGAGGCATGCCACCGACGCCGCGACGGCCGGCACTCCGCTCCACCACGATTCCGGAGTGCCCACGCGGTCCATGGGGACCGCGAGCAGCAGCGCGGCGGTCGACCCGATACCCGCAAGCAGCAGGGGAAGTCGCTGACCGACGGTGGCGAACAATCGGGCCCGCAGCAACAGTGCGGCGGCGGCGAACCCGGTGAGCAGCTGCGCCGTGACGTCCTGGCTGAATGCCAGTACCGCACCCGCCACCAAGCCAGGCCAGGACAGTCCCTGGATCATCGCGGTCACCTGCTCGACGGCTCGCCGGGTCATCCGCTCGACACGTTCCGCGTCGACCGTCTGGGTGTCGGCAGCGAGATCGTCGGCGGTGGTCGGCACGGGTGCCGGTGCCAATCTGGCCCATTTCAGCGCGGCGGCCGGCACCAATGGCATCAAGCCCATACACAGCCCGACGGTGATAGCCGCGCAACCCACCGGCGGGAGATCGACAACGACACCGCAACCCAGGGCGAGATTCGTCGGCAGACCACCGGCGATGACGGCGGCCAGCGGCACCGTGGGGTGACCGATGATCAACGCGGCCGTGCTCGCGCAGATGGTGGCAGCGACGGCACCGAGCAGCAGTTGTGCGGTCCCTACCTCGAGCAGGCGCAGCTGGCCCGCGGTCGCGACGGTGGCCGCCGCTGCCCCGGTAGCGACGGAGATCAGGCCGGCAGCCACCGCGGTACCGCTATCGCCGCCCACGCGCGCAAACACACCAGCCGCGACCTGTGCGATGACGGTGCCACCGGCCAACACGAGCGAGATCGGTATCCACGGTGGACCCGAGAGCAGCAGCGGCAGACACGCCAGGGTGGCAAACAGTCCCGCTGCGCCCAATGCGACGCCCCGTCGGGCACCGGACGACCATTGGGAAGGGTCATGCTGAACGGTCTCGGCCACCGCAACGGCGATGTCGTCGAAGATGCTGCCCTCGGCGCCCGGGTCGATGCCCACCAGGAACAGGGTGGCGCCGTCCAACACCCCAGCGGCAGCGAGCGTCGATTCCCCGTCGGGTTGCGTCCCGCGGCCGTTCGCAGTCTCCAGCCGCCATGGGCAACCGCATTGTCCTGCAACGCTTGTGGGCACAGGTCCAGAACCGTTTCGAGCGTTTCCGCGAACGTGCAGCCCTCGGACAGCGCGAGGTCGACGCGAGAGAGCGCCGTGCGCACGCTGAGCCGGATCAGACGGCTTCCGGGGTTCGGTTGGGGTGCGGCTGGTGACCGGTCGGTCCTGTCGGTGTCGACGTTGACGAGCGTGGACGGAACTCCCTGGTCCTCGAGGTCGACCGAAAGATGATCTTCCTGAGCCGATTTCGGCAGATCGCTCGCCCCCGCCGGTGCGACGCGGACCAGTCCAGGTTGACTGTGCAGCGCAGGGGTCGGCGGCGGTGGGATTCGGGCGATTGGGTCCCGCCCCGGACTGGCTTTCTCCTGGGCGTGCGTGTTCGTGTCAGCAGAGCGCCGAGGCCGCAAGGGCAGCACCCGCGCCGCGCCCTCCTCCAGGGGGATCGACGGCGCGGGTAAACTCGTTGCGGGATAGGCTGAATCGCTCCTTGGTGATCGCCGGCGGCCGGTGCGATCATCCATGTGGTGTTCAGGTTCCATCGGCGATCCCGCAGTCCACGGTCGCCTGGATGATCCGATCCGGGCCGCGGCGCGGCACCCAGATTCCCCGTCCCGGTGGTCGGGGCTGGGCCCGGGTCTTGCCGTAGATCACGCCCTCTGGCTCCGGGCCGGACAGCACGACGGCCGGACTTCCGGTGTCCCTGAGCCGGGTGTAGGTACCGTCATACATCGCCCTGCTGGCCCCCCGTGCCTGCCGCGCGATGATCAGGTGAAACCCGATGTCACCGGCGTGGTCCAGCAGTGGCAGCAACGGTGCAAGCGGACTGGATCCGGCGAATCTCTCGTAGTCGTCGACGACCAGGAAGATGTCGGCGGGTGATCCCCACCAAGCACGCCGAGCAATCTCCGCAGTGCTCGCGCTTGCCACGGGCATCCGACGGTGCAGGCGGTCGAGGTTGGCGGTGACAACGTTGGCCGCGTCCTGCGCGGTCGTCGCCGACGCGATCAGCTGATCTGGTCGGTGGCCGATGTCGAGTAGTTGACGCCGGCCGTCGAAGATGACGAATCTCGCTTGGTCCGTACCGCTCCGGGCCGAGATCTGCCGCAGCAGGTTTGCCAGCAGGGTCGTCTTGCCGGACTGCTCCTCGCCGAAGATCAGCAGGTGCTGGTCGGCGCCCGGGCTCCAGTAGACAGGGTCGAATTCCTCATCCAGACCAAGCGCATACCCGCGCTGGGTTTCCAGGGCCGGAAGGTCGGCGAACCGGAGGACGGAGGGCAGCAGCCGAACCCGCGGCGCAGCATGCTCGGGCCACCGTTCGGCGACCGTGGCAACCAGCGCTGCGGTCGCCGAGGCCAGGCCGTCGGCGCTGGTCACGCCGTCGATCCGCGGGACGGCGGTCAGCAGGTGCTGTTGATCGCGGGTGAGTCCCCGGCCGGGGCGATCGGTCGGGACGCCCGTCGCCGCCTTGCTGTTGACATCCGAATCCAGCGGGTCACCGAGCCGCAGTTCCACCCGTGACGACACGAGATCCTTCAGTGCCGGACGGATCTCGGACCAACGGTTGGCCGACAGCACCAGGTGCACGCCGAAGTTCAGACCGCGCGCGGCCATCGAGATGATCTGCGCTTCATACGATTCGTAGAAGTCCCGGACGCCACCCCACCCGTCGACGACGAGGAAGACATCGCCGAAGACATCGCCCGGCAGTTGCCCGGACTCCCTGCGTTCCCGCCATTCGCGCAGCGAGCCGATGCTGTGGGCGGCGAAGGCTTCCTCGCGTCTGGACATGATCCGGTCGACCATGACGACGGTTCGGCGCACCAGGTCCGGTTGCGCCCGACCGGCGACGACACCGACGTGCGGAAGTCCGGACAGTGTCGTCAGTGATCCACCGCCGAAGTCGAGGCAATACACCTGGACCCGGTCGGGTGTATGAGTGAGGGCCAATGCGCAGATCAAACTCCGCACCGCCGTGGACTTCCCGGTTTGCGGCGCGCCGACGATCGCGACGTGACCGCCGGACCCGGACAGATCGAGGGTGAGTACGCCGCGACGCTGCTCGAAAGGCCGGTCCACCCAGCCTATCGGCACGCTGAGGTGGGGGTTCGACCACNCGCGGTCGCCGGTGGCGTCACCGGCGGTGGCGTCACCGGCGGTGGCTTCGCCGGCGGTGGCNTCGCCGGCGGTGGCNTCACCGGCGGTCGCGTCNCCNGCGGTCGCGTCGCCGAAGGTCGTTGATTGCCAAGGTATCTCGACGGCCCTGATCTGCCCGCCTGCCTGCCTGCCCGCATGCTCAGCGATGCGGGTCGACTCCGTGTTGAGCAGCAGGAGATCCAGGGACGGTGGCTCGAGCAGCGGCGGAATCCACACCTGATGCGCCGGCGTGCCACTGCCCGCCAGTCGGGAGACCGCGATGTCCAGCAGGGTGGGGGCGGGCACCCGTCCCGCACCTCCGGCCGGCGCCCGCAGGCCGGAACCATCCATCGGCACGGAGTCCGCCGCTGCGGTCGCAGGTGAGGATGCCGGCCCGGACGGGAGGGTCAGCCGGAAAGGCTCGGCGTCCAACCACCTGCGCCTGTCCCCGGATGGCGCCTGCCCACGCACCGGACCCGAGACGTAGGCCGCTTTGAACCTCAGCAATGAACCCGTGTCGAATTTCAGGTAGCCGTTGCCCGGCGCGGTTGGCAATTCGAAGGCGTCCGGTACGCCGAGGACGAGCCGGGATTCGGCGCCAGAGAACGTCTTCAGTCCGATCCGGTACGACAGGTAGGTGTCCAGCCCGCGCAACCGTCCCTCCTCCAAACGCTGCGACGCCAGCAGCAAGTGCACTCCCAGCGAACGTCCGACTCGTCCGATGGTGATGAACAGATCCAGGAAGTCCGGTTTGGCCGAGAGTAATTCGCTGAACTCGTCGACGACGATGAGCAGCGTCGGAATTTCCGGCAACGGACCTGCACGGCCGATGAGTCCCGTTGTGGTCCTGGCGGTTTCGTAGTCCTGCAACGATGCGAAATGGCCCGTTCCGCGTAGTAGCTCCATCCGGCGGTGCATTTCGCCGCTGATCGCGTCCCTCATCCTGTCGACCATGGTGAGCTCGTCGGACAGATTGGTGATCACGGCCGAGGTGTGCGGCAGGGCATCGAGCCGGGTAAAGGTCGCGCCGCCCTTGAAATCAACGAGCACGAAGTTGAGCGATTCGGGCGGGTGCGTCATCGCCAACCCGAGCACCAGTGTGCGCAGCAGTTCGGATTTGCCCGAGCCGGTGGCGCCGACGACCAGGCCGTGCGGGCCCATGCCGCCCCTGGCGGCCTCCTTCAGGTCGAGCTCAACGGCCTGACCGGTGGCGGCCACCCCGATCGCCACACGGAACCTGTCCCGTGGCTGTCGGGTCGGCCAGGCCGTCCGCGGGTCGAGCGTGCTGATGTTCCTCACCCCTAGCAGGTCGGTCAAACCTGTTGCCGTGACGAGCGACTGGTCAGCGTTCTCCTCGTCAGGCATGACCTTGGCGGCGATGGCTCGGCTGGTGGCAGCCGCCTCCGCCGGCCCGATCGCGTCGGGTACGGCGACCCGGGTGCGTATCTCCCGGCCGAGCCTGTCGATATCGACACGCAGCACCGCGTCGTTGGAGACGCGCAAACGCAGGTTTCGGGTCGACGATCCGGCGGGTAGCGCGCCGGACAGATCGAGCACCGTGACCCCCTGCAGGCCGTTGGCATCGGCGAGTTGCCCGCCGTCTCCGACCCTTCCGCCGTCGATCACCACCAGCACGTGGCTGCCATCGACCAACGGATCGCCGTCCGGGGTCGCCCACCGTCGTCCGGTCAGGTCCTCGGCCAGCAGGTGCTCCAGTGCCGTCAGGTCGGCGGCAACGCTGTGACACCGGGCCGGCGACGGCCGTCCTGGCCGGTCGGTCATCTGCGGAGCCCACTTCAACCAATCCCAGGTCTGCACACCGCTGTGGTCGGCGCACAACGAGATGCGGAACTCGGTCGGTGCATGCCAGGCGATCGCTTGCAACACCATCGCGGTGGCGAGCCGCCTGCATGCGGCCGGTTCGCCTTCGAGCGTCACTCGGCCGAACTCCCGCAACGACACCGCCACCGGGAGGGCGGGGACTGTTTCGTGCGCTCGCAGAAACCGGCGCAGGGATACGGCCGACACCATGTCGACGTCCTGCGCCTGCTTGCTGTCGTCGAGCAACAGATCGATCGCGGGCGCGCAGTCACCGACACCCAACCGGAGCGTCGCGAAATCCGGGTCCGCGGGCCGCCGTTCCCAGAGGCGGGACGTCCGGACCAGGGAGAGCAGGCCGCGGGGATCGGGATGCACCCAGAACAAGGACTCGGCCTGATCGGCGGCCGCAGCCCGGGCCTGTCGCCTGATGTGCGCGAGGTGTCGCTGGTAGGAGCGGCGTTCACGGTCCACCTTTCGATTCCGGTCGCCGCCCACCCTGGCAAGGGAGCCGCCTGCCATGGCCAGGGCGGACACTCCGAACATCACCCCCGCAGCGATGTGCGTGCCGCCACCGCCGGCGGTGAAGATCAGCGCCATCGAGCCCAGCCCGCCCAACGCCGGCAGCACCATGAGCCAGCTGGACGCGCCCGCCGAGGCCGGTTCCGGCATCGACGGCGGAGGGCGCACATCTACTCGCCGCATTGCCGTCTTCGGCGGCTCGCGGCGGGGTGGACGCTTGAACATCACAACCGCCACAACGAGTCCGCCTTCGAGGGTCAGCGCCGCGACCAACGCGGCGCGGGGTGGATGGTGCTGTGCGGGGTCAGCTGAAGGCCGCGACGATGCGACGCTGCGCGTCGGTGTAGTCGGCCGACGTGTTCGCCAGTCCGGTGACGATCGCGGTGAGCATGCGTGCGAGGTCGTCCGCGGCCTGCTCCCACTGCCGCTTCTGCACGAGATAGGCAGCCTGTGCGTCACCGCTCCAGCTCTGCACGAGCGGCTGCAGGTCGGCTGCGAGCCGGTCGAGCCTGGCCCGCAGAGCGGACAGATCGGAGCTGAGCTGGTGGTGCGCGGTCTGCAGGGCGGAAAAGCTCAGAGCAATGGAACTCTCAGTGGCGACCATCGTTGTCCTTGGTTGAAATGGGCAGCAAGAATTGCCCGAGGTGCCGTTGTTCGGCCGAAGTGTGAGAAAGCGAGCGCACTCAGATAGAATTGGCCAAGGCCTGATACTGCTCGATCTGCGCCTGCTCCGTTCTCGCGTAGGCGACATCAGTGGCCGACAATTTGCGATGCATCGTCTGCAACGCGGTGTTGATCAGTGTCGCGCGCTCCGACCATTTCGCGTGGACCTGAGCGAACGCGGTGTTGGACCGGGCACGCCAGGTGGCACCCAGGGTGTCGACCTCGGACTGGATGGCGGACAACAGGTTGCGAATCTCGCTGGCGGCGTCGTCGATGGCCGTCAGTCCTCCAGCCATGGCGGCGGGGTCGTAACCCAGCTCGCCACTTCCGCCGGTGAGTACCGGTTCCGGGCTTCCCATGTCGACTCCCGTTCGTTGGACCGTTGATTTCGCAGAAGCTAGCACCCGATCCCGACAGCAGGGGTGCGGGCGGAATTCCTGTGGACAACTTCTGGCGCCATCCCGACGAAATGTGGATAACTCGGGATGGGGTCGTCTTTGGCCATAGCATCGGTTCGGTGTACAGGGGGAGGTGGACGGTGATTCTCGATATGCGTGTGGGCCGTGACCGGATGAGGGCGTTCGTCAGTGGCCTTCATGGGCTGGCGCACGACGGGATCGCGCGCGTCACGCAGGCGATCGGCTCGATCATGAAATGCGGGTCGAGCCGGGCGGGTGTGTCAGCCCGAGGCCTGGGCCATCTCGGCGCAGATGTACTCGGCAATGGCCAGCGACGAGGTGGCTGCCGGCGACGGTGCGTTGCGCACCATCGTGATGCGGTCGTGGTGGGTGATCCAGAAGTCGTCGACGAGGTCGCCGTTGCGGCGGATGGCCTGCGCCCTGACGCCGGCAGCCGCGGGCACCAGCTGCGCGGCACGCAGCCCGGGAAGGTAGGCGCGTGCCTGCGCGGCGAAGTACCGCTTGGACAGCGAGCCGAGCATCTCCCGCGCGCCCATCCGCCAGTTCCGCCGCGCCAGCACCCGGAATCCGGGCCAGGCCAAGATGGCTCGCACGTCAGCGAGGGACACCGTCCCCCGTCGGTACCCCTCCAGGGCCAGCGCCAGCACCGCGTTGGGTCCGACGTCGACCCCGCCGTCGATTCGCCGGGTGAGGTGAATCCCGAGGAACGGGTACCGCGGATCCGGCACCGGATAGACCAGGCCGCGGACCCGCGCCGCTGCGTCCGGCGTGAGCCGGAAGTACTCGCCCCGGAACGGCACGATCTGTGGGTCCGGATCGCCGCCGATCAGTGTGGCCAGTCGCGCCGACTGCAGACCCCCACACACCACCATCCGATCAGCCGTCATCTCGCCGGTCGTCGTTGCCACCGCTACGCCGGCCGGACCCTGCCGAACATCGATCACCTCCGCACCCAAACGCACCGTGCCGCCGCGGGCCGCGATGTCCGCGGCGAGCGCCCCGGCCACCGCGACGAAGTCGACGATCGCCGTCGACGGAGAATGAACGGCGGCGAGGCCGGCCACTTCCGGCTCGATCCGCCGAAGCCCCGGCCCGTCGAGCATCACCACGTCGCTCACCCGATTGGCCAGCGCTCGGCGCTCGATCTCCGCCAGACCGTCCCGCTCCGCCTCGTTCAGCGCGACAACCAGTTTCCCCACCGGATCGACGCGGATCCCGTTGGCGGCGCAGAACTCGCAGAGCAGGTCACGGCCGCGGCGGCACAGCTGCGCCTTCAGCGAGCCCGGCGGGTAGTAGATGCCGGCGTGCACGACCCCGCTGTTGTGCCCGGTCTGGTGGGCGGCCACCCGAGTTTCCTTGTCGAGCACGGTGACCGGTTCGCCGGGTGCGTCGATCAGCAGTTGCCGGGCCACGGCCAACCCGACAATCCCGGCACCGACCACGACAACGCTCATCCGCCACCACCGGGTGCCAACCCGGCGGGGCCCGTCCCATTCCTGCGACGCACCGTCACTCCTGTTCGCCCTCGCCCTGCACCGCCCTCACCGCCAAGGGTGTCACACGAGCCTCGGCACCTGCCGTCCGTGCAGGTTGCGCGCAGTTTTCCTGCCGGTAACACGCCGGAACACGATGGGTCGACCGAGTGCCTACGCTGCCCGAGCAGCCGACGGAGGGGTCCGATCTTGAGCACCACGGTGGGCGCAGCGGGGTGGATGGTCGCGCGATCGTCGCAGACCAACACTATGGCCGACGAACGAAACGGCGCTGTGCCGTCCTGCGGCGATGCTCGGCACCGTGGCCGACTTCCGCGCTGCGGACGTCGACCTTGACCGGTTGTCGACCACCCCGCCGCGTCGTCACCCGGCCCTTGGACTCGCACGAGCATGACGCTCAGCGGCATCGTCACGGACTTCGATCCGGGGCTGTACCGGGCGTTCGCCGTCCTGATCGCGCTCGTCACGGTCTCCACCGTGGTGCTCCGGCGCGGGTACCGGCTACCCCGGAATGAGCGTGCTCGACGCGCTCTACTTCAGCACCGAGACCGTGGCGACCGTGGGCTACGGCGACTTCAACTTCGTTGATCAGGACCCATGGCTGCGGATCTGGGCGATGTTCCTGATGGCGGCGGGGATCACCTGCACGGCGGTGCTGATGACGTTCCTTGCCGAGATGCTGATCACCCGCCGGCTGAAGCACGCGATCGGCNGGCGGCGGGCACGCGTGATGTCCGGCCACGTGGTGGTGGTGGGGCTCGGCGCCTTCGGAGTCCATGTCGCCGGTGCCCTGGTGGCGTCCGGCAAGCCGGTGGTGGTGATCGAGCGAGATCCGGAGAATCGGTTCCTGGCCGATGCGCAGGCGCTCGGAGTGCCGGTCGTTTTCGGTGACGCCACGCTGTCCAGCACCCTCGAGGCCGCCCACCTCAGCCGACCCGCCGCGGTCGCCATCCTCACCAGCGGCGACATGGTGAACACCGAAACCGCGCTGGCCGTAAGCGATCTCATCGGCCCGCGATGGGAATCCGGGCCCGAGTTGCCCGTGGTGGTCCGTGTCTTCGACCCCTCCAGGGGCCAGACGATTTCCAGCCGCTTCGGCTTCCGGCACGTGCTGTCGACCGAGGAACGGAGCGCCCCCTGGTTCGTCGGCGCAGCCCTCGGGCTGGACGTCCTCGGCTCGTTCTCGTTCGCCCGGCCAGATGTTCATGATCGGCCGGCTCGCGGTCGAGGCGGGCGGCGGGTGGCCAGCCTGGCCATGGACCAACTGTGGCACAACACGCGGGTGATCGCGCTGAACCGGCACGCCTCCGGCACCCTGGAGCACCCGTCTCGCCGTGGCACCCGGTTCCGGAATTCGGAGCCACCCGGTAGACCAGGAGACGGCCGGTAGACCAGGAGCCACGCGATGGATCAGGAGCCGGCCGATGGCGGAGCGACGCCGGTCTTGGCATCGGCTCCGCCAGCACCGCTCAGGCCGCCGTCACCTTGCCCGTGGTGTTGTGTGGGTCGAGCACGAACTTGCGGGCGACGCCGGAATCGAACTCGGCATACCCCTCCGGCGCGTCCTCCAGACCGATCACGGTGGCGTTGACAGCATCACCGATGCGCACCTTGTCGTGCAGGATCGCGTTCATCAGGCCGCGGTGGTACTTCATCACCGGACACTGACCGGTGACGAACGAATGCGACTTCGCCCAGCCCAGACCGAGGCGGATGGACAGCGAGCCCTGCTGTGCGGCCTTGTCGGCGGCGCCGGGATCACCCGTTACGTACAGGCCTGGGATGCCGAGCGCACCGCCGGCGGCGGTGATGTCCATCAGCGAGTTCAGCACGGTCGCCGGCGCTTCCTTGCCGGAGTCCTTGCCGTGTCCGTGCGCCTCGAAACCGACGGCGTCCACACCACAATCGACCTCGGGCACCCCGAGGATCTGTTCGATCTGGTCCGGCGGATCGCCCTGCGAGACGTCCACCGTCTCGCAGCCGTGCTTGCGGGCCTGGGCCAGCCGGTCCTTGTTCAGGTCGCCGACGATCACCACCGATGCGCCGAGCAGTTGCGCCGATACCGCGGCCGCGATACCGACGGGTCCGGCGCCGGCGACGTAGACGGTCGAACCGGCCTTGGTGCCGGCGGTGTAGGCACCATGGAAGCCGGTGGGGAAGATGTCCGACAGCATCGTCAGGTCGGTGATCTTCTCCAGCGCCTGGTCCCTGTCCGGGAACACCAGCAGGTTCCAGTCCGCGTAGGGGACCAGCACGTACTCGGCCTGCCCGCCGACCCAGCCGCCCATGTCGACGTAGCCGTACGCCGACCCGGGCCGATCAGGGTTGACGTTCAGGCAGATCCCGGTCTTGCCCTCCTTGCAATTCCTGCACCGCCCGCAGGCGATGTTGAACGGGACCGAACAGATGTCGCCCACCTTGACGAACTCCACGCCCGGGCCGACCTCGATCACCTCGCCGGTGATCTCATGGCCGAGCACCAGCCCGTCGGGAGCGGTGGTCCGGCCGCGCACCATGTGCTGGTCGGAGCCACAGATGTTGGTCGTCACGACCTTCAGGATGGCGCCGTGCGGGACTTTGCGTCCGACGTTGGCGGGGTTGACGCCAGGGCCGTCTTTCAGTTCGAACGTGGGGTAGTCGATCTCTTCGACGGACACCTTCATCGGACCCTGATAGGTGACGGCGCGGTGCCGGTCATTGTGATCTCCTCTTCGTCGAGGTGATCCGCACCGGGCGGAACGGATCGGGGACGGGACTGGTCAATCCGGCCACCCAGATTCGCCAGTACCCACCCGCTGCGCCGGCCAACCCCTCATCGCGCAGAAAGCCTGATGACACAGGGCATTCCAATGTCTTTCCCAAGAACTGGGCTGCGGAATCGGCGCATCGGCGGCGCTGCGCCCATCACCGCATGCTGCGGCCAAGGGCCGACCGGTGGCCCACGGCCGACCGGCCCACGGGGTCGGCCCACAGCCGGTCGGCCCACGGCCGACCGGCCCACGGCCGACCGGGACGTCGGGCCCATCATCTGCGTCGGCGATCAGCGGAGCTCAGCCCCGTAGTGCGCCGATCGCCATGTCGACATCGTCGGCTGTCGAGTAGAGGTGGAAGGCCACCCTGACCCGGCCGGCGCGCACGCCGAACCGAACCCCCGCCGCCGTGAGCCTGGCTACGGCTGCGTCGTCGGCTGGCACGCTCACGATGGCCGAGTTCGACGGCGGCTGATCCAGCGCGGTGAGAAAGCTGTCGGCCAGCGCGACATTGTGCTCGCCGATCGCGCCGGCACCGGTCGCCGCCAGCACCTGCAGCGCAGGCGCCGCGCCGACCCAGCAATGCCACGCCGGAGATATGTCGAACCGGCGCGCGTCCCGGGCGAGCCGCAAAGGCGGCCCGTAGTACGACTCGTGCGGTACCTCGCCGGCGAACCAGCCGGCCGCGAGCGGCCTGAGCCGGGAGGTGATGNNGGGNTGCCTCTCGGCAAGGGCCGGATGATGCACCAGGAANGCGGTGCCGCGGGGGCTGCAGAGCCATTTGTAAGCCGCGCAGACCTGCAGGTCGGCGGCGTTCGGATCGACCGGCAACCAGCCGATGGCCTGGGAAGTGTCCATCACGCTCAACGCGCCGACGTCGCGTGCGGCCTGACTGATCGCCGCGACGTCGGCCACCTCCCCGGTCGCCGACTGCACGGCCGAGAAGGCGACCACGTCGACGTCACGTGCGATGGCGTCGGCCAGCCGATCGACAGGTGCTGTCCGCACGGTCACGCCGCGATCGGCGTGCACCGCCCAAGGGAAGACGTTGGAGGTGAACTCCACGTCCGGGACCAGCACGCGTGTGCCGTCCGGCACCGCGGCGGCCACCGGGGCCAGCAGCTGGGAGACGGCGGCACCGGTTGCGACCGTCGCTGGGTCGACGCCGACCAGCGCCGCGAACCAATGCCTGGCCACCCCCACTGCGTCAGCCCACGGTTCCCAACTTGTCCGGCCGGCCCGCCAGTCGTCCAGCGATTGTTGCAGTGCCTCCCACGCCGGGCGCGGGGGCGGCCCGTAGGACGAGGTGTTGAGGTAACCCGGCTCGACGTCCCACAGGGAGGCCGCCTGTGCGACGGTCTGTGAGGCTGTCCAGGCCAACTCGGCGCGGTCGGTGCCGGTCATGCGCACCAGTCAAGCATCGCGGAGCCGGCTCCGCTGCTGCTATTCAGGCGTCCCCGGCACCGCCGGACCCAGCAGGTCGTCGGCGTCCACGATCCGGTACGCGTACCCCTGCTCGGCCAGGAAGCGCTGCCGGTGCGCGGCGTAGTCGGTGTCCAGGGTGTCCCGCGAGACCACCGAATAGAAATGCGCCTGACGCCCGTCACCCTTGGGCCGCAACAACCTTCCGAGCCGCTGCGCCTCCTCCTGACGCGACCCGAAGGTGCCGGACACCTGGATGGCAACGGTGGCCTCCGGCAGGTCGATGGAGAAGTTCGCGACCTTGGACACCACCAGGGTGGGCACCTCGCCGGCCCGGAAGGCGTCGAACAGTCGCTCGCGTTCGGCGTTGCGGGTGGATCCCTGGATGATCGGCGCCTGCAGTTCCTCGCCGAGTTCCTCCAGCTGATCCAGGTACGCGCCGATCACCAGGGTCGGCTCACTCGGGTGTCGATCGAGGATCGAGCGCACCACCGGCATCTTCGTGCGTGCCGTGGAGGCGATCTTGTACCGCTCCTCCGGTTCGGCGATGGCGTAGCTGAGCCGCTCGGCGTCGGTGAGCGTCACCCGCACCTCGATGCACTCGGCCGGCGCGATCCAGCCCTGCGACTCGATGTCCTTCCACGGGGCGTCGTACCGTTTCGGGCCGATCAGCGAGAACACATCGCCCTCCCGGCCGTCCTCGCGCACCAGGGTGGCGGTCAATCCGAGGCGGCGGCGGGATTGCAGGTCCGCCGTCATCCGGAACACCGGCGCCGGCAGCAGGTGCACCTCGTCGTAGATCACCAGACCCCAGTCGCGGGAGTCGAACAGATCCAGATGCTTGTAGACACCGGCGGTCTTGCGGGTCATCACCTGGTAGGTGGCGATGGTGACGGGACGGATCTCCTTCCGCTCGCCGGAGTACTCGCCGATCTCCTCCTCGGTCAGCGATGTCCGCGCCAGCAGTTCGCGCCGCCACTGCCGCCCGGCGACAGTGTTCGTCACCAGGATCAACGTGGTCGCCCCTGCCCGGGCCATCGCGGCCGCACCGACCAGCGTCTTCCCGGCGCCGCACGGCAGCACCACGACACCCGATCCGCCGGCCCAGAATCCCTCGACCGCTTCTTCCTGGTACGACCGGAGATGCCAGTTGGCTAGGTTGAGCTCGATGCGGTGGGCCTCGCCGTCGACGTAACCGGCCTCGTCCTCGGCGGGCCAGCCCACCTTCAGTAGCGCCTGCTTGAGGTGCCCGCGCTGCGACGGATGCACGATCACCGTGTCCGGATCGAGCCTGGCGCCCAGCATCGGGGCGATCTTCTTGTGCCGCAGGATCTCTTCCAGGACGGCCCGATCCCGCGAGGCCATGATCAGCCCGTGCGCCGGGTGGGTCTGCAGCACCAGTCGGCCGTAGCGGGCCATGGTGTCCACCACATCGACGAGCAGCGCCTGCGGGACCGGGAAGCGAGACCAGCGCACCAGCGCGTCCACCACCTGCTCTGCGTCGTGCCCGGCGGCGCGCGCGTTCCACAGCGCCAGGGGGGTGATCCGGTAGGTGTGGATGTGCTCCGGTGACCGCTCGAGTTCGGCGAACGGCGCGATGTTCGCGCGCGCGGCCGCCGCGTCCGGGTGCGAGATCTCCAGCAGCAGGGTCTTGTCGGACTGCACGATCAGCGGGCCGTCGGTCACGGGCGGATCCTTCACAAATGGCGGCTTGCCCGCGCTCTGCGCGCGGATGCCCGCTGGTGCGCGGGCAACCCATCCAGTGTCCCCCAGTTCCTCGCGTGCCCGGAATCGCCGTTGTCAGCGCGGATCAACATCGCCCCCGCGTGTGAAATCGTTCACTTCTGCACCACCAGTCCCAAAAGGCGCAGGTTTGTCCGCGCTGTCGATGTTNATCCGCGCCCGGCGGGGGCACCGACGTCGGCCGCACCCTGGAGGTGTCGATCGCGGCGGCTCGCATCGCTCTCGCGGGGGATCAGGCGTGGGCTGCTCGTTGCTGCCGGAACGACACCCGGCGACCTCGATCCGCCGAACGCCTGGGCGTTTGTCGCGATGCGGGACGCGCCAGACGAGCGCGCCGAGTGGCGCTCACGGACTTCAGCCAACTCACCCGGCTGGAATTCGACGGTGTCGGTCGCGTTGAAAGAAGCACGCAGGCGACTGCCTTGTCCATTCCCGCAGCAAATCGGGCCAATTGTCGGCGTTTCCAATTTCGACCCCACGGGCCGGCGGGTGTTACCGCAGCAGTAGTCGGCGACTCGTGTCCGATTCGGGCTCGTTCCCCCCTCGCGACCGGGGTCGGATGGGGATCACCAAGGATGCCTTTCTTCGCGGACGCCGACCGGCTCGAGGTCGACCGTCGCAGCGAAATGCTACGGTGGGAGCGCGGCGGTTTCGACGGAGAATCCATCCGCTTGGGGGGCAATAACATGTGCACCGACGTGCGCCTCGTTCAACTCGCGGATCTCCACGTTTCGGCGCGCACCATGGATTTCGCCGAGGAACTCGAATCCAAACTACAAGTGGTACCGGTCGGTCAGCAGTGGTCGGCCACCCGCACTCACAGCGACGTCGAGACCCTGCGCTGGACGAATGCGCACGGATATGTCGCGATGGACGCGTTCGGATTTGAGTGGGCGGCGTGCGACGGCCTCAATGACGCCGGCCTGTCGATCGGCACATTGTGGCTGCCCGAAACGACGCTGCCGGCGAAACCGCCTGCGTCCGGCCCGGCGCCGGCGATCGATCTCATTCATTTCGGGTCCTGGATCCTTGGCACCTGCGCGACCGTGCAGGACGTGCGTGCGGCCTTTGCGGGAGTGCAGGTGTGGAACGCCCCCGTCCGGATGCTGTGGCCTGCCGACCGGACCATGCCCGACATGGTCGAGCCGCTGCTCGACTTTGCTTTCCCGATGCATCTGGCCGTACACGACGCCCACGGCGGAGACCTGGTCGTGGAGTTCCTGGACGGCGCGCCGGTCTTTCACGACAACCCCGTCGGGGTGCTCACCAATTCTCCCACCTTCGATTGGCACAACACGAATCTGCGCAACTACGTCAACTTGACCAATGCGGAGGCCACACCGGTCAACCTGATGGGAGTAGCGGTCAACCCGACGGGAAACGGAACCGGCCTGCTGGGGTTGCCCGGCGACGTCACACCGCCGTCGCGCTTCATCCGAGCCACGGTGCTCTCGACCGTGTCGGTGACGGCGAAGGATGCGCGGACTGCGGTCAACCAGGCGTTTCACGCCCTTGACCTGGTGCATGTTCCCCGTCAGGTGGCCGCATCCGGGGACTACACGCAGTGGTACGTCGTTCGCGACCACGACAACCTCGTCTACCACGTCCGCACCTACGATTCCTGGGACACGGAATCCCACGACCTGAGACTCCTGGGCGTGTCGGACAGCTCCAGCACGCGGCGATCCTTGCCGCTGCCCGCCACCCCGTAGTCGTCCCGCATCACCGAAAGAACGCCGCCACAAGTGGGACAACGCCGCCACAAGTGGGACGAAGCCCCGTGAGCCAGCCTGTTCGCCGTCGCCACGGCTGCGGTCGCCAGCGCGGTGACGTCATACCTCGGACCGAGAACCACTGCAGGACCGGTGATCTCGATACCGGCTAGGTCATCGTGGTCATCGCCTGCCGTTTCATCGGTCGGGCATCGGGGCCGCCGCGGCGGCCCCGGATCGGCGACCGGCCGACCGCAGCAACCCGACGCTCCACACCACGGCTCCGACCGCGATGAACACCCCGATCATGATGCCCACCCAGGTCCAGAAGTTCGCCGCACCCGGATCGAGAAATGGGTAGAGCGGCTCACCCGACGAGTCCCGGAGGTTGTAGTAGACGGCCAGGTACCCGATCGGCAGGATCAGCCAGCTCAGCGAGGTCCACCAAAGCTGCCGTACCCGCCCAGAGCCGAATGCGACCCAGTCGATGACGGCCAGCGCCGGCACCACCGCGTGCTCGAGCAGGCTGGAGGTGGCATCGAGGTTGATGACGGCCCGCCAGGCGACAACGGGGAACGGCGTCCGCAAGCGCGTCGGCGGTGGGCTGCTCCACCTGAGCGGTGTCCATCGAGCATCTCCATCGATCGTGAGGGCCAGGGCCAGGGCCAGGGCCGGGGCCGGGGCCGGTCGGCGGTGCGCGGGCCAGGGCTGGTGCCTCCTGCATNGTCCGCGGTCCGTCGGGGACTGGGTCGGGCGACGGATCGGACAGCCGTCCAGCGGTCGCCGTCGTCGTCACAGGGACGAGGTGTTGGTCGGCTCGATGGACGGCGGATCTGGACCGGTGACGCTGAAACTCCTTGCGGTGCCGGTTTTCGGAGGTGCCGCGGGGTAGTCGAAACCGGCGAGGGCGATCTGCGGAAAGGGCTGTGCCACCTCCCAGGGCTTGTCCGGGTAGGCGGAGAAATTGGACCGCAGCGCCCCGGTCGGCACCCCGGTGATCGACAGGTCGGTGCACACTGCCATGGCCGGGGAAAGCCCCGCGTTGACCATGTCTCCGCACCCGACCAGGATGACCGCTCCGTCGTCCTCCCAGAAGATGGTGATCGCCGGCGCATTGGTGGTGATGAAGTCGCGGTCGTGCTCACCGGGATAGCCGATCTCGGTGTGGGTCCAGGTGACGTAACCGGTGCCGGCCAACCGGGTGTCCTCCTGCAGGCTGCCGGGAAGCGTGGCGCGTGCAGTGCTGATCAGGTCCGCAGCGAGCACTCCCGGGATGGGCGTTCCCTTGTGTGGCAGGGCCACTGCCGATCCCGATGGCGCCGGGTCGTCAGCACTCGGGCCGCTGCAGGCGGCGGTGAACCCCAGCAGCAGGACGCCGGCGAGCAGAGGGCCGGTCGCGCAGGATCGGCTCATGTTCCGTCCGCGTAGGGAATCCGGTAGGCCTTCATCGCAGCGACCTGACCGTCGAACGCGGTCCACATCTGCGAGCTGATCTGCCTGGGTTTCTCGCGATCAGGCGGCCATTCACGGACCGCCCAGAGCGCGGAGGTCCTGTCCAGTTCGGACCAGGCGTACGGCCGCCCGGTGGGGTCGACCAGTTGTACGCCGGGCATGTCCGGCGGCGGCAGCTCATCGAACACGAAGGCGTACCACTGATTCCTGGACGTCTGCATGACCTCGTCCGCCAGCGAGCTGGTCCAGTCGGAGGTCTCATTCCTGGCCGGCAGCGCGGTGTCCTGGGTGAACTGGCTGGTCAATCCCTGCACGAGGTCCCCGCCGAAAAGCTGATAGGCCTGCGTCGTCCAGGTCACAGGTGTCGGGCTGTGGTCGAGGCCGAGCTGTACCACCCCGGCCACCGTCGCCACGCTCGCGTTGTGTGCAGCATCCGATGTCTGTTGCAGGCCGATGTTCGCGGCGCCATGACCGTGCGCCAGGGTGGCCGCGATGCGTGCCTGCGCCTCCAGGTCCGCGGTGCTGATGGCGCCGTCGACACTCTGCGCGGCGATCACCGAATACTGCGCGGACATCAGTCGGTCGATCACCGTGTGGCCGTTCGCGTCGGTGCCCTGATCCTTGGCAACATCCGCCAGGACGCGCGAGAAAGCTTCGCTACCAACGCTGTTCGGTTCAGCGAACACGGAATTCAGCGTGTCGGCGTTCAACACCAGCATGGTGCCGACGCCGGGTCGCAGTTCCGGCGGGATCCAGTCGGACTCCTGGAAATCGCCGGCGTCGATACGGGCATTCCACGAGTTGTCGCCGAGCGCGCGGACCACGTTGTTGAACGCGGTGGCCGAGTCCTCGCTCAGCGCACCCTGGCCGACCATGGCCGGCAGGGCGTTGCCGAAGGCGGCCAGACCCTCCAACGGCTCGTTCTCGTCCGCGACGCGGTACAACCATTGGGTCGCGCCGAAATCCTCGCCCGAATCCCGCAGCAGCCAGCTGCGGCCGTTGAGCAGGTGGTTCAGCAGTGCGGGATCGGTGGCCAGCACGGTGGTGGACGCACCGGGTGAGCCCATCATCGCCGCGGTCCACGACGTGAAGGGGTCGTTGCCCATCGGGAATCGGGTGCCGTCGGTGCTCCAGTCCCAGCGCACCCGCACCGGGGCCGTACTGCTCCACACCGTGTCGCCGGCGCCATTGCCGTTCGCGGCGTACTGAACCTCCATGTCCCTCATGTCGTCCCCGAGTGCCCGCAGCACTCCCGCGCTGAACCCCTGACCCTGGGCGAGCGTCGCCATCAGTGGCACGTAACCGCTGACCTGGATGGGCACGTCGTTCCAGGGCACGGTGATCTGGCTCCGCCCCCGCGCCATCAGCGCGGTCAGCCAGTCGACGCTCAGACCGCCGGGCATGGAGTCCTGCAGCAATCCACTCGGGCCGTATTCGATACCCGTGGTGGACATCGCCAGGCCCGCGCCGAGATCGGTCTGCAGACCGCGGATGAGTTCATCGGTCAGGGCGCCGGTCCCGGCTGGCCCGGTGGGCTGGATGAGGGTCCCGACGCGGGCCAGCAGGTCAACGGTCCCGTCGGCGCCGAGCGTGGAGAAGAACCTGGTGGCAAAGACGCCGTTATCGGACTCCTTGTCCCAGATCGCGGCGAGTCGGGCGACGCGCTGTTGCAGTGCGGGGTCGGTCGCGGTCGGTTGTTGCAGTCCGTCGATCTGCGTCGCGAGCGCGATCGCTTCTTCGACCTCCCGCTGGATTCTCAGCATGCTCAGGCTGCTCACCGACATGCCGCCCCGCGAGAGGAGAACGCCACCCGGATCCGCGAGGTTGCTGCTGCGCGATCGGCCGGCGGGATCCCACGCCGAAGCGAGCGCGTCGGCGCAGGACTGCGCGGAGGTGTTCGCCTGGTGGACCAGCTGCTGATACTCCTCGGCGACAGACTGGTGCGCAGCGGTCGCTGCCTGCCCCGCATCTTCCGCCGATTGCCGGAGCAGCCCACTCATCGGGTCGGTGCGGTCGGCCAGCTCGTCGAACTTGGCATCCGCGGCCGCGATGGCGTGTTCGGCCCGCAGAGAACGGATCCGCAGCTCGTCGACGTCCGCCCTGATCCGGGTCAACGTGCCGCGGTGGGTCAGCACCGCCGCCTGTGCCGCGTCCAGTCCGGAGCGGACCACCGGCAGCCCGGTGGCCAGCACGCCGATATCCGCGTCCGCCAATTCGGCCGCCTGGGTCGTCCAGGCCTCGCGCAGCGCCTGACGGGACAGCTGGATCGACTGCGTCAGACGGTCAACCCTGGCAGCGGCCAGATCGAGCTGGTCTGCGGCCGCGACGAGCGCCGCCGGATCGTCGCCGGGGTAGTCGAACCGGGCGGCGGCGCCTGCGAGAGTCATCGGACGGTCGGCAGAGTCATCAGGCGTCCATCAGATTGCGTCGCTGGGCGTGAAGTAGCCGGCGACGTTGTTGTCCACCAGCACGGCAAGCCGCGCGGTGGAGGTCACCTGGGCAGCGAGGGCGTCCAGCTCGTTCGCCACGGTCCGGAATCCGTCGCCGTACGCGCGGCCGAGCCCGATCAAAGCTGCTCGAACACCGATGCCGATCTCCGGATCACCCAGTGTGCCGCCGGCGACACTCATCAGGTCGGCGGTGAACCTGGCCTCGCGGGCGTCGTTCCCCAGCTGCTCCGAGGCCGACTCCAGCCGGCTGGGGGACAGCTCCAGCTGATCCGCCGACGACATCCGACTCCTCCCGCGACCGCCGCGCCCACCTGCAGGCCGTGATGCGCGCCGACGGTATCAGAGCAGCGGCGCCGATTCGCAGATCGCGATCTGGCCTGTGGACAACTCCGCACGGACGGCTCCGCCGTCGCAGCTGAGCGCTGCCCCGAGGAGCCGAACCGGGCCTGATCCATGATCACGATGACGGCGAGAGTCACCACCGCAGATGGTTTCTGTCGATTCAGACAAATTCATGCCAAAGCATCGCCGTACTTGACTCGCATCCGTTGGACGGCGAGGGCGAGCCATGCCCCGCCTCCGGATCGCCACAGTCCTCGTCCTCACCGGGTGCCTGGCGTTGGCCGCGCCCGCCGCGGCGACTGCGTCCGCCGCCGGGTCACCGTCCGCCGCCGGGTCACCGCCCGTCGCCGGATCACCGCCCGCCGGCAGTCCCGGATCGCCGGGGGTCGGCGACCCGTTCTTCCCGTTCGGCGGGAACGGCGGCTACGACGTCCGGCACTACCACCTGGATCTGACCTGGCAGCCCGAGAGCAAGGTGCTCACCGGCTCCGAGACGGTCCTGGCGACGGCGACCCAGGCGCTGAGCAGCTTCGATCTCGACCTCCGCGGCTTCACGGTCGAGGGCGTGCGGGTGAACGGCGCCCCCGCCACCTTCACCCGCCCTGCCCAGGACAACACCGAACCGGCGCAGGAACTGACGATCACCCCGGAACGACCGCTGCGCCAACATGTTCCGTTCGTGGTGCAGATCCAGTACGCCGGCACACCCGAGGTCGTCACCGACCCGGACGATGCCATTGAAGGCTGGGTGCCGACCGACGACGGGGCCTTCGTGGTGGGGGAGCCGCAGGGCGCACCCGGCTGGTTCGCCGCCAACGACACCCCGACCGACAAGGCCACCTACGACGTGCAGCTCACCGTGCCCGACGGGCTCACTGCGGTCGGCAACGGTGCGCTGCTCTCGCAGCGCAGCAAGAACGGCCGGACCACCTTCCACTGGTTCGAGCGGTACCCGATGGCCTCCTACCTGGCGACCATCACCTTCGGGAAATTCGAGGTCAGGCGCGGCCGGACGCCCGGCGGCATCCCCACCTATGTGGCCGTCGATCCGAACCAGGACGTTGCGTGGACGGTTCTGGCCAAGCTGCCGGAGATCGTCGACTACTTCTCCGGGCTCTACGGCCGCTACCCGTTCGAGACCGTGGGCGCGATCGTCGACAACGCGCCCGACGTCGGGTACGCACTGGAGACCCAAACCAAGCCGGTCTTCGACAGCGCGCCGGACGAGCCGACACTCGCCCACGAGATCGCCCACCAGTGGTTCGGCGACGCCGTCACCCTGACCCAGTGGCCGGACATCTGGCTGCACGAGGGGTTCGCGACGTTGTCGGAATGGCTGTGGTCCGAGCACACGGGCTTGCAATCGGCGCACGGCGAGTTCACGGCCCTGCTGGCGCGGCCCGCCACCGACCGCCTGTGGAACCCACCGCCCGCCAATCCCGGTGACCCGGCCAAGCTGTTCGGCTCCCCGGTCTACAACCGCGGCGCGATGACCCTGCAGGCTCTGCGGGAGAAGATCGGCGACGACAAATTCTTCACCATCCTGCGGACCTGGTACCGCGACCACCGCTACGGCAACGTCACGACGGCCGACTTCATCGCGCTGAGCGAGAAGGTCAGCGGCGCCGATCTCGACGCGTTTTTCACCACCTGGCTCTACACCGCGGGCAAGCCCACCGCCTGGTAGCGGGCGCCCAAACGGCGCGGATCAACGTCGCCAGCGCCGCCGAACGTCGCGGTTATGGGACTGGAGTGACGCGAGTCAACCGGTTGAGCCGCGCGAGTCCGGGAGTGCGGTCCGGCCGCACGCGCCCGGTGCCGTCGACCGGGCCGCGATGTCGGTCCTGAGCGCGGCGGACCGAGCCGACCCGGACGACGCCCGCCGCCTGCCGTGAAAGGCTGAGCCGGTGACCATCGCCGACCTCGTCCCCGCCTGGGAGAACGAGGGCGCCTGGAGTGCGCGGCTCCAGGTCCCCGGCGAACCCGGGGGCGTGCAGCCGGACGGCACCGTCACCACACCCCCGGACCCTGGCACCCTGTTCGACACGTTCTCCGCCTGGGCGACCGAACGCGGCTTCACCCTGTACCCGCACCAGGAGGAGTCGCTGCTGGAGATCGTCTCCGACGCCAATGTCATCGTCGGCACCCCCACCGGCTCAGGCAAGAGCCTGATCGCCACCGCGGCGTTGTTCGCCGGACTGGCCACCGGGCGGCGGGCGTACTACACGGCGCCGATCAAGGCGCTGGTGTCGGAGAAGTTCTTCGACCTGGTGGAGATCTTCGGCCCGGCAGCGGTCGGGATGATCACCGGCGACTCGGCCGTCAACGCCGACGCCCCGATCATCTGCTGCACCGCCGAGATCCTCGCCGGTATCGCGCTGCGGGAGGGCATCGACGCCGACGCGGGCATCGTGGTGATGGACGAGTTCCACTACTACGGCGACCCGCAGCGCGGCTGGGCCTGGCAGGTCCCGCTGCTCGAGCTGACCCGGGCGCAGTTCGTACTGATGTCCGCGACCCTGGGTGACGTCCGGTTCTTCGCCGACGACCTGACCAAGCGCACCGGCCGCCCGACCGCGGTGATGACCGGGGTGCAACGCCCTGTCCCCCTGCACTTCTCGTACACACTGGTGCC
>JGIcombinedJ26865_1000042_pt1 | contig 23674 bp, 21 predicted proteins | sample NGESurdeep072012_7_FD_26865 | JGI IMG/M metagenome (IMG submission 26865) | reverse complement strand
TGGAATCCATCGGAATCCGCCGGGCCGGAATCTTCGGGGGAACCTCTTTCGATCTGGTCCTCTTACGGAAGCAGTACGTCTATTTCCTCGGCCTGTGCGCCGACCTGACGGGCTTCGTTCTCGCTGCCGCCGCGCTGCACCTGTTGCCGCTGTTCCTCGTTCAGTCGGTGATCGCGTTCAGCGTCGGGGTGACGGCCGTGATCTCGGCGCTGCTGGGCATCCGTCTTGCCGGACTCGGGTGGATCGCGTTGGCAGTCGGCGCCGGCGGTCTGCTGCTGCTCGGGCTGTCCGCGGAACCGACGCCGGCGCACACCCTGCCACCGGGATGGGGGTGGACGCTGCCGATGGCCGTTGTTCCCCTCGCGGCCCTGGGCTATCTCGGTCGGAAGATGCCACCTCGGGTCGCCACGCCGATGCTGGCCTTCGCCGCCGGTTTGGGGTTCAGCGTGGTCGGCATCGCCGCCCGCACCCTGCACGTACCGGATTCGCCCGGTCAATTCCTGCAACCGGGACTGCTGGCGATCGTCGTCAACGGTGCCGTGGCCGCCACCGTGTTCGCCATGTCTCTGCAGCGGGGCGGAGCCGCTGGGACGACTGGGGCGACTGGGGCGACTGCGATCATGTTCACCACCACCATGACGGTGCCATCGCTCATCGGCCTGCTCTATCTCGACGATCAGGTGCGCCCCGGGCTCGCTGCCGGCGCCGTCGTGGGCTTCGCGCTGGCCGTCACGGGCGCCGTCGGCGCGGCCTTCTACGCGTCCGCCCGTCACCCCTCCGGGGCTTCGGTCGCCGCGGGGAAATTCCCGGGTGAGCACCGAACAGGGGCCAAAGTCACCCAAATCCCCACGCCCGCGCGAGATTGATCACACTGTGCATTTTTCGCACAACGATGGCGTTGCTGCTCGCACCGTGGTGAAGACGGGCGGGGTAGTGTTGAAAGCAGGTGAGGACATTTCGTAAGCCTGCGCCAGGGCCGGCCTCGTTCTTGCCTGAAGTGTGATGTGCGCATGACCGTGAATCCGGGATTGCGCGGCGGTTGAGGTGGCGGTCTGAAATCATCATCCGTCCGATTCACCATGCTCACATCACCACGACGTTGCCGCGACGGCGCTCGAATCGCCCACGCGCGTAACCCTTGTCGATCACCGACGACCGACAAGTCCCGCCACCCAAAGGAAACGCCATGAGCCAGACCTACAGCCAGCGCATCACCTCCGTCGAACAGGCCCTCGCCGACCTGAAGGTCGAACCCCGCAAGGGCATGAGCCTGGCAGACGTGGCCGTCAAGATCCTTGCCGCACTGGACCGCGTGAAGGAAAACGTCCGGTAGCAACCTGCACGACGTCTGACGGGTCGCATACGCCGATCCGGTTCCGTTCACGAACCGAGAGGCTCCCACGAATGACGATCCCGATTCCCGTTGGACCGACTTCTGCTGGGCCGACTTCCCTGGCGCAGTCCGAGCTGGAATCCGAGGTCACGGCGGCGCTCTCCAGGGCGACCGACGTTGATGCGGAAAAGCTGACGGTCTCGACCGACCACGGGGTGGTGACACTGTCCGGCGACGTGGACGGCGCGGGCGATCGATCCGCTCCACAGGCCGTCGCCCATCAGGTTGCCGGGGTGACCGCGGTGCGGAACGAACTGGCGGTCCTGCATGCCCTTTCCACCGCAGCCGTGCCACCCACCAGCGGTGGGACCTCCTCATGACGCGTAACACGCCGGGGAACGTCGAGTTGCAGAATGACGTGACCGCCGCGCTCGAGCGCTCGGACGGCCTGGATTCCGCGCTCAGCGTGTCCGCACACGAGGGTGTGGTGACACTCGCCGGATCCGTTGATGACGAGGCCGACGTCGTTGCCGCCCAGGACATCGCCGAGAGTGTGCCGGGGGTGACCGGGGTTGCGGTCGAGATCGAGTTGCGGCGCCAGCGCGACGAGGTCATCCAGGAGCGTGCGGTCGATGCGGTCGACCCGGATGAGATCGCCGGCTGACCGGGTCGCCAAACCGACTACCCCACGATCTCCCCTGCACCGAACTCCTTTGGGCCGATCTCCTCTGTGCCGAACTCCTTTGGGCCGAACTCCTTTGGGCCGATCTCCATTGGGCCAATCTCCTACGCGACGATCTCCTCGGCAACCACCAGCATCGTCTGGAGCGTGGGCCCGCCGAACGACGTCACCATGGCCACGTCCGAGGCGTCCCGGCCGCGCCCGATGAGGATCCGGCCCTTGCGGCGGCGGTTGTTCCGCGGATCGAACGTCCACCACCGGTCGCCCAGCCACACTTCCATCCACGCGGCGAAATCCATCGGCGCCGGGTCGATCGGAACGTCCATGTCGGGCAGGTAGCCGAAGACGTACCTGGCCGGGATGTTCATCGCCCGGCAGAAGGTGATCGCCAGGTGGGTGAAATCCCGGCAGACCCCGAATCCGGACAGGTTGACGTCCACCGCCGTGGAAGTGGGGGAACTGCTGCCGTAGGCGAACTTCAGGTGGCCGTTGACATGCTGGCAGATCGCCTGCACCCGGCTGTAACCGGTCGGCAGATGGCTGAACCTGGTCCAGGCCTCGGTGCCGAGCATGTCCGGCAGGCAGAACCGGCTGGGCATCGTATAGACGATCACATCGTCGGGCAGCTCGCGCGGTGGCAATTCGGGCGCCGACTCGTCGGCGTCCTCGGTGGCGTCGGGAACCCGGGCGATGGCGCTGTAGCGGATCTCGCAGCGGCCCTGCGGCAGCACCATCCGCTGGCAGCGGTTGCCGTAGAGGTCCCGGTATTCGTGCGAATCCAGCTCCGGTTTGATCGACCACTCCTCGCCGCTGATCGCCACCCCGTCCGTGCCCAGCGGCGTCACCTGGAAGATCGTGGACGTCGCCACCTCTGCGTCGTAGACGAACTCGCAGCCGATTCGCACGTCCCTGGTGGCCAACGCCAGCCCCTCCCGTCGGTGCACGGCGCTGGCACCCGGCCGGTGCCACGGTGCTGCTTCCGTGCGACCCGCCGACTCTAGCGAGCCTGTGTGCCGAACGTATTTCGTCCCGGTGTGCGCCGGCGGCCGACCGGCCGCCGACGGGCAGCGGAAGACTCGCTACCCGCTTCGCGACCGTCCCAAACGCGGCGCGCGGGAGAGTGGGTCATTCCACACATGAACATTTCGGCCGCGCGACAGGCTATTATGAGGGAGTTCAACGGTGCCGGGCGCCCGCCGAAGCGCGCCAGCCGCTTCTTGGCTGCGCCGAGTTTCCCGCAGATCGCGCCGTGATACACGCTTTCGCCGCGACCGCCACGCCCGCGTGAGGTGTCGCCAGAATTCGTAGCGGCACCGCCTTTGTGGAAGGTATTCGCCGTGACAATGCGTTTTGGTTTTGTGAGCACATATCCGCCGACCCAATGTGGCCTGGCGACCTTCACCTCGTCGCTGATGACGGCCATGATCGGCCGGCAGGATCACCCGGGACATGACGACACCGCCTCGGTCATCCGGCTGTTGGAGTTCCCGGGAGGTCCGCGCGGATTCAACGATCCGGCGGCCGAGGTCGTCGGGACCATGGTGGCCGGCGATCCGCACGGCCCGGCGGCTGCCGCGATGCGGCTCAGCAGCTGCGACGTCGTCGTCATTCAACACGAATACGGCATCTTCGGCGGCCAGGACGGTGACGAGGTGCTGAGCCTGCTCACCGAACTTCGAGTGCCCTCCATCGTCGTCCTGCACACGGTGCTGACCACGCCCACCGACCATCAGCGTGAGGTGCTGGAATCCGTGGTCCGGCTGGCCTCGGCCGCCGTCACCATGACCAGTACCGCGCGGGATCGACTCGTCGCCGGCTATCGCATCGATCCGGCCAAGGTGCAGGTGATCCCGCACGGCTCCGCGGACATCGCGGGCCGGTCCCACCACGAGAACATCAACACGCGGCCGGTCGTGCTGACCTGGGGACTGATCGGGCCGGGGAAGGGCATCGAGTGGGGGATCGAGGCGATGAGCCGTCTCCGCGGGCTGCGTCCCCAACCGCAGTACATCGTGGCCGGCCAGACCCATCCGAAGGTGCGGGAAACCGCGGGCGAGGCCTACCGGGAAGGCCTCCGCGACCGGATCCACCGCCTCGGGCTCGAATCGTCGGTGCAGCTGGATGGCCGCTACCGCAACGATTCCGACCTCGCCGCACTCGTCCGGTCCGCCTCCGTCGTGCTGCTGCCCTACGACTCCACGGAACAGGTCACCTCGGGTGTGCTCATCGAAGCCGTTGCCGCCCAACGTCCGGTGGTCGCCACTCGCTTCCCGCACGCCGTTGAACTGCTCGCCGGCGGCGCCGGAATCCTTGTCCCGCAGCGCGATCCGGCCGCGATCGCCGAGGCGCTGCAGGCCGTGCTGACCGAGGAGGGGCTGGCCGCGACGATGAGCCGGGCCGCCGCGGCGCAAACCGCGGAACTGCTGTGGCCGGCCGTCGCGCAACGGTACCGGGATCTCGCCACGGATCTGATCCAGGCCGAGATCGCGGCGTGACCACCGCGCTGACCACCCAATCACCGCCCAGCCGGTCCGACCTCCAGCACCTGAGCCGGTTGACCGATTCCCGAGGTCTTTTCGAGCACGCCCTGTTGGACGTCCCGAGGCCCGAGCACGGTTATTGCGTCGACGACGTCGCGCGGGCACTGATCGTGGTCTGCCGGGCGGAGATCGCCGACACCGAGGTTCTCGATCTGTGCCGGCTCTATCTGAATTTCACCCTCTCGGCGATCCAGCCGGACGGGTGGTGCCACAACAGGATGGACGCCGCCGGTCGCTGGACGGACACCCCCGGCACCGGCGACTGGTGGGGCAGGGCGCTGTGGGCTCTGGGCGTCGCCGCCGTGCACGCGCCGACCGCGCTGCTCCGGCGTCAGGCACTGCAGGGATTTCGCCTGGCCGCGCGGGCCAGATCCGTTGACTTGCGGGCGATGACCTTCGCCGCGCTGGGTGCCGGCGAGTTGCTGCTCCACGATTCCGGGCAGACCGCGGCCCGCGCACTGCTGCAGGACGTGCGGCCACTGCTGGTGCGCGCAGGCTCGGTGACCGACGATCCCGATTGGCGCTGGATCGAATCCCGACTGCGGTACGGCAACGGATCGGTCGTCGAAGCTGTGCTGTTGATCGGCGCCGCCATGCCGGACAGCGCCGCCGCGACTCGCGGCCTTGAGCTGCTCGACTTCCTGGTCGGCATCGAGGTCACCGCCGGGCGCTACTCGGTCACTCCGGTCGGCGGCCGGGGACCGAACGACGTCGGTCCGGCCTTCGACCAGCAACCGATCGAGGTCGCGGCGCTCGCCGACGCCTGTGCCCGGGCGTGGGAGATCACCGGTGATCCGCGCTGGCGCGACGAGGTGGCCCGCGCCTGGGCGTGGTTCGAGGGCCACAACGACGGCGACGTGTTGATGTTCGACCCGATGACGGGCGCGGGTTACGACGGCCTGCATTCCGACCGACGCAACCTCAACCAGGGCGCGGAGTCCACATTGGCCATGCTGTCCACTGCTCAACACGCCCATCGGCTGTTCTCCGGCGGCGTAGCGTGGGCGGACGGGGCGTAGCGGAAGGGAGTTGCCGGTGCCGGACTCGATGAACCGGATCACGCTGCACGGCTACGACCTGTCCTACGTCGACCTCGGTCAAGGCCCCGCCGTGGTGTTCGTGCACGGCCTGATGAGTTCGCACCGCACCTGGGGCACCCAGCCCGAGCGGCTCGCCCGGCGGCACCGGGTGGTGGCCCCCGACCTGTACGGGCATGGCGAGTCGGACAAGCCGGTCGGCGACTACTCACTGGGCGCGCACGCGGCAACGCTTCGCGACCTGTTGGACGCCCTCGACATTCGCAGCGCCACCCTGGTCGGTCATTCCCTCGGCGGCGGCATCGCCATGCAGTTCGCCTACCTGTTCCCGGACCGGGTGAACGGCATCGTGCTGGTCAGCAGCGGCGGTCTCGGCCCGGAGCTGCACCCGTTGCTTCGCGCCGCGACGTTGCCCGGCAGCGAACTCGTGCTGCCGGTGCTGGCGTCGGGGTGGGTGCACCTCGTCGGCGACACCGCGCTGAAGATCTGGTCCATGACGGGGTTACCGGGGATCAGCCCGAGTTCGTCCCAGGCCTGGCAGAGCCTGACCAGCCTCGCCGACGGGGACACCAGGCGGGCGTTCCTGGCCACCAGCCGCTCCGTGATCGACATGCACGGCCAGACGGTGAGTGCCAGGAACCGGCTGGGCGGGATCGCCGGGCTGCCCACCCTGCTGCTGTGGGGCGGCAGCGACAAGATGATCCCGTCCTCGCACGTCGAGGCGGCCCGCGAGGAACTGCCCGCCAGTCGGGTGGAGATCTTCGACCGCGCCGGGCACTTCCCGCACCTGGACGAACCCGACCGATTCGCGCGTGTGCTCGAAGAATTCATGCTGAGCGGGGCCCAGGCGCCGGCTGACACGGCTGCGCCCGTGGAGGAGCGCTCGGCTTCTGCGTCGTAACCTTTCGGTGCCGGGTCGCCTGCCGGGTCACAACGACCCGATCGGAGCCAGAGCGGTCGAATCCGACGGGCACACCCATCGTGCGACGCCGTTGCGGTTGAGCGCGGCGAGCGGATGGCTGTCGGGGTGAACGGGACACGGCGGCCAGTTCGTCGCCGACCGGCTCCAGAGCTCCTCGATCGCCCATTCCTGCACCTTGTCCGCGACGGACGCGATGCGATCGCACTCGGCGGCGGCCAATCTGACTGTGATGCCGAAGCCGCCGCCATCCGGGCCGCGGAGCATCGCCGACGCGTATTCCGGGTCGTCGACCCAGTCTTCGTCGTCGACCATCGGCAGCGGCCCGCCCGTCGCCCGGAGGTCCGCCATCACCGGGGCCAGCGCCGCACTCAAGAGTCCGTGCATCACACCAGCATCCCAGCCGCGGTAGTCACGCTGTTGGCATTGGGTGCCGGCACGGATGGCGGCGCTTGCGTCGGCGCGCACGATTGGGCCGACTCGGACGCCGACAGCGCAGTGAACGAGCCGGGACCGAAGTCTCATCCGGGATTCGTTTTGTCAGTGGACCTTTCGACTTCCAGGTGCGCCTCGATCCGATCCGCGAACGACCGTCGGGTCAGGGACGCGTCGAGGTCCACGACCACCTGGCGCAGTGGATACGGAATTTCGGATTCGAGTTCGGCGATCGCCCGTTCCGTGGACGCCCACTCCGCGCGCAGCGGGGGAACCAGTTCACGCCCGGACGGGCCAGCGCAGACAACGCGCCAGCATCCTGTCAGTGATCGGATGACAGAGGTTGCGGGTTCTCACCGGTGATGAGCAACGACCAGGTCAACGGCCCAACGATGCCGTCGACCGGGAAGCCGAACACATGGGGAGCGATAGCCTCTTGGAAGCCCTGCACCCACCGCTCGGTTCGTGGGCCGAAGACCCCGTCAACAGCGAGAACCGGTGTTGAGGCACCTTCTTCCTTGGATGCCCGGGATGTCCTTCTCGCAGCAGTCGGTGAAAGGTCCGTTGGCTACGTCATCCCCGGTGTGGATGTTTGGCGGCGGAGCAGGGCCCCCGTCGGCGCACCACCAGCGTTCCACGGTGGTGCAGTCCTACGACCGATCGCCGATCTGCACGCTGGCGCTCGCCGACCCTCTCGGGCATCCTGTGTCGGATGCGCGGATTGCGGAGATCGACAGGATCGGGCGGACCCGCGCGTAGGAACGCCGGGTGTTCCTTGTGCGTGACCTCGGATTCGCCGAGCGCACGGATGCCCGACGGATTTCCTTCGACGAGTCCCTCGAATTCGAGCGCGTGCACATCACCACCTACCGGTCGCTGTGGACCGACCTGGTGGACGTCCCGCGCGGGGGAGTGGAACGCCGCGCCGATCTCGTCGAAGCGGCTGTCGCGTCATCGGTGTGAGTAACTTGTTGCGTCCTGCAGACGTGCTCGCCATAGCGCGCGAGTTGCAGGACGCAACGGGGAGGACGGGTCCGCACGGGCGGCCCAGAGGTCACAGGTGCAGTTTGTGGCTGGCCTCGATGGAGCGGGAGACGTCAGCAGCCCACGCCCGGATTTGGTCCCAGTCCCGCAGGTCACGCCGCACACCCTCGGTGTCGGGCGGGTCGACGCCACCGAACACCGTGCTCGCGATCGGCTGCAGCCACGCGCGTTTGGCCAGCGCGCGGTCCAGCTGGAACCGTGCCCGCCGCCAGGCCTCCGGGCTGCCGCTGCGTGCTCCCATCCCGAACACCCAGACCGGCACTCGGCCCAGTTCCTCGCGGTGCCGTTTGAGGAACCGGTGGGCGTCGCGGTGCCAGCGCCCGGAGTAGAGCGGCGCACCGAGCATCACCAGGTCGTAGCCCTCGATGCGCTCGCGCACCCACTTGGCGGGGCACAGCTCGAGGTCCGCGCCGTCCTCTTGCAGGACAGTCCCGATGAACTCGGCAACTTCCTGGGTGGATCCGTGCTTCGTTGCATAGGCGACCAGGATGTGGGTCATGGTGCCCCCTTCCTAGGTCATGGTGGCGCTCGCAAAAAGCGTGTTCATAGGGCCGTAAGTCCCAAACCAGGCGGGTTGGGCGTGACGCTGGGCACCCCGGGTGGTACGTCGGGGCGTGATCGGGACGGGGCATTACCGTGACCGTCGACACCCGACATGGCGGCGGCACCGCCCGAGCACACAAGAAACTCGACCGATCGGAGGACGCGTCCGGTGAGCAGTCCAGCCTTGGACACCTATCTCGAGGGAGCCGATCCTGCGGCGACAAAGCTGCTGACCAGCCTCGACGAATCCATCCGAGCCGCCTGCCCGGACTTGGATGTGGCGATCAAGTACGGGATCCTGATGTACGGGTTGCGAGGCGACTGGCGCACCTGGGTCTGCGCGCTGCAGGCGACCAAGAAGGGCGTGAGCCTGAAGTTCCTGTACGGCGTGCTGCTGGATGATCCGCTCCGTGTGCTGCGATCCGGCAGTTCCGTGCTGATGAGCTGGGACTTCGGGACGGCCGAGGTGTTCGACTCGGCGTCTGTCCGTCAGTACGTCGCCGAGGCGGTGGCCAAGTACGACCAGTACAAGGCGACAGCACCGCAGGTGCTCGAGGCGAGCCGCGCGGCCTCGAAGGCGCGCAAGGCCCGGTAGGTCCCGACGCCGGAGCAACAGGCCGGGCCCGTCAACCAGCGCAAGGGTGCTGATCTTGCTCTGCCGCCCGCTGCTGTTGTAGGTGTAGCTGGTGATGTGCCCGCCCGGGTCGGTGGTCCGGATCAGGTGCCCGGCGGTGTCGTAGTCATACGCCTCCTGCCGCCCGGCGGGGTCCACGAATGGCTGAGCCGCCCGTTCGCGTAGGCGAAGGTGGTGACCCGGCCGGCGGCGTCGGTGATCGATGCCAACCGGTCAATGGCATACAGGAACGTCAGACCGACACCGTTGCGGTCCTTGTCCGCCGTCAGATACCCACCGGCGGTGAAGGACAATTTCTCCCCGGTCTTGCGGTAGGTCAGGGTGAAGGTGCCGTTGCTGTTCTTCACCAGGTCGGCGTTGATCCCCGGCGGGGCGGTGAAGGTGCTGGTGCCGGGGAACGCCGCGGTGAACCCGGACGGCCCGACGAACGTCACCGACGAGGCCCCCACCCGCAACCCGACGTCCCGCCCGGTGGACAGCACAGAGTTCACCGCGAAGGTGCCGGTGCCGGTGGCCCGGCTGTTGTAGAACCGGTCCAACCGGACGCTCAGGCCCGGCGCGTTGATCTTCAGGTCCGGGCCGTGTACGACCAGGTTCCCGTTGGCCAGGTTCACCTGCGCCTGCAGGTTGTCGATCTGGTTCAGCCCGAACGTTTCCAGCCCGTAGAACCCCAGCACCCCCGGGCCTGCACCGGATGCTCCCGCGCCCGCCGACAACGGCGATACGCCCAGCGAGCCCTGCGCGGCGGCCGCCGACGCCGGATCGGGACCCGTTGCCGGGCAACGGGTTCAGGGCAACATCCACCCGCGAATCGGACACAGTGGACATCCCCTCGATGCGGCACCGGGATCGTCCGGGCCCCCGCGCGAACCCCCGAACGGGAATGCGTGAGCGCAGCTTCCACCCGCGGCCGAGGCCGCGCAACGCTTCCCGCGAAATCGGGAGTCGACAACCACCCACGTGGCGCAATTACCGGCGAGAAAGGTTTGACCCGTCAGAAGGAGGGGTATTGACCTCTGTTGCGGTCAATCAAGGCTTCAGGGACGGACCTCGTAGACGAGGTTGAACGGCGTCTCGGCCACCTGCCGGAACCGGGTGAAGCCGGCGTCGGTGACCACCTGCCGCACACCCGCCGCGCCGGCCTGCGCGCCCAGGGTGTAGCCGCCGGGCTGCGACAGCGCGTTCGGTACACAGAGGAACGTCGAGAACGAGTAGTAGACCCGGCCGACGGGATTCAGGTTGTCCGCCGCGGTGTCGTGCGCGAAGGGTTCCACCACCATCCAAGTGCCGTCCGAGTCCAGCGACTCGCGTATGTGCCGGGCGGCGCCGACCGGATCACCCATGTCGTGCAGGCAGTCGAAGGTGGTGACCAGGTCGTACCCGGTGCCGCTGAACGTCTGCGCCGAGGCAACCTCGAACGCGATCCGCTCCCCGACGCCGGCCTCCGCCGCCCGCTTGCGCGCACCGTCGATCGACCCCTGATGGTAATCGGAGGCCACGAAGGTGGAATTGCCGAACTCCTGAGCCATCAGGATAGTGGATGCGCCCATGCCGCAACCGATGTCGGCGACCCGCCCACCGGCGCGGAGCTTGTCGGTCACCCCGTCGAGCGCGGGCAGCCAACTGCTGGTCAGGTTTCCGACGTACCCGGGGCGGAAGAACCGTTCGCACCCGATGATCACGTCGGGATCCTGCTCGTGCCAGCCGATGCCGCCGCCGGTCCGGAAGGCTTCCGTCACCGCCGGCTCCGCTCGCAGCGTGCCCAGCGCGAGCTGGAAGGCGCCCGGCAGGTAGAGCGGGCCGTTCGGGTCGGTCAACGCGAACGCCTGCTCCTCGGTGAGCGAATAGGTGTCCGTCGCCGGGTCGTACATCACGTAACCGCCGGCAGCCTGCCCGCGGAGCCACTCGGTGACGTACCGGGTGTCGGTCTCGGTGCGTCGCGCCAGTTCATGAGCCGTCGCCTCACCTTCGGCGAGTGCGCGGTACAGCCCGAGGCGATCGCCGACGACGACGCTGCCGGCGGCGATGGTCGCTCCGAGGTCTCCCACGAAGTGCCCCACGAATGCCATCAGTTTGTCCTGGTCCACGGCCATGGTGTCCTCCAATGTCGGTGCTGCCGGCTGGATCAGCCGGATCGTCGTTGACCGCCCGATTCTGTTCACCGACCTTGCAGTCCCGTTGCAATGGCGGTGCAATGGGTCGCGGCACCCTGGGGGACGTCAGTCGACTGGAGGTCCGCATGCGCGCACGGCAACCCGACAGCCAGGGACTCGTCGACCGCGACGGAGTCAAGATCGGCTACGAGGTGTTCGGCGGTGGCGAGCCGACCGTCATGCTGATGCCACCGTGGGCGATCATCAACTCACTGCACTGGAAAGCCCAGGTTCCCGTGCTGGCAAGGCATTTCCGGGTGATCACCTGTGACGAGCGGGGCAACGGCCGCAGCGACCGGCCGGTCGGCCCGGCCGCCTACGCGTACCGCGAGATCGTCGATGACGTCATCGCGGTGCTCGACGCGACCGGGACCGATGCGGCGGTGTGCGTGGGTATCTCCAGGAGCTGCGGCCACCTGCTCGGGTTGGCGGCGCATCACCCGGAGAGGGTGGCCGGGGCGGTGTTCATCAGCCCGGCCATCGGGATGGGGGAGAAATTGCCCGGCCGCGGGAGCTTCAGCTTCCACGACCGGCTCGACACCGACGAGGGCTGGGCAAAGTACAACCGCCATTCTTGGGTGCGCGACTGGCTCGGTTTCCTGGAATTCTTCATGGGCGAGATGTTTCCCGAGCCGCATTCCACCAAACCCATCGAGGACGCCATCGGCTGGGGGATGGAGACGACGCCGGAGACGATCGTGGACAACGAGTTGGGCCCATTTCTGAGCGAATCCCCGCGGGAATTGGCGGGCCGGGTGCACTGCCCGTCCCTGGTGGTGCACGGCAGCCGCGATCGACTGATCAGCGTGTCGGCGGGGGAGCGCCTGGCGGGCGCGCTCGGCTGCGAGTTCGTCATGTTCGACGGCTCCGGGCACGCGCCCAACGTCCGTGACCCGGTGCGGTTCAACCTGCTGCTGCGGGACTTCGTGAACCGGGTGCACCCTAAGCCAGCACAGACGCCGCCGGCCCGGAAGTGGACAAGGGCGCGCTCACGCAGCCGGCGGGCGCTGTACCTGTCCTCACCGATCGGTCTGGGACATGCGTTGCGCGACATCGCCATCGCCGGCGAGCTGCGCACCCTGCGGCCGGATCTGACGATCGACTGGCTCACCCAGCACCCGGTCACCGCGACGCTGAACAAGCGTGGGGAGTCGATCCATCCGGCGTCGGCCCTGCTGGTCAACGAATCCGCTCACCTGGAAAGCGAATCCAGCGGCCACGATCTGCATTGTTTCCAGGCTTTCCGGCGGATGGACGAGATCCTGGTCGCGAACTTCCACGTGCTGCAGGACGTGGTCGATGCGGGCGATTACGACCTGGTGGTCGGCGACGAGGCCTGGGAAGCGGACCACTTCTGGCACGACAATCCGGAGTTGAAGCGAACGGCGTTCGCCTGGCTCACCGACTTCGTCGGCTGGTTGCCGATGCCGGCCGGCGGAGAGCGGGAGGCGTTCCTCACCGCCGACTACAACGCCGAGATGATCGAGCAGGTCGAGCGATACCCCAGGGTCAGGGACCGCGCGATCTTCGTCGGCAACCCGGAGGACATCGTTCCCGACACCTTCGGGCGCGGGCTGCCGACGATCCGCGAATGGACCCGCGAACACTACGAGTTCGCCGGTTACATCACCGGTTTCGATCAGACCGGCCTCGCCGACCGACGACGAGTGCGGGAGCAACTCGGCTATCTGCCGGGCGAACCGGTGTGTGTGGTGACGGTCGGCGGATCGGCGGTGGGAGCGCCGTTGCTGCGCCGGGTGATCGCCGCATACCCACTGGCCCAGGAGCTGGTGGCGGGCCTGCGGATGGTGGTGGTGACCGGACCCCGCATCGACCCGGCCTCCTTCCCCAGCTACCCGGGATTGGAGATACGGGGATATGTCGACGACCTGTACCGGCAGCTGGCCGCCTGTGACCTCGCGGTGGTACAGGGCGGACTGACCACGTGCATGGAACTGACCGCGCTGCGGCGACCGTTCCTGTATTTCCCGCTCCGCCACCATTTCGAGCAGAATTATCACGTCCGGCACCGGCTCGACCGCTACCGCNCCGGACGGTGCATGGATTACTACGCCAGCGATCCCGAGACCATCGCCGAGGCGATCGCGTGCGAGATCGGCCGGCAGGTCGACTACCTGCCGGTGGAGACCGACGGCGCGCAGCGGGCCGCCGGACTGATCGCCTCGCTGATCTGAACAGGCACAAGATTTCTCATCCGGTGGACAGCCGGGGGAGCCGCTCGTGAGCGCGGCGGGCTATCCCCGGCATTCCGTGGTGTTCGGCGAGAGTTGCTGCCCGGGAGAGGGTCTCGTAACCCGCGGATTGGTCTCCGGCGATCAGCTCGCTCTCGCCGGCAACCAGCAGGCCCTGCGCCAGCACCGGGATCCACTGCTGCCGCTCGGCAGCGACGACCAACGGTGCGATCCTGTCCGCCGCCAGCTCGGGGTGACCGGCGGCCAACCAGGCCCGTGCAACCCCCAGGTACGCATCGGACCCGAGCAGCCACGCACCGCCCGCGGGAGCGTCGATGGCCGTCAGCAGCCGATCCGCCTCGGCCAGCGCGTCGGCGGAGCCGGTCGCCTCGGCCAGCGCCGCCAGGTAGCGCAGCCGGTACGCCTCCGTCTGACTCTCGGCACCGCCGAACGGCACGTCGCGCAGCACCGCCACCGCCTGCTCGCGGTCGCCCATCTCCATCAGCGTGGTCGACAGCATCGCGGCCGCGGTGGTGATGAACCAGGCATGCAGCGCCGAGGCTTCCTGGTCGATCGCGCGCCGACCGTGGCCGAGGGCGTCGGGGTAGTGCCCCTGCAGCCGGGCCAGCCAGCCAAGGTGCGCGGTGAGCCAGCTCTCGTAACCGACATATCCACTGCGTCGGTTCAACGCCAGCGCGGCCTCGACCTGGGCGACCGCAGCGGTCCAATCGGCCGCGGCCACGAACGGGAAGGACGACTCGAACACGGTCCACTGCAGCCGCCAGAGGTCACCCTGACGTCGCAACAGGGGTTCCAGTTCGGACAGGATCGTCGCGAGCTCCGGCAGCATGCCCAGGTACGCAAACCCCGTCTTCGTGCCGTCCAGGGCCTTGGCCAGGGCCATCGCATCGCCGGCGCCGCGGGCCACCACAACAGCCTTGGCGGCGGCGTCCAGGCTTTCGGTGAACCGCAGACGGTTGCTCAGCACCACGGCCATCCGGGCAAGGAAATCGGCCTGCATTCCACGATCACCGAGGGATTCGGCCAACCGCAGCCCCGACTCCAGCCGCTCGAGCGAAGAAATCGGCACGGTATTCGGCAAGGAATTCAGCAAGGGGGGCCCGGAGCCGCCGACCATCGCAACGGCGGCGTCGCCGCCCAGTTCCCGCAGCGCCAGCATTTCCAGGCGAAGGTCGCCGCAGGACCGGGCTAGTTCGGCGCCCTTCTCCTGATCGGCGACAGCGTCCCCGTATCGGGCCAGCGCTTCCCGTACCCGTCCGCGGGCCAGGTGCGCCCGACCCAGGACTTCTGGCTCGCCGACCGCGGACGCGGCCCCGATGGCACGATCGAGCAGCCGCTCGGCATCGGCGGCCGCAAACCGGTGCATCGCCTGATCGGCGGCGCGCAGCCAGCCCCGGGCGGCTCGCGACCAATCGGCGATCGCGGCCGCATGCTCGGCCATCGCTTCCGGCGTCTCGCCGAGCAGGTCGGCCGCTCGGGCGTGATAGGCCAGGCGGGTCGGCAGCGGGGTGCTGGCGTAGAGCACCTCGCGGACCAGGTCGTGGACGAACTCATACGCCCGTTCCGCGACGACCACCAGCCTGGTCCGGAGCAGGTCCTCGCATCGTCGGACGGCCTCGGCCGTGGACAGGTCGAGCAGTCTGCCGATCGTGGCCGGCTCGAAGGACGTGCCGAGAACAGCGGCGGCGCGCAGGATCCGCTCGGATTCCGGGCCCGTACGACGCACCCGGGAAAGGACGGCCTCTTGCAGGCTGGCCGGCAACTGCTCGCCGACCGTAAGTCCGCGCAGCATTTCTGCTGCATACAACGGGTGACCTGCGCTGCGCCGGGCGACGACCTGCGCCTGCTCGGCATGACCGGCGGCCACCGCCAACTGCAGCACGGCCTCCATGGACAGCGGCCCGATCTCGACGGTCCTGCCGACGTCGGCGAGGTCAGCAAGAACCCGCTGGCCTTCCTCGGTCCGGACCGCCACGGTGATCAGCAGTCGGGTNTCCGTCAGCTGGCGCCCGACGTAGTGCAGCAACTCGATGACGGCCAGGCCGGTGTGGTGCAGGTCGTCGATCAGCAGCAGCACCGGGTGACGGAGCGCCAGCCGCCGCAGGAAGATCGTCACCGCGTCGTAGGCGCGGCGCCGTTCGGTGTCCGGATCTCCGCGCTCGGCCGGGACCGCGCCCAGCACGGCACCGACTTCCGGCACCAGCCCCGCCAGTACCCCGGCCCGTTCGCCGACCACGTCGCGCAGGTCGCGTGGTGCCATCCGATCCACCTGGCTGCCGATCGCCTCGACCACCGGCTGCAGGAACATCGAGCGTTCCGTTTCGTAGCACCGGGCGCGAAGCACCACCCCTCCGGTGGACGCGGCCAACGTCGCCAGCTCGTCGATCAGCCGGGTCTTGCCGATGCCCGCTTCGCCGGTCAGGATGATCAATCCCGGGTGCCCTGCGGCTGCCTCGGCCCATGCCTGCGTGAGCCTGCCGAACTCGACATTCCTTCCCACCAAAGATATGTCGCTGCCGTGAGACCCCCGCCGCGCAGAGGACGGTGGGTTGACCGTTGTGCTGCCGCGTTCCTGCAGGATCGCCAGATGGATCGCCCTGGTCTCCGGCGCCGGCGGGCTGCCGAGTTCCGCATCGAGCACCGCCCGCAAGCGCTGGTAGGCCGCGAGCGCGGCGGCAGGCTCGCCCTCGCGGTGCAGTGCGCGCATGAGCGCCCGGCACGCGGATTCGTCGAGCGCATCGACGTACAGTGCCTTCTCCGCAACCTCCCGCGCCGCAGCGAACTCGCCCACCTCGAGAGCCGCTTCGGCGTAGATCAGCCGAATGCTCCGTACCAGCCTGGCCAACTGCAGCCGTGGCTGGTACGCCCACTCCGCGTCGGGTTCGTTCTCCAGCAAGTCACCGGTCCCCGTCAGTTCGAGCGCCTGGCCGGCAGCGGCCATCGATATCGCGGGCGTGGTCNGCACCGTGTCCTGAGCGCGGGTCGCCAGTTCCTCGGCGGCGTCGACGTCCACCCATATCGCGGCGCCGTCACCCAGCCGGTAACTACCGCGCGCACCGCGGATGACCGATGTGCCGAGCGCACGACGAAGCCGGCTGACCAGCGTCGCCACGTTCTCGGCNGCCCGCGGGGGCGGTTCCCTTTCCCACAAGGCGCCGACGATGCGGTCCGTCGACACGCTGTGCCCACGATGGACGACGAGCAGCGCGAGCAGTCGGCGTGCCTTTGCGCTACCGACCTGACGGTCTTCGACCGCTCGGCCATCGACGGCCACCGCGAAACGGCCGATCACCCTGAAGGCCACCCCGGCCCCGCCCGCGGGGCCGGTCCACGGCCAGCTGCCAGCATCGGCCACCGGTCTTCGCCCTTCCGTCCCCTGGTGCCACAAGTTACCGCGCGCCTGCGACGGTGTCGTGCAGCGACGGGGGGAATGGGCGGAATGTCATGGTTGGCCAAATCGATTCCGAACCATTGCCAGCATCACTTTCGGAGAGGAAAGTGGTGATTCCCACCACTTGATTCCTGCACCGAAACCGATGGCGCGACGCTGCGCGAAGGGAGCGTGAGGAGTGTACGCGCGTTCAACAACGTTTCAGGCGCGGCCGGAATCCGTCGATCCCGGGATGAGGCTTTTCCGGGACGACGTGATGGCGCCGCTGCAGTCGATGCGCGGCTGNGTCGGGGTGTCGATGATCGCGGAGCGGCGGTCTTCCCGCTGCATCGCGACAACGGCCTGGCGCACCNTGGAGGACATGCACGCCAGTGTGGCGGCGATTCGGCCGATGCGCGAACGGGTGGCGAAGGCCCTCGGCGGGTTCGCCGAGGTCGAGGAATGGGACATCGCGGCCGTCCATCGTGAACGTCATGCCAGCGAGGAATCCTGCATGCGGGTGACGTGGTTGCGGGTGGATTCCGGTCAGGCCGCGACCGTGGTGAACGCTTTCACGTTCGCAGCGCTACCGGCGATGACGAGTCGTCGGAGCTTTTGCGGTGCAAGTCTGCTGATGCACCGCGAGTGGGGCCGTGCGGTGGTCTCGGTCAGCTATCGCGATCACGAGGCGATGGAGGGCAACCACGGGCTGGTGGGGTTGGTGTCCTCCGACGGAACGTCGGAGGCAGGAATCGGGATCATCGAGGTCCGCGAGTTCGACGTGGTCATGGCGCACCTGCATGTACCGGAGTCGGCCTGACGGTAGAAACTCCGAGGCCCTTCAGTCCGCGCGTTGGTCGTGCCTGTTCAGTGCCGTGCTGAGCGCGTGTCAGGGGGTGCCGCCGACCATCGGAGGCACCCGACCCGCCGCCGCGATGACCGAGTCGGCTACGGCCAGTAGTGACGTTCGGCGTTTCATCGCATTCGCCTGCAACCACCGGTAGGCCTCGGAGTGGGTCATTCGATGCGCGCTCACCAGCAGGCCGGTCGCCGTGTCGATCACCCGGCGTACATCCCGACGATCAGTGTTGACTCTCATCGGGTTGAGTCCCATCGGGTTGAGTCCCATCGGGTTGACTCTCATCGGGTTGAGTCTCATCGGGTTGAGTCTCATCGGGTTGACTCTCATCGGGTCGGCTTTCATCGGTCACTCACCCGACCAGCCCTCGACACCGATGACGGCGCATGATTGCGCCTCCCTTCGAGGTATTCACTCTCGGTGATCCGACCGGTTTCCCGGGCGATGAGGTTGGCGACCTCCTCACGGGACGGTCGCCATCCCTCGTAGTACCCCACCGAAAGGCGGTGAATCAGGCCGCGGCGGGGACCGTCGTCCAATGTCGCCAAGAGGTCTTCGTAGCGGTCGGCAATACTGCCGGGCCGCGCCGGCTCGGCGCGGTTCGCAGCATGAGTGCTCAAAATGGGTCCCTCTCTGGGGTCGCCTGAGATCTGTTGACCGTCAACGATTTTCGGCAGTGTGTTAGTCCGCCGGGTGGATTGCGGGCAGCGGTTGGCAGGCCGGGAATTCTGGGCGGCGAGAGGGCTCTCGTCCGGGGCCACGGCCAAGCGGCGGCAGCACCGGCCCCAGATCGGCTGTCGGGATCAGCGCCCCTGACGTAACCGTGAAATCGGGAACATGTCAAGGGACCGCCGCAGCATGGAACGGACCATCGCCCGCCGGACAGGAGCGCCGGGCAGCATCTATGACGGAGCGAGGCCGCCGGACACCGGGCTCTTGGTGACCCCATGGTGACCCCACGCCAACCGGCTTCGTGCTATCTCCGACCCTCTCGTTCGGCGCGCGCACGCGGGTGCTCCAGCATGATGTCGATCGTGCGGTACCAGCTGCGGGCCCGCTCCAGGAGATCGCCGGGATTGGTAGCCACCGGCTCCGACCCCACCGCCGAACCCACCGCGATCGGCACGTGCGGGTGGACGGTGGCCAGCAAACCCGCGACAATACTGTCGGTGGCCGCGTCGAGATCGGTTGCCAGCAAACGCAAGTAGCCCAGGTGATTGCCCGCAATCCATCACCAGGGATTCGATCTCGAAGGCCGTCTGCGCGGTGGACACGTTGATCATCAATCCGCCGCCGACCCGCCGGACGATGTCCAATGCGTCGGCGAGGGTGGCCACCGAGGTGTTGGGCTGTGGCACCAGCAGCGGGATCAACTGGTACGCATCGCAATCCCGCACGAGCCGGCCGAACAGGTCCGCGACGTCCGTCAACAGTTGCTCGGACGGCACCGCGGCCGCGGTGACGAAATGCGCGCCCAGCCGGGTGCCCAGATCCAGCACGCCGCGGTAGGACTCGGGGGTCGCGACCGCGTCGGGGAGATGGCCGAGCTCCACCCGCCCAATGTCCAGCACCGACACCCGGCTGGCCAGCAGGTGGTCGACCATGCGCACCAGTTCCTCCGCACCGGCGCCCTTGGACCACCACCGTTCCGCTCCGGGGCCGTGCGCGACCTTGAGGCCGACGGAGTCGAATCCAGACTGCTGGGCGACGGTGATGAGTTCCGTCGGCTCGAGATCGGCGGCCACGGACTCGTGGATGGCTAGCCTGTTCATGGCCACAGTCTGGCCGAACCCGGGCCGCCGGGCGGGAGCCGGGGCGGTGCTGACTGGTGGAGCACCCGTCAGTTGGTGACCTGGCGGCGGTTCTCGTCGACCCGAGTGGTCACCCTCTCGCGATCGAGGTGCTCCAGCAATGGGATGACCACCCTGCGGGTGCTGCCCAGTGCGATGCGTGCCTGGCTGGTGGTGAACGGCTGCGGCAATCGGCCGAGGATTTGCAGAGCCCGCGCCGGCGCATCCGGCAGCAGCACGATGTCGGCCTCCAGCCGGATCAGCCGACCCACCGCGACAGCGACCGCCAGGTCCCGCCCGGTGAGCCCCAGCCGCGCCAGTTCGCCACGCTCGGGCGCCGCGAAAGGGTTTGCCCGCAAGGCGGTTTCGATTTCCTGGAGCGCGGGTCCCGCGGCGCCCATGCCGGGTGATCGGCCCGGCCGACGGATTCCGCCGCGGGCGAGATGCAGGCCCATCGCGGCGGCCAGTGCGGCCACGAGATCGGGGTCGGGGAGCTGCAGCGCGGCAGCGGCCGACGCCATCGGCAGGACCGGGTCCTGGCTGTGCGTCGATGCGTGGGCGTCCACCGCACCGGCCAACTGGGTGGCCCAGCGATCCCACGTAGCCGGCTCGACCAGCCAGTCGCCGGCCTGCCGGACGCCGGCCAGGTCGCCCATCGGGAGCCCCCAGGCCTCGGCGGCACTGCACCGGATCGCGCCCCGCCAGCGGAGCTGATCCCGCACTCCCGGCACCGGCAATGCGGACCGCAAGGCGTCGGCTCGGACGATCGCCGCACCCCGCCGGCGCAACGGGACCGGATCGACATCCAGGACGACCGCGCCCATCGGCAGGTGCCATCGGGTGTGGTCGGACAGGATGACGCGGTCACCCACCTGCAGCGGGAGCGCCCGGGTGAGCCGCAACCTCGCGATGTCACCGGCCAACGGCCGGACGTGGACGGGCGCCGCCGCGGTGCCGATGTACATCGTCAGCTCACTCGGTAGGTCCGCGGCCATCTCCGGGTTGAGCGCGTCGCCCGCCGGTCCGAGCAGTGCGGGGACCAGCCGAACGTCGGCAGAGTCGATGTGGCACCAGCGATCCGGTGTCAGCAGGGCGTCGCCACGTCCGACGTCCTGCTTCGGCACGGACCGCAGATTGACCGCAACTCTGGCGACCGCCGACACCGCCCGATGGTCCTCGCCGAGCATCTGCAGCCCGCGGACGGCCACCCTTTCGCCGCGCAATTCCAGCTGGTCACCCACCCGGATCGTGCCGGCACCCAGGGTTCCGGTGACGACCGTGCCCGCGCCCCTGATGGTGAACGCCCGGTCCACCCAGAGCCGGACCCGCTCACCGACGTCCGGCGCCGGGAGGCCGGCGACCAACCTGTCCAGCGCGGCGCGCAGGTCGTTCAGCCCGGCACCGTTGGCACCGGACACCACGACAGTTTCGGCAGCGGCGATAGTGCTGCCCGCCAGTTCGCGGCGGGACTGCTCGACGGTCGCTGCCGGATCGGCGAGGTCGGACCGGGTGATCACCAGCAGCCCGTGGCGGATGCCGAGCGCGCTGGCCGAAGCGAGGTGCTCGGCGCTCTGCTCGCGCCACCCCTCGTCCGCGGCGACGACGATCATCACGGCNGGCGCNGGTCCGAGCCCGGCGAGCATGTTGCNGATGAATCGTTGGTGCCCGGGCACGTCGACGAAGGCCAGGGTCCGCCCCGACGGCAGCGACGTCCAGGCGTAGCCGAGNTCGATGGTCATGCCGCGCCGGCGNTCCTCGGCCCAGCGATCCGGTTCCATCCCGGTCAGCGCACGGACCAATGTGGACTTGCCGTGATCGACGTGACCGGCGGTGGCGATGACGTGCACGGGCTCAGCTGCCTTGCGCCGCAACGATGGCGATGGCCGCAAGGATTGCCTCGGCGACCGCGCCGTCCGACTCGGGCGACACGCAGCGGAGGTCGATCAACAGGCGATCCTTCTCGATCCGTCCGACGATCGGCGGCGTCCCNGTGCGCAACGGGCGAGCCAGCTCCGGGGAGAGCGCGATGGCCCAGCCGGGCAGCGGAACCCCGGGAGCACCGCCGCCGCCGACCGCTCCCGTGCTGGGTACCACCTCGCCGTTGGTCGCCGAGGCCAACCGNTCACAGCGAGACCGCAGGATGGTCGGGTCGTCATGCAGATACCGGTGNGTGGGTGTCGGTGGCCCGAGCAGGGTGGCCTCCAGGGCGGCGAGGGTGAGTTTGTCCACCCGAAGGGCCCGGGCCAGCGGGTGCCGACGCATCCGTTCGATCACCTCGGTGCGGCCGAGAATCAGCCCGGCCTGCGGGCCGCCCAGCAGCTTGTCGCCGCTGCAGGTGACCGCCGCCGCCCCGTCCGCGATGGCACCGGCGACGTCGGGCTCGTCGGGCAGCAACGGGTCCGCCGTCAGCAGTCCGCTGCCGACATCGACGACCACCGGGACCGGCAGCGACGCCAGCTCCCGCACGGCGACCGACGAGGTGAATCCGTCGACCCGGAAATTGCTCGGGTGGATCTTGACCGCTGCCGCGGTGTCCGGGCCGACGGAGTCGGCGTAGTCGGCGTACGTGGTCCGGTTGGTCGAGCCGACCTCGCGGATCCGCACCCCGGTGGACCGGATCAGGTCGGCCAGCCGGAAGCCGGCGCCGATCTCCACCATCTCGCCGCGGCTGATGATCACCTCGCGGCCGGCGGCCAGCGCCGTCGTCGCCAGCACCAGCGCCGCGCCGCCGTTGTTGACCACCAGCGACTGCTCGGCGCCGGGCACCGCGGCGCGCAGCGCCTGCAGGGTGGCGGTGCCCCGGCCGGCCCGCTGCCCGCCGCCCAGATCGAACTCCACATTGACATACCCGGCGGCCGCGGTGACCGCCTCCAGCGCAGCGGGCGACAACGCCGCGCGGCCCAGATTGGTATGCAGCACAACACCTGTCGCGTTGATCACCGGGACCATCGAGGTGGCGAGGGCAGGCAGCGCGGCGACCGCGGAATCCGCGACAGCCGAGGGTGGGATGTCCCCGCGACGGGCCCGATCCTGCGCGTCGGTCACCGCGGCGCGCACGATCCTGACACCCAGCCGGTCGGCCGCCGCGGTCAGCCGCGGGTCGGCCAGCACCGTGTCGGTGCGCGGCACCAGCCGGCGCGGGTCGGTCGTCATCGGCTCAGCGCTCCCCGTCGGTCCGGCACGTGCTGGCGGAGGCGGACGGGAATCGAACCCGCCAAGCCGAGATGCTCGGCTTCACCGGTTTTGAAGACCGGGAGGGCCACCAGGCGCCTGTACGCCTCCGCCGCACACCGTAGCCGGAGACCCCAATCGCAGCCCGGGCCGCGTCCAGGACCGCCTTGGGCCCGGCGCTACCGTCTGATTCATGACGTCGACCCTGTACCGGCTCACCCAGTACGCGCACGGCGGTGGATGCGCGTGCAAGATCCCGCCCGGGGAACTGGAAAGCATCGTCCAGGGCCTGGCGGGCCTGGATTCGCCCGACGTGCTGGTGGGGCTGGACACCGGGGACGACGCGGCGGTTGTCCGCATCGAGGACGGCATNGCGGTGGTCGCCACCGCGGACTTCTTCACCCCGGTTGTCGACGACGCCTATGACTGGGGCCGGATCGCNGCGGCGAACGCGTTGTCCGACGTGTACGCCATGGGCGGTCGACCGTTGGTGGCGGTCAACCTGGTCGGCTGGCCCCGTGACGTGCTGCCGATCGANCTGCTCCGCGAGGTGCTGCGCGGCGGGCTGGACGTCGCCCGGGAGGCAGGTTGTGTGGTGGGCGGCGGGCACAGCATCGATGACCCGGAACCGAAGTACGGGATGGCCGTCACCGGTGTTGCCGATCCCGATCGGCTGCTGCGCAACGACGCGGCCGAGCCGGGTCTGCCGATCAGCTTGACCAAGCCGCTCGGCGTCGGGGTGCTCAACAACCGGCACAAGGCGACCGGCGAGGTGTTCGGGCAGGCGGTCGAGTGCATGGTCGGGTTGAATCGCGCGGCGAGCGAGGCGGCGCTGGCCGCCGGTGTGCGGGCCGCCACCGACGTCACCGGGTTCGGCCTCCTCGGACACCTCTACAAGATGGCAAGGGCCTCGGGGGTGACGGCGGTGATCGACGCCGCTGCGGTGCCGTA
>JGIcombinedJ26865_1000041_pt1 | contig 23868 bp, 23 predicted proteins | sample NGESurdeep072012_7_FD_26865 | JGI IMG/M metagenome (IMG submission 26865) | reverse complement strand
ACTCTTCCGGATGATCAAGTTCCGGTCGATGCAGGTGGACGCGGAGGCGCGCCTGGACAAGCTGCGGCACGAACGTCGGGACGCCGGGAACGTGGTGCTGTTCAAGCTGAAGAACGATCCGCGGGTCACACCGGTCGGCCGCCTCCTTCGGCGGTTCAGCCTCGACGAACTGCCGCAGCTGTTCAATGTCGTCGCCGGCGACATGAGCCTGGTCGGGCCACGGCCCCCGCTGAAAAGCGAAGTCGACGGCTACCAGAACCACGAACGCCGCCGACTGCTCGTCAAACCCGGCATCACCGGTCTCTGGCAGGTGTCCGGCCGATCCGACCTGAGTTGGCACGACTCGGTCCAACTGGACATGTACTACGTGGAGAACTGGTCCATCACCGGCGACGTCGTCATCCTGTGGAAAACCGCGAAAGTCGTCCTCTCCTCCGCCGGCGCCTACTGAGGGCGGGCACGGGCATAGATGGTGCCGCGCCAACGATGCATGGAAGAATCGCGTGTTCGCCGCAGGTAACACGAAGAATTGGCCGTCCGAACGCAGCAAATCAGCGCCCAGGCGGGTTCGGTGAGCAATTCTCAACGCCATGAGGTGGCCCGGTGACTATTTCGCGGTGCCGGGCCCACCGGTCCGCCGGTCCCACCCGTGGAATTGTGAATGGTCGCCCGCATCCCACGCCTCGCGCAGCCCCGTCGTGCTCAGATCCCAATCCGGGCGGACCTCGCTGGTCGCCGCGCGCAGGTCACGCCAGAGGTCGTCGACAGACGGGCGACCCCAGAACCAGTAGCCGTTGTAGATGCTGTGAATGACCAGTCCCGGCTTGAGCACGAGCGTGTGCGGAATCATCGGGTCGTGCTCAGGGTCGGTGTACTCCTGGATGTCGAGGTCCTGCTGGATCGTCCGACCCGGGTCGGACAGGAAGGTCCAGTGGGCGCCGACCGACGCGCGGAACTCCTGCAGCGTGTGATGCTCGTCGGTCGAGATGGTGACCACCTGGGTGTAGCCCACCGCGACCTTCGACTGGAATGCCGCCAGGTCGAGGTGCTGCTGGTGCTCCTTCGGGCAGTAATGGCCGCGAGAGAGTGTGAGGATCATCGGATCTCGGCCCTGCAGCTCGCTGAGCCGGCGGACCGTGCTGGTGTGGTCGGGCAGCGCGTAGTCGGGGAACGTGCCGCCCGGGGTGATGTCGGAACGCATGTGTCAGGATCCCGAGAAGAGTTGCTGGCCGCCGTCGATGTCGTAGGTGGCTCCGGTGAGCGCCGTGTTCGTCATGATGTGCACGGCGAGCGCAGCGACATCGGCCGGCCCGACCACCCGCCGGATGGGCAGCGAGGCGCGGAGCTGGTCCCGGCGCTTGTCCAGGTCATCGCCGAGCAGCGACGCGGACAACGGAGTGTCGACGAAGCCGGGGGCGATGAGGTTGACCCGGACCGGCGCCAATTCGAGCGCCAGGTTGGCGGTCAGGGCGGGGAGCGCTGCGGTGCCCATGCCGATGATCGCCAGGCCGGGGGCCGGCCGGCGGGCACCGGTGCCGCTCACGAACAGCCCGGCGGGCACCGGTGCCGCTCACGAACAGCAGTGTGCCGCCGGGCCGCACCGAGTTGACGGCGTGCCGGGCCACGGCGATGGGCAGCCACAGATGCTCGTCGAGAGAGCGGCGCGCCTGCTCGATGTCGATGTCGGCCAGCAGCGCGTAGTACGGCCGGCCGGCGGTGACCATCACATGGTCGATCGGGGTGGGCAGTTCCTCGAGGAAACGATCGAGAGCGTCCTGATCGGTGGCGTCGAAGGCCACACTGCGCAGCGCGCCGACTTCGGCCGCGGCCCGATCGAGGCGGTCGGGATTGCGGCCGGTCAGAATGACGTCGGCGCCCTCGGTGCGGGCGAGCCGAGCCGTCTCGAGCCCGATGCCGGCGCTGCCGCCGATCACCACGACTGTCTGCCCGGCGAGCTCCGGTTCGCGGTGGGTGGCTGGGACGGCGTACGTGGTGCTCACGAATCCTCCAGGGGTTGCTGCTGTCGCGGCACAGTCGGCACAGCCGTCAAAGGCCGGTGCAGAACCGTGACGGCTGTGCCTACTGAGCCGGGAGTGTGGGTTCAGTGCGCGTTCGCGTGGACCGGTTGGCGGTCCGCCCTGATCTCGCTGCGCAGCGACTTGAGCGCGCTGACGAAGATCTCCGAGAAGGTGGGGAACGGTTGGATGACGTCGCGCAGCACATCCAGTGGCACCCGGGCGCGGATGGCCAGCGTGGCCTGCTGCAGCCACTCACCCGCCTCGGGTCCGAGCGCGTACGCGCCGGTCAGCCGTTGGCCGTCGCTGAGCAGCGTGAGGAAGCCGTTCGACTCCGCGTAGGCGTGGGTGTAGGTGGCGGTCTTGGCCACCTCGGACACCAGCGCGGTCGCGCTGAACCGGCCCTCGCCGGCGCCCACCGCGGCCGCCTGCGGGTCGGTGTAGACCACGTCAGGCACGGCGTCGTAATTGGCCTGGCGGGGCTCACCGAGAATGTTCGCGGCGGCCACGTCACCCTGGTATTTGCCGACATGGGTCAGCAGCCGAACCCCGGTGACGTCACCGATCGCCCACAGTCGCTCGCCGGCGCGCAGGTGTGCGTCCACTCGGACGCCGTGCGCGTCGAATGTGGCGTCGGTCGTCTCCAGGCCAACCGCCGCCACCCCGCGGGCGCCGGCCGGTGGCGACCAGGAGCCGGTCGCCGTGCAGCTCACGGCCGTCGTCAAGCACCAGCACGTAGTCGGGCCCGTCCCGCCGCGCGGCGGTCGCATGCACGCCGAGCAGTAGCTCGATGCCGTCGCGTCGGAGCGCCTCGCCGAGCGCCTCGCCGAGCGGCGCGGCCTCACGGGCGAGCAGATGTCCCGCGCCCTCGACGAGGGCCACCTCGCCGCCGAGGCGGCGCACGGCCTGCGCCATCTCGACGCCGACCGGCCCGCCGCCCAGGATGAGCAGGCGGCGCGGGACGGACTTCATCCCGGTCACCTCGCGGTTGGTCCAGATCCCGTCCAGCTCGCGCAGGCCGGGAATCGGCGGAATGACCGGATCCGAGCCGGTCGCGAGCACCACATGCGCTGCGGTGTAGCGCTTTGCGTCGACCTCGACCGCGCCGGGTCCGGCCAGCCGACCCGTCCCGCGGATCAGGTCGATGCCCTTGCCCGCCAGCCAGGCCTGCTGCCCGGCGTCGGAGTAGTCCGAAACCATGAAGTCCCGCCAGGCCAGTGCGGCCGCGACGTCGACTTCCGCGGTCGCCGCGACCTCTCTCGCCTCGTGCACCGCCTCACCGGGACGCAGCAGCGTCTTGGACGGGATGCACGCCCAGTACGAGCATTCGCCGCCGGCCAACTCCCGCTCCACCACCGCCACCCGGAGGCCACCGTCGGCCAGCTCGCCGGCGCAATGCTCACCCGGCGAACCGGCACCCACCACGATCACGTCGTAGTCGAGGCCGTTCATACGCCGACCGTCTGCGCGGTCCGGTCGGCCACCATGTCAAAGTCGGCATCCTCCCGCCACCCGAGCGCGGTGTAGAAGTTCTTGGCACGGTCCACGTCGGAGACCGGCACCACCACAACCTCCAGCTTCATGTCCACGGCCTCGGCTCCTCTCCTCCTCGATGCCGGTGGCCAGGGTCAACGCCACCGGGATTGGCCTCGCGCTAACGATCTCGCCGTTCCGGGTCGAAGTCCATCAGCCAATGGGGCATCTCTTCGTCGCGCGTCGACTGCCTCAGGGACGGCCGAAGGATGCCTCGACGTCGTCGTAGATGCGGGCCGCAACAAGCAGTCCGTCGGCACCCCTTTCGTAGACAGCGAGTCCCGCCTGCGGCGGCAGGTCGTCAGCGCCCCCAAGGATGCAGTTGTATTCCNGGGCGCATCGCTCACCGTCGTCGGTGACCGCGCAGCGCTGCAGGCCGATGCCGCCCGCGGTGAAGCCGCCCGCGGTGAATTGCCCGGTGAAGAACGAGCGGAGCTGCTCGGTGCCGCGGTGGGTGGGGTTCGGGCCCATGGGCTCGCGGACGTACCCGTCCGGCACGAAGGCGTTCACGATCGCNTCGGCGTCACCAGCGTCCAGCGCGGCCAGGTAGCGGCTGACGACATCACTGAGATGGACGGGCCCGGGCGCGAGAATCGGCGACCGCACGTGGCGCCGCCCGTCAACCGGCCATTGGCTGCAATAGGTGCGGAAGACCACCGAGGAGTCCTCGGGGGATTCGGCGACGACAGCCACCGGCCAGGCCACGCCTTGCCCGCCGCCGTCGTCCAGGTGCGCCAGCAGTTCCACCACGGCCCGCCCACCGGTGCTGGTGGCGGCGACCGTCTCGATCCGTGCCTGGCGCTCGGCCAGCCACTGCTGGTTCTGCCGGACGAACTTGCGCAATTGCCGGTGCCCGCGGATCTCGCCGGCTCGGGGATCGAAGACCACCACCTCACCCGGCCAGACGGTCTCCAGGACGCGGACATCACCGGTGTTCAGCGCCGTGAAGTACTGCCCGACGGGGTCATCCAGGCCGGCAGCGCGCGTCTGCCTGCGCGCCAGTTCCACCGCGCTGTAGAACTCCGGAAACCACGGCATCGCACCCAACGATTCCCTCGACCGAGGGCGGCGCTGACCGGTCCGCCCTGCTGCCACATCCTGACCCCCGGCGACACATCACGAAAGGCCCAGCCGCCGAGTAGCGGTCGGTGGATCCCGGCGCCGCAGGAAGCCGTGCGGGCATTTCGGCAGCACAAGCAGCATACTGANGCTATGCCGAAGTCCATCACCATCCGCGACGTCCCCGACGCAACCAGCGAGGAATTGGCGGCACGCGCAGCCCTCACTGGGCGCTCGCTCCAGGAGTACCTGCGGACCCTCTTGGTCGACATTGCCGGCCGGCCCGACGCCGAGGCGTGGGTGGCAAAGGTCCGCGCGCGGAAAGACGCGACCGGCAGTGCGATCAGTGTCGAGCAGGTCCTCGCTCTCCGTGACGCCGATCGCGAATGACGATCGTCGTGGATTCCTCCGTGGTGGTTGCGGCCCTACTCGATCGGGGATCGATCGGCAGATGGGCGGAGGGTGTGCTGATTTCCGGCCCCCTGTCCGCGCCGCACCTGATGCCGGTCGAGGCTGCCAACATCATCCGACGCTCGGCATCTGCCGGCGCCATCTCCACGGACGTCGCGTCACTCGCGCACCAGGATCTGATGGCGCTGCCCGTCGAGCTGTTTCCCTACGGCTTGTGTGCATCCCGGGTCTGGGAACTGCGCTCCAACGTCACGGCCTATGACGGGTGGTACGTCGCACTGGCCGAGATGATCGGGGCAAGGCTGGCGACGCTGGACCTCCGATTGAGCCGCGCTGCAGGGACTCGCTGCGAGTTCGCCCTACCGCCAACCGAGTAAACCTGCGCTCGTTCCGTCACCGATCGTATGTTTCGTGCTCTATNNCGNGAGCACGGCTGCATTTATCGAACAATCCGAGTAGGCACTGGGTATGGACATGACGCACCCGGCCTCGGTCGAGGATGTGCACGAGATTGCGCTGGGCATGCCATTTGTCACGGTCGAACACGGGTCGGGCGACAATCCCGTGTACCAGGTGGGCGGCAAATCGTTCATCTTCTTCCGCACACCCCGCCCGGATGCGGTCGATCCCGAGACCGGCGTCCGGTACCCGGATGTCATCGTCTTCTGGGTACCGTCCGACGAGGACAAACTCGCCCTGGTCCAGGACGAGACCAACCCGTTCTTCACCACCCCGCATTTCAACGGGCACCGATCCGTGCTGGTCCGCGCCAGCCGGATCGGTGAACTGACCAGGCAGGAATTGGCGGAGGTCATCCAGGACGCCTGGCTGTCGCGCGCCTCACCGCGCCGGGCCGCGACATGGCTGAACGCGCAGCCACCGAGCTGACCAGCACAGCGCCGGCCAAGACAGTGGCATTTTTTCGAATCAGGCCAGGGTGCTCTCCAGCCGTTTCGACAGCATCGCCACGAACGACGCGGGTTCCGCTAGTTCCCCGCCCTCGGCCAGCAACGCCATCCCGTAGAGCAGGTGCGCGGTGTCCGCCAGCCCGGGATCGTCCGCCCGGGCCTCGTGCGCGGATTTCAGCCCGGTGACCAGCGGGTGCTGCGGGTTCAGCTCCAAGGTCCGCTTGACCTTCGGCAGTTCCTGACCCATCGCCCGGTACATCTTCTCCAGCGTCGGGGTCAGGTCTCCGGGATCGCCGACCAGCACCGCGGCGGAGTCAACGAGCCGGTGCGAGAGCCGGACCTCCTTGACGTCGTCGGCCAGGGTCGTGCCCATCCAGGTCAGCAGGTCGTCGAAGCCCTTCTTGGTGTCCTCGTCGACATCGTCGCCGCCGAGGTCGACCTCGCCCCGCGCGATCGAGACGAAGGGCTTCTCCTGGAACGATGGCACCGCGTCGACCCAGACGTCGTCCACCGGGTCGGTCAGCAGCAGCACCTCGTAGCCCTTCGCGCGGAAAGCCTCCATGTGCGGGGAGTTCTCCAGCGCCGACCGGGATTCGCCCGTCACGTAGTAGATCGAATCCTGGCCCTCGGGCATCCGCTCCAGGTAGTCGTGCAGCGTGGTCGGCTTGTCCGCGTCGTGCGTGGAGGGGAACGAGCAGATCTCCAGGATCGCGTCCCGGTTGTCGTGGTCGGACAGCAGGCCCTCCTTGACGGCTCGTCCGAGCTCGGTCCAGAAGGTCGCGTACTGGGTCGGCTCCTTCTCCAGCATCGTCTTCACCGTCGAGAGCACCTTTTTCACCAGCCGCTTGCGGATCAACTGGATCTGCCGGTCCTGCTGCAGGATCTCCCGAGAGATGTTGAGCGACAGGTCGTTCGCGTCGACGACGCCCTTGACGAAGCGCAGGTACTCGGGGATCAGCGCCTCGCAGTCGTCCATGATGAACACCCGTTTGACATAGAGCTGCACGCCGCGCTTGCTCTCCCGCATGAACAGGTCCATCGGCGCGTGGCTGGGCAGGAACAGCAGCGCCTGGTACTCGAAGGTGCCCTCGGCGGACAGCCGGATCGTCTCCAGCGGCGGACGCCAGTCGTGGCTGACGTGGTGGTAGAACTCGGCGTACTCCTCGTCGGAGACCTCGTTCTGCGATCGCGCCCACAGCGCCTTGCGCGAGTTGACGATGACGGGTTCGGGCGAGGTGCCGGCCGTGTCCCCTTCGTCGTCTGTGCTGTCTGTGTCGCCCGGCTTCGCGTCAGCCGCCATCCGGATGGGCCAGGTGATGAAGTCGGAGTAGCGCTTGACGATGCCGCGGACGGTCGCCGGATTCGCGAAGTCGTGCAGCTGGTCCTCGACGTCCTCGGGCTTGAGGTGCAGGGTGACCGACGTGCCCTGCGGCGCGTCCGGGGCATCGGAGACGGTGTAGGTCCCCTCGCCGTCGGACTCCCACCGCACCCCGGTGTGCGAGCCGGCCTTGCGGGTGATGAGCACGACCCGGTCGGCGACCATGAAACAGGAGTAGAAGCCGACGCCGAACTGCCCGATCAGCTCCGCGGTGGCCTGCTCCGACCCACCGCCGGATTCCCGGGCCTGCCGCACCTTGCCGAGCATGTCCGCGGTGCCGGACTTGGCGATGGTGCCGATGAGGTCGACGACCTCTTCACGGGTCATCCCGATCCCGTTGTCCCGGACGGTCAGCGTGCGCGCGGCGGGGTCGGTCTCCAGCCAGATGTGCAGGTCGGAGGTGTCGGCCTCCAGCTCCTTGTCCTGGTAGGCGGCCAGCCGCAGCTTGTCCAGGGCGTCGGAGGCGTTGGAGATCAGCTCCCGGAGGAAGACGTCCTTGGTCGAGTAGATCGAATGGATCATCAGCTGCAGCAGCTGACGCGCCTCCGCCTGGAACTCGATCGTCTCGGTGGACTCGGTGGACTCGGTGGACTCGGTCGTCGTTGAAGCATCTGGAGTCACTTCGGTAGACATGTGCAAACAGCCCCTTCACACCCGCCCGGATACGTGCAGGGACACCATAGTCGGGCTCGCCGGCCGACGGTGACCGCTCGGGGCCGTCAGCGGCTTGGCGGCATCCCACCCGGCCCGCCGCCGGCGCCACCGGCCGTCGGCGTGGTGGTCGTGTCGAGCCCGACGGCGAGCTTGACGGAGTAACCGGTCGTGACATCGCCCGTCACGGTCGCGAGCTGGCTCACGCCACCGTCGTCGCCGAAGACGTTGTCGCTCTGCAGGCTGACCTGCGACAGGTTCTTCACCGACGCCTCGTAGCCGGACTGCGCGTAGACCTGCGCGCAGACGTCCTGCGGGAGCGCGACCTGAGACGTCGCGATGGCGCTGGAGGCGTCGGCGATACCGGTCTGGTCCGGATAGACCTCGAAATGGATGTGCGGCCACCGTCCGCTGTAGCAGGCCGGGAAGATGCTGGTGAACTTCACCACGCCGTTGGCGTCGGCGACCTGGACACCCCGCAGGTAGTTCTGGTCCTCGACGCCCTGCGAGTACATCGAGTACCCGCCCTCGCGGTTGCAATGCCAGACGTACACCGCCACCCCGGCGAACGGCACTCCGCCGTTCGCCAGGTCCGTGATGGTCAGTTCGAGGTTCATCGGGACACCTTCGGCAGTGCCGCTGGATTCGCCGAAGCTGGACCGGATGTCGCTGCGGACGATGCCGCTCTGCTCGAGGGCGTCGGGCCCGTTCGAACCATCGCCGGGGTAGGGCCCCGCCGTCTCGTCGGGGATCTCACCCGAGACGGCGGCCGCAGCCGCACTGCTCGACGAGCTGGCGGGTGCGGAGGAGGATGCCCCGGACGTGGTGGAGGAACCGGAAGGAGCGGAACCAGAGGTCGCAGCCGCGCTTGACGTCGGCCCGCTGACCGCGTTGCCCCCGCAGGCGGCCAGTCCGATCGCCGCGACACCGAGTCCGAGGNTACGCAGCATCCGCNGCCGACCCATCAGCGTATCGACGTCGAAACCGAGTCCCTGGTCGACGATCTCGTCATCGGGCCGGACAACGGGGCGACCCTCGTAGGTTGCGGGCGGGCTGTGCTGTTGGCGGTTCATCAGTCTCCTTGACGGCGCGATACTGCACCTGTTCGAATGGCTGACGAGCAGCATGCAACGGTGGTCCAAGATGGCGGCTGTTTGATTCCTGTGCCTTGACTGTTGATTCTCACGTCCCTGGGGAGCCACCGAATGTGACCGATGCGGAAACGGCGGCAGGCTGACAGAGGAAAGGTGCCGCCGCCACCCGGCCGGGGTGGCGGTCGACGTGATGACCAGGAACGGCGAAATTCGGAGCCGAGGCCGCATCCAAGGGGCACAAAACCGACCTCAGCTGCGTTACTCGATCCATAGCTCGCCACGATGCGGTTGGCAGGACGGTCAATCACGGGCGTGGCACGACACCTGGGGGTTTCACCATGGCAACAACCGATTACGACGCTCCCCGGCGCAACGCGGTGGAGGAAGCCGACACCGAATCGCTGGACGCGCTCACCACGGCACGTAAGGAAGCGCAGTCCCCGGACGTCGATCTGGACGAGACCGACACCGCCGAGACCATCGAGCTACCCGGCGCGGACCTGTCCGGGGAAGAACTGATCATGCCGGTGATCCCGAAGCAGGCCGACGAGTTCACCTGCGCCTCATGTTTCCTGGTGCAGCACCGCAGCCGGATCGCCACGACCGCGGGCGGGCAGACCATCTGCATCGATTGCGCCTGAGCCGGCCGCGGGTCGTCCGAACACGACCCGGCCCGGTTGGGAGGTCAGATTCGGTGCATTTGCCACTACAGTCCGTTTGGGGACTGGAGGGCAGGATGCGACAGCCATTCCGGAGAATTCGATCAGGCCGACTGCTCGTCGGCCTGGTGTCGCTCCTGCTCGCGGGCAGCCTGGTGATGGCCGCTCCGGCCATGGCCGAGCCGTCGGCCGCCGGCGCACCCGCCGCAGCACTGGAGAAACCCGAGCAACCCTCCCCGGGGGACGACAAGATCGAGAGTGATCTCGCCGCCAGCCTGGACGACAAGGGCAGCGGCGACTTCTATGTGGACTTCACCGAGCGTGCGGATCTGTCCACCGCGACAGGGATCACGGACTGGGCGGAGCGCGGTACGGCGGTGGTCAAGGCGCTCCAGGCCACCGCCGAGGCCAGTCAGGCGGAGGTGCGCACCCAGCTCGACGTCGCGCACGTCAGCTACACCAGCTTCTGGATCTCCAACACGATCCTGGTCCGCGGCGGCAGCCAGGACCTGGCCCTGGCCACGGCTCAGCAAGCGGACGTCAAAGCCCTCCGCACCCCGGAGACCTTCGAGATCCCGGAGCCGACAGCCGGTCTCGAGGCGCAGGCGGTCAATGCCGTCGAGTGGGGGATCGACCGGATCCAGGCGGACGACGTGTGGTCCACCTTCGGCGTGCGGGGCGAGGGCATCGTCGTCGCGAGCATCGACACCGGGGTCGACTTCCAGCACCCCGCGCTCGTCAACCAGTACCGCGGTAACAATGGCGGCGCCTTCACGCACGATTACAACTGGTTCGACGCCTCCGGGTTCTGTCCTTTGCCAACGCCGTGCGACAACAACGACCACGGCACCCACACCATGGGCACCATGGTCGGTGACGACGGTGCCGCGAACCATATCGGGGTGGCGCCGCGCTCCCGCTGGATCGCGGCCAAGGGTTGCGAGACCAACACCTGCAAGGACAGGGACCTGCTGGCCTCCGGGCAATGGATGCTGGCGCCGACCCGACTGGACGGCACCGGCGCGGACCCCGCGCAGCGTCCGAACATCGTGAACAACTCCTGGGGCGGCGCCGGCGGCCTGGACTGGTTCAGCGACACGATCGACGCGTGGCGCGCGGCGGGCATCTTCCCCGCCTTCTCGGCCGGCAACAGCGGTCCGGCCTGTTCGACGGCGGGGTCTCCCGGCGACGACGAGCANGCCTTCGCCTCCGGAGCCTTCGACGTCAACAACGCCGTTGCTTCNTTCTCCGGCCGCGGCGGCGCCGGCAGCCTGATCAAGCCCAACCTGGCGGCACCAGGAGTCAACGTGCGGTCCTCGATCCGGGACGGGGGCTACGCCACGTTCAGCGGCACCTCGATGGCCTCCCCGCACACCGCCGGCACCGTCGCGCTGATGTGGTCGGCCGCGCCGGCCCTGGTCGGCGACGTCCCCGGCACCGTCGCGCTGCTCAACCAGACCGCCGTCGACACCCCCGACCTGACCTGCGGCGGGAGCGGCGCGAACAACAACGTCTGGGGGGAGGGCAGACTCGACGCGCTGGCCGCCGTCACCCAGTCCCCGAGGGCGTCGGTCGGCACGCTGACCGGAGCGGTGACGGACGCCGCGACGGGTGCGCCGATCGCGGGCGCGCGCGTGGTGGTCAGCGGCCCGTTCAACCGCACCGTCAGCACCGCGCCCGACGGCAGCTACACGGTCGTGGTGCCGGTCGGCGCCTACGTGGTCACGGCGTCGGTGTTCGGTTATCAGGCCCAATCCGCGGCCGTCACCGTCACCGAGGGGCAAACCGCCCAACAGGATCTCGCGGTGACGGCCTCCCCGGTAGGCAACGTGAGCGGCGTGGTCAGCAGTGCGATAGGTCCCGTCGCCGATGCCCCGGTGACGGTGGATGGCACGCCCATCCCGTCGACGACCACCGGCGCCGATGGCAGCTATTCATTCGCCGCCGTGCCGTTCGGCAGCTACCGGGTGACGGTCACCAACGGCGGCTGTTTCACCGCCACCACGTCGGATCTTGTTGTCGATGGCGCCGAGACACTGGATGTCACCCTGCCGCAGCGCGCCGACCAGTACGGCTATACGTGCCGAACCGAGGGTGCCGAATGGGATCCCGGTGACACCCCACTCGCCCTCGTCGGCGACGACAAGGCGACCTCCGTCGACCTGCCGTTCCCGTTCTTCTTCTACGGCAACGCCTACAGCACCGCCTTCCTGTCCACCAACGGCCACCTGAACTTCCTCGCGTCGTCCACCGCGCTCACCAACACGCGGATTCCCGACACCGCCACCCCCAACGCCGCCATCTACCCCTTCTGGGACGACCTGAACGTCGTGGTGGGCACCGGGCAGATGTTCACCGAATCATCCGGAACAGCCCCCAATCGGTCGTTCCTCGTCGAGTGGCGGAATGTCACGTTCTACGGTTCCCCCACCCTGTTCATCGACGTCGAGGCGCAGCTGAACGAGAACGGCACCGTCGTCACCCGCTACCGCAACCTCGGACCCGACCCTCAGGAACGTGGCAACTCGGCCACCGTGGGCATCGAGAATGCCGGCGGCACGGTCGCCTTGCAGTACTCCAAGGACACCGCCGTGCTGTCCGACGCTCAGTCGATCCGCTTCTCCCCGCCGCCGACCGGGACCGTCAGCGGCGTGGTGACCGACGCCAACGACGGACTGCCGGTCGGCGGCGCCACGGTCCGTGCCCTGCAAGGGTCCTCGGTGGTCGCCACCACCGCGACGGGCGCCGACGGGACTTATGCGCTGCGGATGAAGCTGGGCGCGTACACCGTCGATGCCGGTAAGGCGAACTACACCGCGGCGAGCACCGCGGTCGACCTCACCGTCGACGGTCAGTCGCTGACCCACGACTTCTCGCTGGCCACGGCCATCGCCGCCGTCAGCCAGCCGTCGGTGTCCTTCCTGGGCAACGCCGGCCAGCTCCGGACCGCCCGGGTGGCCCTGACCAACCCCTCGACCAGCGGTGTGACGCTGACCTTCTCGCTCACCGACGGGCAGAGCTGGCTGTGGACCGTGCCTGCGACGGGCGCGGTTCCACCGGGCGCGAGCACGACGTTGACCATCCGCGCCGATGCCACCGGCATCTCGTCCGGGGTGAAGAGCGGTTCGGTGGCGATCACCGCCAACGCCGGCCGGACACCGTCGGTGCAACTATCGGTGACGCTCGTGGTGCCGGCCTACCGGCAGGGAGTCAACGCCGGCGGCGGGCCGTATCTCGATGCGGCCGGTGACCCGTGGATCGCCGACCGAGAGTGGACACCCGGCGGGTTCGGCTATCTGGGAGCGGGCTGGACGAACACCACCGGGCGGCCGATCGCGGGCACCGGCGATGCCGACGATGAGGCTCTGTACCAATCCCAACGCGAGGCGACCAGCGGGTACCGGTTCGACAACCTGCCGGCCGGAACGTATCGGGTCGAGCTGGACTTCGCCGAGTTCCGCAGGAACCTGGCACCCGGCCGGCGGGTGTTCGACGTCTCGATCAACGGCCGACAGCTCCTGACCGGATACGACCCCGTCGCCGCCGTCGGCGCCCTGACCCTGGATCACCGGGAGTTCACCGTGAGCGTCGGCGCGGGTGGGGCGATCGCCATCGACTTCGGGGCGCGCCGGGGCAAGCTGCCGCCGATCGTCACCGCGGTGCGGGTCACCGACCGACCGGATCTCCTGGCAGGTTGACGGCAGCCAGCCCGGGATTTCTTCGCGGGCGTCGGACAGCTGATGGACGTCCTGCGGACGTTGCGTGCCGCTGCGTGCCGCTGCGCACCGCCAGCAGCGTGCTGTCCGCTGATTTTCCGCGGGCCGCGATCGTCAGCGAAGCTTGCCCAACACCAGGTCGGCGGCCTGATGGCCGATCGCGTAGGCGTCCTCCACGGCGTCCCGGAAATGCAGGCCGCCCCAGATGCGGGCGTGGAACGCGTCGTACTCGATGGTGGTGAGGTTGGGATACACCCGGTCCGCGTTGGTGCTGTAGGAGTGCAGGCTCAGCGAGGTCTCTTCGCCGAGGGTCCGCCGGATGGCCTGGGTCGCCGGTGAGGTCAGGCAGCCGTGGCCGCTGACATAGTCGGAGTACGACGGGTTGGGGATGAGCGGAGCCCAATTCGGGTCGGAGATGGTGGCCGGGTTCCCGTCGGTGTCGGCGCCGTGGATCGCCTGGAAGGGCCGCCAGAACCCGACGTCGTACTTCAAGCGCCAGCAGGTGATCACCGCGTCGGTCATGGCGGCGTGCATCACCGCAAACAGCCGTGCGGCCTCCAGCAGGCTCAGCGGATGTGCGTCCAGGTGCCGCAGCAATCCCTCGCCGACCATGATCGCGGAGTTCGAGTTGAAGAAGAGCGCCGTATCGGTTTGGTGGTCGGTGCAGTCGGCCCCGGTGAGGGCGCCGGCCGTCTTCACCTCCTGGTAGTCCAGGGCGTATTCGAAGCTGGCGATCGGATCCGGACCGTTCGCGCGGATCGGCCGGTGCAGGACAAGTGGGTCGACGAAGCCGATCCAGGGCGCGAGCATGGCGCCGCCCGGCGCCGGCTGCCAGACGCCCGGCGCGTCCTTCTTGCTATAGACGATCGAGGCGTCGTTGCGACCGTCGTGCTCCCTGCTCCTGATCAGTCGTGACGCGACACCGTCGCCGATGCCCATGCCCGCGCGTTTCGCCCGCCCGTCGGGTATCACTTCGAGGCTGGCCGTCAGGTCGCGGTCCAGGGCGGCGGCCGAGTTCGGGAAGTATTCCTCGAGTACGTCGTGCGCGGCTACCGCGGCGGCCGCCGCGGGTGAGCCATGCCAACGATCGGCGAGCTTCGCCGCGTTGTACATCGCGAGTGAGGTGAACCCCAGGTACAGCACGCCGACGGGGATCGGCGTGGTGTTGTCCGTGTAGATGGTCTTGATCGCGGTGCGCTCCCAGTCCGCGACCACCGCCGACGGAGTTGCTGGTGCACGCGTCGTGCCGCCGAAGGCGACGCTCCCGCCAGCGGTGAGCGAGAGGGACGGCGGTGATCAGCGCTGTGGTCGCGGCAATTGTGCGGCGGGACGGAAAGTGCAGCACGGTGAACCTCCCGGGCGAAGCGACGTCGGACTTGTCCAGTCTCGGCAGCGCGCGGGCCGGTTGGCTATTCGAAGAAATGCGAATACGACGCTAGCTCGGCGGCAGTCCGGCGAGAGCGAAGACCGCACCGTCAGGATCGGTCAGGAACGCCATCCGTCCGAATGAGGTGTCCATGGGATCGCCCAGCAGCGCGCCACCGCCCGCGGTCGCGGCAGCGACCGCGGCATCCACGTCAGCCACTGCGAAATACGCCACCCAATGGGACGGCGTCCCGGCGGGGGCGCCCATCATTCCGCCCATGCCGCCCAACGCATCGCCACCGAGGTGGAAGGTCGTGTAGTCGCCAGGGGCTCCGTCCAGGGTTTGGTAGGAGTACCCGAAGACGGCGGTGTAGAACGCGCGTGCCGCCTCCGGATCGGTGAGTCTGGCGTCCTTCCAGGTCAGAGCGCCGGGCTCGTTGTAGACCTCGGCGCCGATGGTGCCGCCGGCCTGCCACACCCCGAAGGCCGCGCCGGCCGGGTCCGTCGCGACGGTCATCCGACCGTTTCCGGGGATGTCGAACGGATCGACGAGCACGGTCCCGCCGTTGGCGGTGATGGCCGCTGCGGTGGCATCGGCGTCGTCGCTGGCCAGATACACCGTCCACACGGTGGGCTGGCTCGGATCCTGCTTCGGACCGATCGCGGCCGCGGCGTGACCGCCCACCTGACAGATGTTGTAGTGCCCGAACTCCTCGCCGCTGTCGAAGAACGACCAGCCCAGCACCGCGCCGTAGAAGGCGGTGGACGCCGCGACGTCCGGTGCTCCCAGGTCGACCCAACACGGAGTTCCCGGCGGCCACGGTTCGGATCGAGTGGGCATGGTGGACCTCCTTGTGACGTGGCGTCGGTGTCAGCAGTCAGCCTGGCAGGTGGGCCGCGATGACGAAACCCTGGCCCCGGTTCAGGCAACCGCAGGGCGTGCTCAGTCCTCGATGGAGTCGCGGCCCCGCAGCACCACGAGCGGGTCGGCCGGGTACACCACGGACGGGTCCTTGTCCTCGTAGTCGAACTGGTTGAGGAAGAAGCGCATGGCGTTGATCCGAGCGCGTTTCTTGTCGTTGCTCTTGATGGACGTCCACGGCGCGTGGTCGGTGTCGGTGTTGGTCACCATCGCCTCCTTCGCTGCCGTGTAGGCGTCCCAGCGGTCCAGCGATTCGATGTCCATCGGCGAGAGCTTCCACCGGCGCACCGGATCGATCTGCCGGATCGCGAATCGGGTCCGCTGCTCGGCCTGGGTGACCGAGAACCACAGCTTGGTCAGCGAGAAGCCGCTTTCGATCAGCATCTCCTCGAACAGCGGCGCCTGCCGCAGGAAGATGTCGTACTCCCGGTCCGTGCAGAATCCCATCACCCGCTCGACGCCGGCCCTGTTGTACCAGGATCGGTCGAACAGGACGATTTCGCCGGCGGTCGGCAGGTGCGTGATGTAGCGGTGGAAGTACCACTGCCCGAGTTCGGTCTCGGTGGGTTTGGTGAGCGCGACGACCCGCGCGGCCCGTGGGTTGAGGTGCTCGATGAACCGCTTGATGGTGCCGCCCTTGCCGGCCGCGTCCCGCCCCTCGAACAGGATGACGTGCTTCCCACCGGTGTCCTGGACCCAGTACTGGTACTTGAGCAGCTCGATCTGCAGGGCGTACTTCTCGGCCTCGTAGATGTCCCGGTCCAGCCGGTCCTGGTAGGGGTACTCCTCCTGCCAGGTCTCGACCGGGTTGCCGCCCGGGTCGATCAGGTCGGGGTCAGAGCCGTGGGCGTCGTGCCGGACCCCATAGCCGTCATGCAGCAGTTGATCGAGGTACTCACGGAAGTTCTCGCGGATCAGCACGCCACCAGTATCGACCACTCGACCCCCAGCCGGGTGCCTGTGGGGTGAATACCGGGATGACGGGCCGGTGCCGCCGTGCCGGGGTGCTGCCCTGAATTGCCGTGGCTCCGGCCGGCGGTCTCTCTCGGAGCTACGTCGGTTCCACGGTGATCAACACGTTGCCGATCTTCTGCCCGGTCTCGACATACCGGTAGGCGTCGACTATCTCGTCCAGGCCGTACCGCCGATCGATCACCGGCCGGAACTGGCCGGACTCGATCAACCCCCGGAAGTACTCCACGAGCTCCTGGTCGTACCTCGGCGAGATCGGCAGCATGGCCTTTCGCCCGCCGAACGGCGCTGTGGCAAGGGTGAGGATGGGATTCTGCGCCCACGGACCCAGGTCCGTCGAGGCGTAGATTCCGCGGGGCTTCAACAGCGGTCTGCACCGGCCGAACGAGCTCTTGCCGACGGCGTCGAAGACCACGTCGTAGGTCTGCTCGTCCTTCGTGAAGTCCTGGGTCGAGCGGTCGATCACCCGGTCGGCGCCCAGGTCGTGCACGAGCTGGACATGAGGGGTGTCGCACACCGCGGTCACCGTGGCACCGACGACCTTCAGCAGCTGAACTGCCGCCGAGCCGATCGCGCCCGTCGCGCCGTTCACCAGCACGTCCTGCCCCTCGCGGACCTTTGTCTTCCTGATCGATGCCAGCGCGTAGTGCGACGCCTCCGTGCTCGCAGCGGCCTGGTCGAAGCTCACGGTCGCCGGGATGCTCGCGATCGGACCGTCCTGCGGGATGGTGAGGTACTGGGCGTGCGCACCCCATCGATCCTCGTTGTACCCGAATACCCTGTCGCCGACGGTGAACGAGACGACGCCCGGGCCCACTGCTGCGACAACGCCGGCGAACTCGGTGCCAAGGACGGTCACCTTCGGCCGGATGAGGCCGCTGAATGCCCGGACGATGAACGGCTTGGCTGATCGGAAGCCGCAATCCGTCCGATTCACCGTCGCGACGTGCACCCGGACCAGTACGTCGGTGTCGCCGATGGCCGGTTGGGCGACTTCAGCGATCTGCACGACGTCCGGCGGACCGTACCTGGTATTGACGGCCGCCTTCACCAGCGCACTGTAGCGACAGCACGCCGGTCACCGGGGGCCCCGCCGCGGGTGATGGGTGGAACATCGGGGTGCCTGCTCCGCGGCACGGTCCCGGTCTGATGCCGCTCGGCCCGCGTCGGTGGGGTCGCTGCGCGGTTCAATCGCCCATCGCCAGCTCCTCCAGCACCTCCCGGAATATCCCGTAGCGTTCCGGCCCGACCCGCGCCGCCCAACCCTGCTCGAGCCGCAAGTTCCGCGCCGTCACCAATTCGATGGTCCGGTCGCCGGCAGAAGTGCGGTGCACGATCCGGGTGCGCCGGTCGGAGGGACTGGGCTCGACCCGCAGCTGACCGCTCTGGACCAGCTGGGTGACGAACTGGCCGCAGCCCTGTTTGGTCATGCCGACCCGGTCGCCGAGCTCGGTGATGTTGATGCCCTCGACCGGCACCGAGGAGATGACCCGGAAGTGCGACTGCCGTAGGCCTTTCCAGTCCTCCGCCGCGAACACCTCGTGCACCTGACGCAGCAGCAGGCCCATCAGCAGCGCGGCGTGCCATTCCGTTTTCGGCACAAAACCCTTGACGGAGGTCATAAAGCTACTTTACCTTCAGGCGGGTAGGAAAGTTGCTTTCCTGATGGGGTGGTGGAGATGGTGCTTCAGATGTCCGGCCGCGGGGTTCTTGGACCCGCCGACGTCAGTGATGCTGAACTGGCCGGGATCGTCGCCAATTGGCTCGGCGAGAGCCCTGACGACGTCGCGGTGGTGCACTCGCACGCCGAGGTGGTGCCCTACGATCTGCCCGCGATCACCACGGCCGGGCGCTACTGGGTACGCGGGGATGCTCAGACACGCAGTGGCGTCAGGCCTTTCAGCTTCTTCGTCAAGCATGTCCAGTCATGGTCACGGTCTCCGCTGTTCTCCGCTGTTCCGCCCGACTTCCGCGAGATCGCCGAGGCCAGTGTGCCGTGGCGGACGGAGCCGATGATCTATCGGTCCGACCTTTCGGACCGACTGCCTGAAGGTCTGACCATGCCGCGGGCGGTCGCGGTCCGGGACCTCGACGAGAAGTCGGCCTCGGTCTGGTTGGAGGAGGTCCCCACCGATCCGCGGATCTGGACCGAACAGCACCTGGCGCGCGCGGCCTATCTGCTCGGCCGACTCGCGGCCAGCCCCGCGGTCCGGGAGCTTGCCGGCATCGGCGGGAACCCGGACGGCCGCCCCGTCCGTGGCTATCTGCAGGGACGGCTGTNCCTGCAGATCCTGCCGATGTTGCGTAGCGAGGAGATCTGGCAGCACCCACTTGTCGCTCCGGCGTTCGACGCCGACCTGCGGCGCCGACTGCTCGACGCCGCCGATCAGCTCCCGCGCTATGTCGACGAGATCGAAGAGATGCCGGCCGGCGCCTCGCACGGCGACGCCTGCACGAACAACATCCTGGTCCGGCCGGATTCCGACGATCTGGTGCTGATCGACTTCGGGTTCTGGATGCCGCAGCCGTTCGGCTTCGACCTGGGCCAGTTGCTGCTCGGCGACGTGCAACTCGGGCGCAGTCCGGCCCACGACCTGGTTGGCAACGAGAAAGCCTGTACCTCAGCCTATGTCGAGGGGCTGCGACGGGAGGGCTGCGATGTGGACGGCGCGCGGGTGCGGCGGGCCCATGCGCTGCTGATGCTGATCTTCTCCGGAATGTCGGCGATACCTGGCGAGCATCTCGACTCGCCACCCACCCCGGAATTGCGTCGCATCGCTGCCGAACGGGCCACCGCCGCTCGGTTCATGCTGGATCTGGTCGACGCCACGGCGTGAGATCGGGCTTGCCCAACCACTTCGTCAGATCGCCGGGATCAAGCTGACTGGCCAACCCCAGCCCGTCCCCCGCGGTCATCGTGCGCACGGCATCGGGCTGCAGGTGTTTGTCGGCGACATTCGCGCTCCCGGACAGCACCTGCTGCACCGCGGTGAGCTGACGGATCGCCACCGCCACCACCTGGCCCGGCTGGTCCCGGGCGAAATCGGCGTAGATCTGTGGGTCGTGCTGGCCGTCGTCACCGATGAGCAGCCACCGCACCTGCGGGAACTCCCGGGCCAGCCGGCGCAGCGCGGCGTGTTTGTGCGCTCGCCCGGAGCGGAACCATCCGCTGTTGGTCGGGCCCCAGTCGGTGAGCAGCAGCGGTCCTTCCGGAAACCCGTTGCGGGACAAGAACCGGGTCAATGTCGGCGCGACGTTCCAGGCGCCGGTCGACAGGTAGACGACCAGTGTCCCTGGGTGGTCATCCAGAATCTGCCGGTAGCACTCCGCCATCCCGCGGACCGGCGTGCGGGCAGACTCCCGCAGCACAAAGGTATTCCAGGCCGCGATCATCGGTCGGGGCAGGTGCGTCACCACCACGGTGTCGTCGATGTCGCTGATGATTCCCAGCTGCGGCTCGGGCCCGATGACGCAGACGCGAACCACGGTCGGTCTGGAATCCGTTGCCCGCACGGGAATCTCGTGCCAACCCGGGGTCAGCACGGCTGGCAGTACCGCGTCGATGTAACCCCCCCGAGCTGTCCGCAACAGGTGCGTCCGGCCGCCGAGGTCCACCTCGACCTCGACGTCCTCGATCGGGGTGGTCAGGAACCGCCGCCATCCCCGGGTGGCCTGCTGCCGTGCCGCCGTCGTCTCGGTGTCGACCTGCTCGGCGCCACGCGGCGGGGCGAGCAGGACCCGCGCCAGGACTCGTACCCATTCCGTCGACCCGTATCCGGTATAGGGGACGATCCGCGGTTGCCAGCCGCGCCGCCGGACCAGCTTGTTCGTCAAACCGGTCACCTGGTCGTCCAGCCGCGCGGCGATGTGCGGGCGGGACGACGCATCGGATCCGGCGACGGTCATGGGGTCGAACCTGCCCGATCATGGTCGTCCGTGCATCCCGAACGTCGATCGCCCGGACACCGTCTCCATCGCAGGTACCCGGGCCGGCGGACCCGGTCAGGTGATGGACGCCCGGTAGATGCTCTCGATGGAGGCGTCCAGCACGGCGTCGAACTCGGCCTGCGACTGCTGCGCGCTCAGTCCCGCCGTCAGCGCGCGGGAGAAGCTGGCCACCACGCCGTGGTTGCGGGCCAGCCGCGCGTTGGCGTCGTCGCGGCTGTAGCCGCCGGACAGCGCCACCACCTGCAGCACGTTGGGGTGCTTGACCAGGTCGAGGTAGAAGTCGTCCTCCTCCGGCGGGGTCAGCTTCAGCATGACCAGCTGGTCGGCGGAGAGCCGATCGAGCTCCTCCACCAGGGCGGCCTTCAGCAGTCCCTCCGCGGGAGCCTTCTCCGGACTGTGGATGTCGACCTCCGGCTCGATGATCGGAACCAGGCCGGTTCCGAGAATCTGCCGGGCCACCTCGAACTGCTGGCTGACAACGGCACCGACGCCGGCGGCGTTGGCCAGCTTGATCACCGAGCGCATCTTGGTGCCGAACACGTCGTGCGTCTTGGCCCGGGTGAGCAGGGCGTCGAGATCGGGCATCGGCTTCATCACCTGCGCGCCGTCAACTTCTGCGGCCAGTCCCTTGTCGACCTTCACGAACGGGACGACATTCTTGTCCTGCCAGAGGTACTCGGCCGATCCCTTGCCCTGGATCGTCCGGTCCATCGTCATCTCGAACAGGATCGCGCCGAGGATGCGGTCTCCGGTGAAGGCCGGGCTGGTGATGATGCGAGTGCGCATCTCGTGCATCCGGTCGAACATCTCGCTGTCGTTCGTGTAGGCGGATTCGTCGACCCCGTACAACTTCAGCGCCTTGGGGGTGCTGCCACCGCTCTGGTCCAGGGCTGCGATGAAGCCGTTCCCGGCCTCGATCTTCTTGAGCTGCTCGGTGTTCAATGCTCCTCCTTGGGTTCTGGCCCATCGTGGCGTCGGCTCACGCTGTTGCACAGGGCCATTGGTCACGATTCCGGCATTCCGGCATCCGCGCACCGCAGCATGTACCATTTGGTACATGCTGGTCGACCACACCGTCACCATCAACGCCGCTCCCCCCGACGTGTTCGACTCCTATGTGCGTGTCGAACACTGGCCGGAGTGGACGGAAACGGTGACCGCGGTCCGCCGCCTGGAACCTGGTCCGATCCGGGTCGGCGCCAGGACCCGCATCAAGCAGCCGAAACTGCGCGAGGCGGTCTGGGAGGTCACCGAATTCGACCCTGGTCGGTCCTTCACCTGGGTGTCCCGGATGCCTGGCCTGCTGTCCACCGCGCGTCACGTCGTCACCGCCGCCGGTGACGGCGCATCCGTCACGCTGTCCGTCGAACAATCGGGGGTCCTCGGACCGGTGGTCGGGTTGATGACCAAACGGATCACCGAGCGGTACCTGGCTATCGAGGGCGCCGGTTTGAAACGCCTGTGCGAGAGGTGAATCCGATCATCCGCAGTACCGGGTGAACCCGGACGATGCTCCGCNGCGGGACCGCCTCATCGAGAATGCTGTCCGGCTCGCGGCGCGGGGCGGGATCAGCCACCTGAGCCTGCGTCAGCTCGCCGCTGAGCTCGGCACCAGCCACCGCATGCTGATCTACTACTTCGGCTCCAAGGACGGACTCGTCGCCGAGATCGTCCGGGTCGTCGAGGACCAACAGCGCAGCGCCCTTGACTTCCTTCTGCACAACCACCCGCTCGATCCCCAGGAGCAGGCCAGACTCTTCTGGGACCACGTCGTGGACGCCGCGAGCACCTTCGGTCCGCTGTTCTTCGAGCTGACCGGGCAGGCGCTGCAAGGCAGGCCGCACACCACCGGGCTGCTCGACGGTCTGGTGGACATGTGGATCGATCCGCTGGCGGCGCTGTACCTCCGCCAGGGCGTCGATCCGCAACAGGCGTCGGTACACGCCCGCCTCGGGCTGGCTGCCGCCCGCGGTCTGTTGCTCGACCTCCTGGTCACTGGTGATCGAACGGCCGTCGACGCGGCGATGGATCTGCTCGGGCGGATGGTGCAGACCGAGGTCGCGAACACCGCCGCCGCGCCGCCGCCCGAAAGCCGCGGATCCGCTGAGTGTGCCAGCCCCCCAGGGGGAATCGGTGCACCATGACGTCATTCCCGCTTCGTCCCGACGGAACCGTCGGCCGGCCTGGTGGTTCGCGGCGGCGGCCCCGCTGGGCATTCCGCCGCTGCCGCCCACCGGAAGCACGGCGGTCAAGGCCGGGTCATGATCATCTCCGCGGACGGCGATGCACCGTACCAGCGCCCACGGCTGTCCAAGGATTTCCTCCGCCGAGACGCAACGCCGTAACGCCGCGCGGCCCTGTCCGAACATTTGTTCGGAAATTCGCTCCGGACGGCTATTGTCGATTGACAGCGCTGCGGCCGCGAGCCAAACTCTTGTCCATGCCCTTCATTGACCAGCACGGGAAATTCCCGAATCCGGACCTGCAATTCCTCGGGACCCGTGAATTCAAGCTGACCACGGAATTCAGTTATCTTCTTCCCGACCAGGACCGCACCGAGTTCCTGGTCGCTCCGATGAAGACGGATCTGGCCAGCATTCCCGGACCACTGTGGGGACTGGCCGGGCCCTACGGCAAGCAGATTCTTCCGGTTCTGCTGCACGACACGCTGTGCAACGAGGCCAAGAAGCACCATTCATTCGAAAAGCGCAAGCACGCCGACGACACGTTCCGGATCGCGTTGGGAGATCAGGGAGATGGGCGACGCGACGTCTCCCGCATTCGCAGCAGGGTGCTCTGGGTCGGCGTGTCGATGGACCGGTATTGGCAGTATTCGAGAATACGGCTGTGGGCCGTCGTACTGCCGCTGTTGCTGCTCGCCATTGCCGCGTTGATGGCGATTCCCATCGTTGTCCATTCGCAGTTCGACAATTGGTGGCTGACCGCCGGAGTGTGGTTACTGGTCCTGACCCTGGTGCAAATCTTCGGCTCGGTGTCAAAGTCCGACAGCCTGCCGGTCCTGATCCTGGTGGGAGCGGCCATTGCGCCGCCGGTGGTGCTGATCATGGCGCTGACGTTCGCCACCACGGTCGTCCTCAACGCGGTCCCCTGGCTGGTGCTGCGGGTGTTGCCCGGAGTCAAACAGGGACCGAGCCCGGAACTCGGGCCGACGACGGTGGGGCGGGCGAAGTCCGCCGCTCCGGCTCGGCGGCTCAGGCCCGAGCCGGCGGCGGCGGC